>Ga0302230_10001707_pt1 | contig 13882 bp, 27 predicted proteins | sample II_Palsa_N2_1_FD_193523 | JGI IMG/M metagenome (GOLD analysis project Ga0302230, IMG submission 193523) | Peat permafrost microbial communities from Stordalen Mire near Abisko, Sweden - II_Palsa_N2_1 | ecosystem: Environmental > Terrestrial > Soil > Palsa > Peat permafrost | place: Sweden... | reverse complement strand
GTGGATGCAATCGAAAAGAGCACAGGCAACAACCAAAACTATGCCCTCCAGGCCATGCTCTCGCTCATGCAAAACGATGTCCCGTGGAACACCTTTGGCACGTCGCTGATCGAGCTGGTAATAGGAGCACCTGTTTTATGGTATTCATTTTTTTGTGTGTGTGCAGTTGGTCAACCTACTCGTCAACCCCAACTCGCTCACCATTTGCCGCTACGCCACTGCCATCCTCACGATCATCGTGTCGTCGGGCCCGGCCAACAAGGGCGTTGTCAGAAACTATGGCTTTAATGTCGTTCATCCCTGCATGCCCGTAAGCTGTCGTCTGATCCCGAAACGAAACTCACAACACATCTCAACCAATCTCCCTCTTGGCAGGACGTTGCCTACACCAAACTCATCGAGCGCATTGCCGACAACGACGTTGAGACGCAGATCAACTCGTTCAAGCTGCTCAACGCCATGTTCCAGGACGCGCCGGGTCCCAACTACAATGCCCTTGTTTCCAAGATTAACCAGACCGCGCGCAAAGCCATCACTGTACGCTGCGGTCTTCCATGTGCAATCTCATTTGTTGTTGTTGTAGCGCCACATGCAATCAAACAAAAAGGAGGATGTCGGCCAAGAGCTCGTCAAGTTCCAGCGCCTGTTTTACAAGGAGCTGCAACGGTATTGTTGTGACGGCGCTCCACAAAAGATCTAATTTTCCTTTTTGTTTGTTTGTTTGTTTGCGTCTGTGTGGCAGTCGTCAAAGGACGCCGTTCAAATTTAGTAACCCGGAGCACTCGAGGTTGTGGAACGAGGTAAGAGCCGGCAACCATGTATCATCGTATGAAAAACGTGTGTTGCAGATCATCCAACAAGGCGACCTTAAGAATGGCGATCTGACCGTGATGGGCTTCAAGTCGAACGCGCTCGAGAGCGAGCTCGGCTCTGTGGGCATCCTGGGTGTGGAGTGCATTTACACATTTGTCAATGACCCGCAAAAGCCGCGCGATTTCTTCCCCAAGCTAATCCTCGAGCAAAACTCCCGCACAGATGGCAAGCGGTGTCCCATCGGCCTTGCGTCCATCGAGATTACCAAGGCGCTCATGGAGCACTTTCAAGTCGTCAATGACCAGTGTACACAAACCGAAACAATTAATTAAATCTGTCTAAACCCCAACCCCCTCCTTTTGAACAGATGCCAGCCAGTACCCGATGGTGCTGTGCTTTGAGGAGATTTTCATCATTGCCCTCCAAGGCCTTCTCAAGTTTTGGAGCGAGATGGAGGCCAGTGAGAGTGACTTGGTAACAAACTAAAGAGTTACTTGTTATTATTTACCTATTTTGTTCTCTTTTCTCAGGGTAAGGTCGTGGCTCTCGTCAAAACCCAGCTCGACTTTACGAGCAAGGACCCCGAGGTCTCTGTTGATCAGTTCAAGTCGTCGCTGCTCCACACACCCGTCAAGGAGGTGCAGCAACGACTGCTGCTCGCCCTGCAGGCAGGTGACGACCTATTGAGCAAAGCGCCCGTGCGCACCCTTCGCGAGCGCGTGCACAAGGAGGTCTACGAGTTTGTGCAGGACCAGCGCGTAAACGTCCTGCTGGCTGGCTCCTTTTTTGCAAACTACACGCTCAAAGGGAAAGTTCGTGGCCAGTACCGATTCTACAAGGTAACCTCCCCTTTTTTTTTTTTTTCTTGCCTTCCTTTTTTTTTTTTTTTTTTTTTGTTTAAACGACGTTGCCATCACAGCTCTCTCCAAACAAAAAGTACCTCCACTACGCCGAGTACACCGAGCTGTTCGAGTCCAAGCCCACGCTGGACCAGCTGCCCGAAAAGCTTGAGCTCTCGTCGGTGGCCGACGTCGTCGAGGCCTTCATGAGCCCCATGTTCCCCAACAAACGTGAGGTGCCCAACTTTTCCGGCCTTACCTTTTCGCTCGTCGGCCACGACGGATCCTCGATCGCCGACATTGTTGCCGACAATGCGACGCAGTACGCTGAGTGGACCGATGGGTAAGGACCTATTTTTATTTTATTTATTTAAAATTAGTTACTTTTTTTGACTTTTAATTCGTCATTACAGCCTCCGGATAGCCCTGAATAAGAACCCGAGCAAGCGTGAGACGATCGACTACATTGACAACCTCACCGATATCGACGTAAAAATCAAGATCCTCCAACTGCGCGTGGAAAACATCAGCATTCCCGACGAGGCGCCCACCGTCCCTCCGCCGCCCGCCAATTACGACTTCCACTTCAAGTTGCAATAACTAAATGAATAGCAAAAAAAAAGAGACTCTTTTTCCCTCCTCGACAGCAGTCAAATGTGTTTTTTTTTTAATAGAAATATCGTTGTGTTAAAAATACGAGGTAGAACGAGGCAAGGAAGCAGAAACGTATGTAGAAAAGAAAGCCCAGAAGACAACGTGTCCTCCGTGTCTGCACTCTGAAAATTCTCACCTTATTTTCTCATCTTCTCTGTTGTGCACCCTAGGTTACAAACAGTTGTCTATTATTGCCACGGCATGGTCATCGAGTCGTCCATCCGCGATCGCTTTTGTGGGTTCTCGTGCTGCTGCTGCTGCATCTGCCACTGGTCCATCATCGGTGGCAGTTGTGGCTGTTGCGGTGGCGGTGGCTGCCAGTACTGCTGGTATTGCTGCTGATGTAGCTGCGGTGGCTGATGCTGGATAAGAGGCGGAGGCGTGGACTGTGGGGGAGGCGTGGAAAAGAAATAGTTGCGCCCTCCTTGTGCCTGGGCAACGTTCTCGAATCGATAGCCGCGATCGTAGTCCCGGTCCCGGCGGTCGTAGTCCCGGTCACGACGGTCGATGCGGTCGCCACGGCGGTGGTCGTCCTCGTCTCGCCCACGCCGTCTTGAATCCTCGTACCGCTCGGGTTCTCGTTGTCGTTGTTGCTGCTGAGAGCCCGAAGGAGGTGGCGGAGGCGGCTCTTCGACGTACTCTCCCTCTTCGTACTCGATCGGAGGAGGAGGAGGAGGAGGTGGTGGTGGAGGCTGATCCTGAAGCGGCGGCGGTGGAGGCGGCGGCGGCGTGGACTGATAGGACCCACTGCGGGCACCGTACGGATCGCGTTCTCGTTGTTCGTCCCATCCACGCTCGCGCTCGCGCTCACGTTCACGCTCGCGCTCACGTTCACGCTCGCGATGGTGCACGGGCGATGGCGTGTAGTAGTACTGTTGCTGATGTTGCTGTTGTTGTTGTTGCCACTCGTAGCCGTAGGATGACTGGGGGCTGTAGAACTGTTGGTGCTGCTGTTGTGGCTGCTGTGGCTCCTGAGACTGTTGAAAGCGTTGCAGCAGTCGTTGCCGCAGTTCGCGGTCGGACTCGCCGTGTCGCGATCGCGAACGGTCCTCGTAGTAGTCGTCGTCCCTCTCGTCATTGCGGTTGCTGCTGCGATAATGGCGCGTGTAGATGGGCAGAGAATCGGGAAGACCCTCAAACACGACCTGCTTGATCCACGTCCGCTTGTCTGGAGGCGGTTCCTGACAAGAAAAAATAAAATAAAGAAAAGTATTTTAACGGCTGGGCTTTCTTACAGGGAGCGGCTCTTCAAAAGGCCCTGGCGGCGCCTCAGGCTCTGGTTCGTTGTGCTCGTCGTCGATGTACACTTTGAGGGCATTGGGATCGCGCTTGGTGGGGTCAAAAGGCTTGAGCACCGTGGGCTGGCCGGGCAAGACCAACTCTGTGCTCGAACCGGGCGGGACAGTATAGCCGGGTGGGTAACCCACGTCCTTCATTCGTGAGATGTAGCTTGGCATCTCTCCCTCCTCCAGTCCCATCGCGGACCTGCATTAAATTGCACATTAAAAATTATAATAAATTGTGGTTCTTGAATACCTTAGTTGGGCAGACACCTTGCCGGGGCCTGCGGTATAGTACAGTTGGTTCATCTTCATAGCTTCCTTCCAGTCCTCGTTCTGAAGAAAGTAAAATAAATAAAATAAAATATGAAAAAAAAAATAGTGGTAATAAAAGAGTGTGCCGTACATTGCGTCGACCGCCTCCGCCGCCACCAGATGCCCCGCGAAAGCTAGCACGATTGAGGCTGATGAGGACATTGTTGCGTGGCTTGGTGCAGTCCCTGAGATCGTGGTCGGTCCCGCCGCAGTTCCAGCAGGACTTTAGGCTGCCACCCGACTTGAACCGTGAATTGAGGGGGTCGCCCTTGGTGGCTGGCTCGGCGGGGGCTTCTTGGACCTCCTTGGTCAGCGGCTGCTCGGTCGCACGATCAAACAGGGGCGCTGCTTCCTGGTTCCCGTCGACGTCGACGTCAGAGGGGAGAAGGCTCAGATCCGTTTGCTTTTTTTTAATTGGGCTATATGAACAAAGAAATGATAGGTGGTCGTCGGTTTTTACCCTGATCAGGGTCGCTTTTTGCGTCAAGTCTAGAAAGACCCCATTCCCGAGAACGACAAAATGGCTCGACGACGCGGCCTTGATTTTACTGTCCTCGAAAAACAGCTCGTCCGGACGGATCGACGGCAGTTGGTCCAACGGGTTTTCCTGAGTTTCCTCGTCCTCCTATGTTGCTTTTTTAATTATTTTTAATCTGTGTCCTTTTTTAATACCAGAATGATCTCGTCCGCATTGGCTTCGACAGCGGCCACCGCTTGCTGCTGTGCTGGTGATGGTACGACGACCGTGTCCATCTTGTCCCCGTCTTCCTCCTCCTCCTCTTTGGCGTGCCGTTTCTTTGGCTCCTTTAGCAAGCGAACGCGGTTCTGCGTCTCGTCCAGCTCAAGCAAGGGATGGGCGTGCACCGCCTTGACGAGCTCTTCGCGTGTCTGGTCGTGTCCTTTCACCTCTTTGTACGCGCAGAGCAGCGACAGCCTCGTGACTACACGCGAATGTCCTTTATTTAACACACGCACAAAATGAGGGCACATTACAGCCGTCTTCGCCCCGCACGACCATCTCCTTCAGGTACTTGTCCTGCGTCAAGTGCTCTTCCGACAACAAGTAGGCGATGGCATTGGCGGCCTCCAGCTGCGTCGCATCCACCGCAACCGCAGCCGTCTTGACCTCTTTTGGCGGTTCTTGTTGTGGTTGGGGCTTTGGTGGCTGAGCGATCGCGGGCTCGGGCTCGGGCTGCACGAGTTCCATAATGAATCGCTGCAGCTTTTCTTGCTTGTCCCTAACCAGACAGAGGGAGAGAGAGAGCAGTGAGTGTGGGAGCAGCAATGGAGCCAATAGTACCGTGCAAGACCGTGGAAGCGCACCTCCAACAGCATTCCCTCAACGGTCCGCTTGCCTCTGGACGTCGTCATCGTCTGGACAACCTTCTGATGAAGCCGTTGCTGCGCCTTTATCCCGTAACGAACGCTGCGTTGATGGATGGACGGCCCGCCCGGCAGCATGTCGTCGTCGTCCTCCTCTTCCTTTCCGTCTTGCTGTTGCTCATTGCCGCTTTCCTCGCCCTCCTCGCCGCTGCTGTATTCGTCATCGTTGCTGTTGGTGTCACTGCCCTTGTCGTCGTCGTCATCCGCGGCGCCATCGGGCCCCGCTGGCCGTCGCGGGGGCTCGTCGTCGTCGTCGCTTTGCATTTTTCTATTGAATTATTCTGGTTGGCCGTGACGTTGCACCAGTCAGCGCCTTATCACACCTTCCAAAGTTTCCCTCTTTTTCACCCCCTCCACCCCGCGCTCTGAGCACCCACCATCACCCCCCCGCCTGAAATGGACGTGCCCGAGGTCGTGCTGGCCATTTACTTTGAGAAAATCAAGGAGACGCGCAAGTTCAAGGTAACGAAACTACCCAAACGAAAAGGACACGCGGAATATAGAGGTGCAAAAAGGGACGCACCTCTTCTGTGTCTTGCCGGTTGAAACGCACAGACAACTCATGCTTCCCTCCGTCCCTGTTGCTTTAGTTTGCCGCAACGAGGACGATCAAGCATGTCATTGACGCCATTCGCAACACGGCCGGCGCCGACGTCGGCGGCCCGACCTACGCGCTCTTTATCCCGCCCAAGGGACAGAACCAGCGCGGCCGGTGGCTCAAGGAGGACGAGGAGCTGATGGCCTGCGCCTACGACTTTAGCCGCGTATGTTTTTCTTCTTCAACTCGGAAGAGGGGGGTGGGGATTAATTTCGTGCCTATAATTAGACTGTGGTCGAGTTCAAAAACGCCGAGCGGCGTGTGCGCGTGCAGCTGATGGACAACACGTCCAAGTACATTGTCATCGACCGGCGTCAGCGCGTGGACAAGGTCATCAGGACCATTGGTGAGAAGCTGGGCATCCGCGGCGCCGACGTGGACGAGTTTGGCCTGGCCATCCCCAGCCTGCTGGACACGGGCTCGCTGGCGGCCCCTGCCCCCGGTGGGCTAAAGTATCTGGAGAGGTCGGTGTCGGCAAACAAGGTGGACAAGCGGCTGTCGATACTGAGCACGACGGGCTCGTTCCGCTCCACGGAGCCCGTGTTGATCGGTGTGCCAGACAACGACCCCAGCAAGAGCAACAGCCGGTTCTACCTCAGCCCGGCTGTGCTCAGGGCCACAAAATCAAAGCCCGCAAAGCTGTGGGAGATTGGTCGTGAGCTCTTTCTCAATGAGGACGAGTCGTTTGACAACCAAGACACCGAAGGCGTCGAGCAATTCCTGTTCAAGAAGCGCTTCTATTTCCACGATCACCGAGTCGACAGCGAAAGCGGCATGCACCTGCGTCTCACCTACTATCAAGTAAAGAAAACAAATACTAAGTGGCTAAAATGTGGACTTTTTTAAAAAAAGGCGATGAGTGACATCATCTCGGGCAAGTACACCATGGCGTTTGAGCAGGCAGTCGACTTCGTCGCCATCACTCTCCAGATCATGTACAACAAATACCACGAGGGGACGTTCAAGGGCATCGAGTACGCGAGAAAAAAAAAATTTTTTTTTTCTTTTGGCTTACTGCAACTTTTTTGGGGGGTGGGGCTAAAAGTGTCATCTCGTACTTTCCCCCTGCGTACCAGGGCGACGAGAAAGCTGCGCGAAACAACGTTCAGAAACAATACATGAGTATTTATTCGAATGAAAATTCATTTTGCCGTATTTTATAAAACATACAATTTTTTTTTTTCGAACTCAGGCATGATGAGAGTCGACAGTTCCGAAAACCAGCTCATGTACGAGTTTATGCTCAAGACGCGCATGGTCAAGGACTATGGCACCATATACTATTTGGCCACGGTAATCGGACAAACGTATCAATTCGAGGAATTGCATTTAAATGCTGGTTTTTCGTTTTGTAACAAACAGGACATCGTGGGTTCAAAGGCAGGTCCGCGAGAATACGTTCTCGGTGTCAGCCGCGAGTATCTTTCGTTTGCCCTCGCAGACAAAAAGGGAAAGGAGCATCGCTGGATGCTAAAGCACTTGAGGAGCTGGTCCGCCACAGGCGACTCCTTCACCTGGGATCTGAGCAACAACAATGCCATGCAAGTTCGCACCAGCGAAGGCCCGTAATGTTTTATTATTTTTTTTGCCTTATAATTAAACTCACTGCATTATTTTCTTCAGCCTGGTCACAAAAGCACTCAAGACCTATGCCTTGTTTATCGCCGGGAAGCAGCGCTTCACGCCCGTGCTGGACGACTATACCGACCACGAGGAGGCTCAAATCGTGGAGGAGGAGGATTCGTTCCAACACGCGATTGCCAGCATGCGCAAGGGCTCGACCCCGGAGCCGCCGCGCCTGTGGAACAACTCGCCGCCAGTCCAGCAGCAGCAGGCCGTGAGACCCGTCGTCGTGCAGTCGCCCATCGCTCTCGAGACCTCCATGGTGGACATTGCGGCTGAGCTCGAAATGCTCTCACTGGCCACCGGCGAACTGGGCTCCTCGTCGGTCGGGGACGGCTATGTCAACCAGAGTGCTCAGGCGGGCAGCGCCGAGCCCGACTCGCCCATCGCCCTCACCGTGGATACCATTGACGCGTTCAACATCAAGCTCAAGCAGAGCCTCCAGCTCAGCGAAGTTGAAGCGGTTCGCTTTTTTCTTTTTTTTCTTTCTTTCCTTACTAGTTTTTTTTTCCCTCCCTTATTTAAGGAACTCCAAGCGGCCATCCGCACGCTCAAGACGGCCGACGACATCATCGACTTGGGCGCCGATGAGAGTGCCTCTGTGCGCAGCTTCCAGACCTCTGCCATGCAGGTTGCGATGGACAACATCCGCCTCAACATGGGCGAGTTTATTTCCGAAGTTGCTGGTACGGAAACTTGCTCAACCCCCTTTGTATTTTTTTTTTTAAAATAAAAAAATATTTCTTTGGTTTACATAGAACTTCTGAGCCAGCTTGCCCAGGCCAACAAGCCAAAGTTCCGCCCTCTCAAGCTCAAGGAATCGATCGAAAAGACGAGCAAGGCCGTGACGGCCGCGATCGGTTCGGCGCGTGTGATCATGTCGCTCATCTCCCCCTTGCCCGAGGGCCTTGCGGACCAGGTCAAGATGATTGGCAGGATCCCCCAGCAGGCCTTTGAGCTTCTTTTGGCGACTATCCCGAGCTGTACGTGCTCTCTCCCTCTCCCTCTCTCTCTCTTTTTAATAAGCATGTTTTGAACAGTATCCATTCCGTTTGACGAGATTTGCTCTCAGTGGTGCAACCTGCGCCCCGCAATCAACCAGCTCCAGTCGGCCATTCGCGCCGTGGACATTGACCCGCAGATTCAAGAGGAGCTGGAGCTCAAGGCCGAGTTTGTCGGGTCCACGTGCGAGCTGGTGTATGAGGTCCTGGACAGTGTCCTGAGCAACGTCACGGGCATCGACAAGATCAAGCTGGCCGAGATGATTGGCGACGTCCAGACGGGATGCACTCTCCTCGCCACCGTCGTGACAATCTGTGCACCTCTTCTCGTCAACCCCGAGGCGGCCAACGCTGTGGAGGAGACGATCCGCTACGTCGAAGACACGTACGCTATTGTTTATTGAAAAAAAAAAAACACTGAATACTCTCTCTCCTCTTGCCCAGTCTCGAGCACGTCAAGTCCCTTGCGATCAAGCTCTCGACAGACAAGAGCGTGCAGAGCGACATCAAGGACCAAGTGGAGGCGGTGGTCGACCGCACCGAGAACCTTCGGGAGCAAGTGATCCAGGTGAAAAAGTCTAAGCACCGCGCGTCGGCCCTGCCGGCTGTCCAGCTGCCCCAGGCAGTCGTGCCGACCGGTGGCGCGGGTCTGATTTCGTACATGGTTTCGACGGCCAAGCAGCTCGCTCTCAAGCTCGACCAGGGCTCGGACGCGAGCACCGATCTCTCCGTCCCTGTCGCCCTCGCCAAAGACCTCACCATTGCTTCCAACAGGCTTGCTGCCGAGTACAAGGAGCGGTCTGTCGCTGGCGAGGAGATAAGACTTTGTACGTGTTTTTTTTTAATTCTAAATGGCGAAATTTGTTAATTTTTTTTTTTTTTCTTGCTGTTGTAGTGGCCCTAGAGATCCAGAAGCGCTGCACAACGCTCAGCAGCCACATCACCAAGATCTATCTGGACATGATCACTGCCGACGAAGAGAGCCTACAGCAGACGCCGATAGACCAGCTCCAATCCGACAGCATCGAGGTCCTCAAATGCCTCAAGGACCTCGTCAGGCTCGCTGGCCCCGCGCCACCAACGCCCACGAGCGCCAGTCTCCCCAAAGCCCTGCCCGCGCCCATCGCCATCAACCGCAACTAGCCTAGTTGGCATTTTAACCACGGCAACGCGTCCCCTTATTCATAAAAAAAAGAATCCACCCCAATAATTTATCCATAAGTAACCAGAACAGTTGTCTTTAAATAAAATCGGATGGTGGAGGAGCCGAGAGTGAATGACGCGATCGTGTTTGTCACGCCTGACTCGGGACATCGCCTTTTTCTTAGTCGATAAAAAGCTGTTTAAGCTTTCGACTAAGCTTTATGCTGCGGGTTGTTTGGGGGTCCTAAGTCAGGGCCGCCTCGCTCTGTTTGCAGTCGACTAGGATTTGGCGAGGTTACTAACCGACGCTCTCCTAGTTTTGTTCAGTCGATCAAATGGTCAGCGTCTGCATCCCTCGTGGTTGCTGTGAATAACCTCCACCACCCTGTCCTTGCAGAAGCAACAACTGCTGTGGAAGGCGCAGCTCGAGAACGTCACGGACGTTACGATTGGCGACGATGGCTTTGAGTGGACGCTGACTGTATGCCATACACTAACGACCCAAGCGGCATTCACTAAAAGAGGACCGAATCGCAGGTCAAGTGCACCAGCTGCAACGAGACGCACGACAAACCTGTGATCGTGAGCAAGACTGTACGTGTCCCCCTCCTGGTGGCCTTTGTAAAAAGCGTGGATAGGAAACGAGCGAGATGCCGGGCAGTCGTGGCGAGGCCAACCTGGTGATGAAGTGCAAGTTCTGTCGCCGCGACCTGTCGCTGGACATTGTCGCGGAGCATCGGGAGGCCAGTTTGAACGAGGATTCAACGACGGTGCAGCCGCTGGCCACGTTTGAGGGGCGGGGGCTCGAGGTCGTGGCCTTCATCCCAAAGGTACTGCCACGGCATTTGCTCTTCATCCTTTTGCTAACAGGCATTGCAGGACGGATTCGTCGCAAAGGGCACGGATTCGGGCCACGTGTTTGACAACATTGACCTCAGCGACGCGGCCGATGGGTGGACAGACTACGACGACGACGCAAAGCTGCCCGTGAGCATCAGCGAGGTCGAGTTCAAGATCAAAAAGCTCTGAAACTGAATCGTTTTTGAAAACGAGGGCGGGGACTGGAGCAGAGTTGTACAGCATGAGAGCAACGAGATTCATTGAAACAAGCGATTGAAATAAAAAATTTTTTTTCATCTTTTATCTGTAGTTCGAAGGACGAGGGCGAGCGGAACAGACTGGTTGGCGACCAAGAGTAAGGCGTGATCCACCAGCCGCTGGCAGAGCACCTCGTGGCAATACAGGTACACGTCGTGGATCTCCAAGTGCTCGATCGTGCGCGCGGGGTTGTCCACGACGATGGCCTGGAGGATGCTGCGGATGTGCTCGACCGTGAGGTTTTGGAGGTGGTTCAGGTAGAGGCGCTTGAGCGATCGCAGTGTGTTGACGACGACGATGAACTCGGCAGCCAGAAAGACCTTGTCAGAGTCCACCCAGCCAATCCCGTTTATCTGGATACTTTTTTAGGCGAGGAACGATTTGCTTTTTTTTCCTACTTACTTCGAGAGATGTGAGCTGTCTGAGCGGCGAGATGAGCGTTCCAAGTTGGCGAATGCCCTCGACGTCGTACAGTCGCATCCAATGCACCTTCAGCGAGCAGAGGGTGGCAGGCAGGGTCCCTCCCGCTTTGATAAAGCGGGTCCAAGTCTTGCTGAAGTTTGCTATTCTCTCCACCGTGAGCGATCTTATCGACGTGCGCTGAGCCGCCAAGAGGATCCGCAGCGCATCGACCGAGTTTACTGTTATGAAATGGATCAGGGGCATAAAAGGGACGAGGGCATACAGGCTTGCGACAAGCCCAGGTGGAGTGAGGTGATATTGGGCGGCATCGAGAGCGCAAAGGGTTCTACATAAACGTATTAGCAGTTTAAATACAGTCGAGGACACGTACCAGCGACAAGGGGGATGCACGAATTGACATACAATTCCTGTAAATGCGGCATCCGCTGACACATGAGCTCCCATGGGAACGGATCATCCGACAGCAACAGATCGCTTTCAAATAATGTCACCTTGTGCCACGGTACGAGCCCGGTCGCGCCAAACAGATCGGTCCACAGACGCACATTGCACAGCTTCAGGTTCACCGCGGCGATCCCACCGACAGCCGGCAGGCCCGCCAGCCGATCGACCGCGGCCTGCGTAATACGAGTGGATCGGAACGACAGCAGGTCCACGTGCAGCAGCCCATTCGTGTCCCTTTGCAAAGCCTCGATCGAGCGGGCATACGGCGGCGGTTCAGAGATGCTGACGCTCAGGTGCAGCCTCATCCCGTCGAGCGTCCAGTGCGCTGCCCTGACCGCCTGTGCGTCCAACACCAGTCGCCTTGGGAAGCGCACACACCTGATCACGCCTCCCTCGTGGGCCATCGCCATGATCACATTCACATCGCCCTCCTCCAACGTCGCACAGCCGCGCAGGTCCAGCTCTGCCCACGGCCACGCACGCACCAGCGCCAGGGCCACCGACATGCGCCGCAGCGACAGCGCCCGCTGCAGCAGCAGCAACGCCACATGGCACGTCAGCCGCCGCTCCATCGGGACCACTGACGACGACGATGACGACGACGAGGAGGAGGAGGAGGAGGAGGAGGGCAGCACGTCCACCAGCTCACGGTCCACTAGCCGGCGCACCAGCAGCGTCTGCAGGCTGGCCACGTCGGCCCTCAAACAACCAACCACCATTTGGAATAGGGACCACACTGCCCGATTTCAGTAGGGGCCACACTTGCTAAAATGTCCAAGGTGAAGACCAAGAACGCCGGCACGGGCGTCAGCGCCGGCGGCACCGGCGGCCTGTCCATGGAGGAGCAGCCTCGCAATGCCCGTATTATTAACTTGCTGCTGCACTCGATGGGCGTGGACGAGTACGACGCGCGGGTGCCCAGTCAGCTGCTCGAGTTCATGCACCGTAACGTGATGAGCCTTTTCGTCCTTATGGTTTGACGCGTGCTCGTTTCTCCAGGGTACACCAACGACGTGTTTACGGACGCACAGACGTACGCCGAGCACGCGGGACGCACAGAGGTGTCGCTGGACGACTGCAAGCTGGCAATCCAGGCCAAGGTCAACCACTCGTTCACGACGCCGCCTCCTCGCCAGGTATGCCCCTTTGTGCCTGCCTCGTTGTCTTTTGAGAATGAAAATAAAACAATCAGGTCGTGATGGATCTCGCCAGCCAGCGCAACAGCCTGCCGCTGCCAAAGATCAGGGAAACAAAGGGCATCCATCTCCCGCCGGAAAAGTTCAGGCTGACGCAGCCAAACTATGCCGTCCTGCCCGACAAAGATAGCGTGTCCCACGTATCGTCCACCTCGTCCCTTGCAGCCAAGACAGGGACTCCGATCGCCCGGCCTCCTCCCGTTTCTTCTGCACCCAGGCCTCTCGCCCCTCCTGCTCCTCCTCCAGCCAAGGTCTCTCGGCCACGCGACGAGGACGACTATGACAACGACGAGCCCTCCTCCTCCTCGTCCACCACGACGACCACCCCCGCCGAGAAGCGCCAGAGGACTGCGTAAAAAGGATTCGTGGTTTTTTTTTTGTGTGTGTGCTCGTTGTTGATGTATTATAATAAGCGAGACCATTTGTTGCTTCTGAGGTAGTGCCTCACACCATCGATAGTGAGGCTTAGTGATTGGTTGCGTTTATGTACAACAACGAGCCCGCACAAAACCCATTTCTTTTTCACCCCCCCCTAAAATGGTATCCACAGTGCTCCACCCATGCATACTCTTAACAAAGGGACGACAGGGCAACGAGCAGAGCCGTCCTCCTGGCGCGCCGTCCGGGGGCCAGCAGCAGCAGCAGCAGCAGTCCCCGCCACAGCAGCAGCAACAGCAACAAGACTGGCCGTCTGCGCACCGTCTGGGCAGCACAGGGCGCCGCGTCCTGGACGAGGATGACGTTGTGCCGTACACGTCCTTCTCTGTCTCGCGTGCAGAGGCGAGCCCGAATGCGGCGGCGGCCACACAGTCGGCGGCGGCATCGGCAGTGACGGCGGAAAGCGTGGTGGCGGCGGCAACGGCGGCAACGACGACGAGGACGGCAGACGTATGCGGCCTTCCCATGTATTTGTTTTTTCTTCTTTAATGTGCATATCTGGGCAGGGCATCATCATTGTCAACCAGGCGCCACAGCTGGGCGGCTTTGAGAACGTCGAGCCCGAGCTGGCGGCGCTGCGCAAGCTGGCATCTGTACGAAATCGACCTTTCTATTTCTTTTGCTAAATGGATAT
>Ga0302230_10001706_pt1 | contig 13888 bp, 25 predicted proteins | sample II_Palsa_N2_1_FD_193523 | JGI IMG/M metagenome (GOLD analysis project Ga0302230, IMG submission 193523) | Peat permafrost microbial communities from Stordalen Mire near Abisko, Sweden - II_Palsa_N2_1 | ecosystem: Environmental > Terrestrial > Soil > Palsa > Peat permafrost | place: Sweden... | reverse complement strand
GGGTCGGCTGGAGGGTCAGACGACATGGTAAAAATCAAAGTGCACTCTTTTCACTTTTCACTTTTCACTTGACTTTGCACTGAATGCATTGACTTAATTTCGCAGCAGTTGTGCACTCGAGGTTACAGCAGGTTTATTTGAACGTGGTAGAGTAGTCGTGACCCTCAACGGAGCGAAAATCGGACAATAATGTTGCTGCTTGGAAACGGCCTGTGTGTTGAGGTTGCTGCTGTTGTAAGGCCTTGCTTCGAGATGCCAGGAGCTCAAGGAACGGAGGCGCCTGAGGGGTGTTCCGGGGGTGCTCGGCAGGGTCCTCCTCGCCTGCACGTCGCTGCTGCGGCACAAACCGTGCGATGGACGAGAGGCTAGTGGAGGCGGCGGCGGCAATGCCAGAGAGTGGAGGAATGCGAGGCAAGGCAGACGAGGAAACAGAGCGCTGTGCAGTCGAAGCGGCACTCGTCGAGCCTCCAGAGAGGAACTCAAGGAGTGCAGGCCGTTTTACAGGGGCTCCGGCGACTTGCGGCTCGTCTTCATTTGAGAAAAGACGCTTTTTGACGAAGTGATGGCCTGGTGAACCAACTACGCCCGGAGGGATCGTCGAATGGAGCAACGGCTGGACAGGCTTGGGGGGAGAGCCTTTTATTATTTTTATTTTTATTTCTATTGAGCACACGTTTCAGCATTATTTAAAAATCTTACGCTCGAGGGCCACAAAAACGTTGAGCTTGGGATTGCCATTGACGGAGGACGTGCTGAAAAGTTTCGGCGCATTGCTGTTTCCGTTGGGAAGGTTGGACGAGCCTGTGATAATACCCAAAACTCCCTTGTATGCTTCCTTGTTGGTTGCAAATGACGAGACAGGCTTTGCAGTTGCCATCGGCCACGCTGTGGAAGGCTTTAGATGATGTTGTTGCGGCGGCTGAAGACGGGACGACGACGACGACGACGACGACGCCTCCAAAGCGACGACTGCCGCTGCAGCCGCCACTTGTCTGGGAGGTAGTATCACAGGAGCAGACACCGCTGCGGGCACAGGGGCCTTGACATTGGCAGTCGGAACCACCTTTAGAGGCAGAACCTTTCTTCCGCTAGCGACCGACGCTTTTGCTGCTAGTGGGGCCGCAGACGATTTGGCACTAGAGGTAAGAGCTGCTTGCGCTGATGTTGCGCTCGATGTTGTTTTAGCCGAGCCCTTGGTTTGCTCGGAGGCCGCGTCGCCGTCGTCCGCCTCCTCATCCGTCTTGGCTTTCGGCATCTGCCGTCTTCGGTGGGGCAGCTTCTTGCCATGGCGGTCGTCGACAGCTGGCTTACCAAAGGCGTCGGGAGCCACGGGGACAAAGGCTGTTCAAAATATGTACATTCAAAGGACGGCATCCAAAAGCGTACCTTGTGAAACGACGTCATCGCTCTTAGCCTCCTCGTCAGAGTCATGCTTGGTCACAATGTACTGGCCCAGCGGTAGCCACTTCTTCTGGTCCAGGCAGTCGCCCACAAAGGTCACATCAAAATAAAACGGCTCGCGTTCCTTCTTGTTCCCTGCCGTGCTTGCCCCGGTTGCCACTGATGAAGATGCTGCCGCCGTGGCACGGCCGCTTGCAACGTGACCTCCGCGCCCGCCTCGTCCCCTTCCCCTGGTTGGGCGAGCTCTCGCTGCCACTACAGCAACAGGCGTGGCCACGGGCGCGGCCGCGGGCGCGTCGGTTGCTGCTGCTGGTGTTTCTATCGCTGCCAAATCTCCAGGTGCCTCTGGTGCTGCTGCTGCATCTGTTGTTTTTAGTGCTGCATCTGCTAGAGGAGGTGTCGCTGCTGTTGGCGCTATCACCGGGTCCGGCTTTGTGGGCAAGTCGGCCGACGAGGAAACAAAAAGCAGGCGCGCATCCTTCGGGTCGTCCTCGACCGCTCCTTTGTGACTCTCTGCAATAGGGAAATTAACAACAGCGAAAGAGCGAGCAAGCAAACAAGAGGGGCTTACTCCAAAGCTCGCGCGTCGCGTCAGGCACCGACGGCGCAAACCACGCGGTACGGCCGGCAAACATTCTCACTTCGTTTGTAACGGCCAGCCAGCGAGTGAAAAAAAAAAAACATGTCCACGTGGACGGCCGCTCTTGTTTCGCGCCGATTGGTGCGCCTGAACGGACAAGCGCCCTTGAGGCGGTGGGGCACGACCGATGTGTCGCCGGCCTCCGTGTCATCGTCGTCGTCGTCGTCGTCGTCGCCGGCGGAAGCCAAGCTCGTGAAAGCTGATTCTGAGCCGGAAGGGGAGGAAGAGGACGCTCTTGATGTTGCGTACAAGAACGTGAGGTACCCCCTGCCCAACTGTGCCCGTTCTCGTGGCTAATGTCTTATTCCGGGACAGCACGGTGGTAGCAAGGGCGTTGAAGGACAAGGATCCGGATGACATCAACTTGGGCAAGCTGTACGCGAGCGCATTTGTGGAAAAGTACAGCAATGCCTACAGCAAGCTCCCAGCCGAGCGCAAGGCCAAGGTGGAGGCCCGTTACGGCGAGCGTGTGGCCAAGCTCAAGGCGGACCTGCTTACTCTATTTCGATTTCGAACCTTTAATGATTGATTGCGTGGATTGTATGAGTGGAAAGCGGGCCACAAAAGACGTCGAATGCACGCCCGGGTGTCGTTCTGGCAGACGAACTGACTGATGACTGAGAAAGACGAGTATGCGTACACGTACAGCATGAAAAACACAAATATGCTTACGGTCTAGAGCATGGGAACAAGGCCGTTCTTAGCGTGCAGGGCGTGGAGAGCGTCGTTGCCGCCAATGTGCTTCTTGTTGATAAAGATGTTGGGCACTGTCGACTGGCCGGTGATGGCCTTGAGCACAGACTGGTACTCGTCGCCGTCTGGAATGAGATCAAGCTCGAGAACTCGGACCTGGTCTGCCTGAGCAACCTGTGAGGACGAGTTGAGTCTCTTTGCAATCCTGGTTTGTTTTTAGAACCCACCTGCTTCAGCAGAGCCTTTGTCTTGGCGCAGTACGGGCACCAGGACTTGCTGAACACCATAATCTTGCTCCCATCGACGAGCTTCTGAACGGTCTCTTTGGTGACTGTCATTCTCGTGCACGCACCAGTCGGCACAACTGAGTGAGTTAGAAAATATAATTTTGCTTTTTTTTTTTTCCCGGCACATTTAAGAAAAATCACAAATCACATGAGCAAGTTGGAGAAAGGATCAGCGGTGGATTTGGGTAGTGGAGTCTGTGCGGTGGAAGACGTGTGCACACTGGGTGAGTTGACCGTCCACCCGCTTGCAGCTCGCCCAGGTGACGTGCCGAAAGTTGGAGTGCCAAACGTGGCAGCAGGCATGGGGGCCCAACCGTGCTGAGGAGTCCCTGCAGCACTTCCGGTGTTGAACGAGCTTAGGATTTGTGCCTGAAGAAAGTGAATGTGTTTTATTTCTTCCTGCTTCAGAACAAGACGTACCTTGTTCTTTTCGTACGTCTCCCCATGAAAATCAATCATGTTGCCGTCGCTGAACGAGCTGGGCCTGGGCGGTGTCGCAAAAGTTGTTGAGGGCTGCAAAAATCCGGCTGTAGCTGACGACTCGGGGGTCGCAAAGTCTGCAAAGTCGTCAAACGAAGCCGAGGCGATGGCGGCATTGGAGGATGTCTTGGGGGGCTGGAACGCATTGAAAGAGTCAAACGACGCAAACCCAGTGGACAAGGGCACCGACGTGACAGGGGCAATGGGTGGAAAGGACGCAAACGAGTTTGCCGAACTTGCCAGGGTGGTTTGCGGAAACGCTGAAAAGTCGGCAAAGTCGTCTGAAGCAGCCGGAGCAGAGTGAGACTGACCGATGGAGGAGGATGACGGATTGAACGTGTGCGGCAACACGGGTTCAGGTGCCACTACAAAGGCAGACGTCTTGGCTTGCGACTGCAGCTGACCTTGCGATTTGGTTGGCGACCGTGGTGGTGCAGGGGCAGACGAAAGAGGAAGCGGCGCAGTACCGATGGGGTTGGGGGTCGGTGTTTTGGTTGGGGTCGATCGGAATAGTGATATAAAGTCGTTGCGGATGGACAAACCCAAATCGTCCTGCAGAGTTGGCTGCGTTGCCTGCTGCTGCTGCTGTTGCCTGCGCAAGTTTGGTCATAAAAGGGGCGGGAATAAAAAAAAAAGACATCACGTACGGCCTGCGAGCAGGTGGGGGGGCGTTTGGCGTGGACGAAGGGCGGAGAATGGACGAGCGTCGTGATGTCGAGGCCCCAGAGACGTTTGGGTCGTCCGAGAATTCCGACTGGACAGATTCCATGGATGGATTGCGTGAAATCTGTCGCGAGCCGTCGCTGCCTGTCAGCTCTGTACTGGACCTCCCAGTAGAGCCAAACATGCCAGAGATGTTGATCCGTGAAGACGACGGGCTCTTGGTCACGTTAGTCATACTCGGACTGGGCGAGATCCCGGCACGCTTCTCAGGCGATGACATCATGGACGACTGTTGTATCTTGTCCATCGCACGACCCATGAGGACCTTGGCTCCTTTGCTCGAGCGAACGATCGATCCCATTGCCTTGGACGTGAGTCTATTCACCGTAAAAAATTTAGACAATTTTTTTTTTTTCCCTTTTCCTTTTTTTCCCTTTCATACTGGTAACTGGTTGCTGTAAACCTCTCCATCCGTGTTTCGGCCAAGACTTTGGTCCTGAACTGGATGTCCATACCCATTTTGAGGCGGATGGCACGAGACACAATAAATTGCTCGTACATCTGTGATCCTGCAAAGGCCACCAATAGCTGTCCAAGATGTTTTTTTTTTTTTAATTAATTTACCTAACAAACGTAAGAGGCTATTGCGTACCGGCTGCAACGCTCTGGGTTGCTCCTGACAGAAAACATCTTGTTGAAACTTGAAGGTGGTCGGGTCAAAGTACTTGTAGTAGTTGCCAAATATACTCGCAAGGAATGACAGGAACGCTTCAGAAATGGCCACATTGGACACTTGCTCCAATTTGCGCTCGATCGCGCCTCCCAGCAAACCTGCAAAAGAAAAAGACGCTCATATTAGAAAATAACAAAATAAAAGAATGCTGAAAACACACTGCGTGGAAGGAACTCTCGAAGGGCAGACTTGAGTCGAGCAAGAAGTACTTCAGGCAGGAATTTCGAGTCGTCCTGGGTGGTCTGGCATGTGTGCGCGTCAATATCGACGATGACGATTGCCTGAGTTTTTTTTTAATTTATAATTGCTATTTAGAGGAAACGTTACTTGATTTTACTTACATCGCTCATATCGCCGATAATGCGCTCCACCATCGGCCGCAGCGATGTGTGGATACCGACAACAAAGGGCATTGGCGCGTGGATGTAGTCTAGAAGAGATGACGGAAGAACCGGAATGAAAATGTGCTGCCACGAGAACGGGTAAACGAGGTTGACCGCGGCGTGGACACATCCCGAGAGCTGCGGAAGAGACGACGACATGAAGATGATGCGTCGCTCCAGGAGCACGGACGCAAAGATTGTAAAGATGTTTCGGTCGTCAAAGTTGGAAAAGATGTGCGAAAAGTCGACCTGTTGACAGAGCGCGTTTTAGCGTGTTGTCCGTGCGGCCTACTTACATGGTGAAGTCCTGTGGCTGTCTCGTCGGGACGCTGCAAAAAATAGTGCATGGGGAGTTTTTGGTCCACAAACTCGCTTGCGATGCGGATGCGGAACTGATCACCTGGCGTCTGTTTTTTACGAACGAGATGATCTCTTTTTATTTTAATTTTTAATGTAGAAAAATATACGGGCAGCGGATGGGCCTGGACAGCTTGCAGGAACGGTTTGAAAGGGTCAAGAGTCTCGCGGCGGTGCTCGACCGTCTCGCGGCGTTCCTCGAGGTATTGGAGCATTTGGTTGAACAAATTGAACCAGGGGTAGTAGCTGACGATGCAAAGGCACTCTGTGTACAGCTCTCGCTGATTCTTCCGTGGCGTTCGTCTCCTGCAGAAGCCGTACTGCCGGTCGCCGTTGCCGTCTGTCATCACAAAGACATACATTTCGCTACACATCCACACGCGGTCAGTCGTGGGAATCCTTTACATGCAACAATGTACCTTGTCGCAGACACCAGGTTGTAGTCACGCTCGGGAAAGCAGAAACCAGGCACAGCCTTGGCCATCATGTCATTGCTAGCAAGCGACGGCGGAAACTGCTCGAGGACAACCGGCTCGAGCTTGGGGTCTTCGCCGTCTGTTGGAACAAAAACACGTTTTACTAAAATACCGCCGCTTATCCCCGTACTCTTGTTGACGACGCGCGAGTTTGACGTCTTGGAGAACAGGGCGACGACATAGAACTTGAGGAACAGAGGCTCCTCGCGTGCCGGTGCTGGTGCTGGCGCGCTAGGTGGAGGTTGTTGCTGCGTGGACGACGCGCGTTGCAGCACGAGGTCCTCTGTCGACGGCACCGTCACGGTCGACACGAACGACAGGTCGTCCGACATGTCCAACGGCTCTCCGCCTTCTGACGTAGCTGCAGCAGAGGACGGCAACCCCGTCGCGCCAGGCGCCAACGACCTGGGGTCCGAGATGTCGACGTCCATGGCTTTCTTCAACGCCGATACCAGTATTCTAGGCTGTTCCCGAAAATGCAGCAGTTTTCACGTGAAAACCAATTTTTTTGACACGAAAATTCTGCTCGTTTTCCGGCGTTCAAGTTTGGGCTTTTCTCGTCACTGTGGGTTGTTGCCCCCGCTAAAACATTTGAGTATGATGACGAGGGAGACTGCAGAGCATGCGGCCACGGTCCTTATGTGCAATGTAGCACACTGGTGAGGTTGTGGTTTCTGGGGTTGACCCAACCTATTGCGCTAAAAGCGTTTGTTTTTTCTCCTCCCCGTTTTAATTCCCAACGAGCGACTCAGCAAATAAGCGGCCGTAGCCCGGCGGGACGTGGCAAAAGAGTGGTTTTTTTGCAGGTTCTTTTTTTTTTGGTTTTGAACTGTCTGTTTACGTTTTTTTACCCCGCCACCGCGCCCTTATTTTCTGATTCGCGTACAACGTCATGGACAGCTGGCTACCATGAAAGGCGGCTTGTCTACGACTCTTGACTCTGTTGTGCAAACGTCTGTCGGGTGTCTGGTTTGGTCGGGTTTTTCTCTTCTTTGTCCTTTCGGTCACGTCGTGATTTTTTCACGTTCCTCTTTTAACCCCTTTGAGCAACTCCCCCCCTATAACGCACCAATTGTCATTAGGTTGTCTCCTGACTGGAGTTGCACACCGGAAAAAGAGCGCAAGCAAACCTGGTGGACATAAGCGAACATCCTTTTCAGCTCGGAATGCGTGGCGGAGCGAGTACAACGACGGTGTCCATTTGGCCGGTTGGCCCCGCGCGGACAGTGCCGTCCGCAGCGATGGCGTCCTCGTCGCCGACAAAGCCGTTGGACATTCAGATCGCGTCCAAGGTATGTGTTTTGAACTCGTTTTGCCGCGGCACGCCCTCAACAACATTGCACCTTGCAGTCACGCGAGAGTGTGGCGCATTCTTGGCATTCACAGCAGGTACGGCAGAGCGGCGTGAGCCTTCTCTCGCCGGACGACGACGACGAGAATAATGAGCAGAGTGCTCTGATGATGTCGACCTCCTTCTCATCAAAGCTGAAGTCACGCGCGGGCGAATTTCTGAGCAAGTATGTATCGCGACTTTGCGATTAATAATTTTTGCTGCTTTCATTACGTAGATACTATCGTTCACGGCGCGACCTGCCAAAGCATCTGAGCGAGGGCGACGTGATCGAGGGGTATCGGCTACGTCTTGTTGTTGGCCGTGGCGCGTTCTCGTGTGTATGGCGAGCGATGCACGAAGAAACCGGCGAAGAGGTGCAATTCAGTCGCTGTGCCCCCACCTTTTTGCTAACGCTCGCGAGTAGGTGGCAATCAAAATCATCCAGAAACGCGGAGCAGACGTCATCCAGATGGTCACAAACGAAACCGCAGTATGGTCATCGATCGACCACAACAACATTGTGCAACTCATCTGTGTTGTCGAGTCGCAGACTGAGATGTGCATCGTTACCGAGGTTTGTTGTAACAATAGCAAAAAAAAAAAAAGAGAATTTTAAAAGGCGATTTTTCTCAGTTGCTCTACGGCGGAAGCTTCCTCGACTACATTGTCGACTCGGAAGATGGACATCTCTCGGAAGAAGAGGCTCGTCCTCTGTTTCAGCAGCTTTTCAGTGTTCTTCACGCATGTCACTCCCGTGGTATTGTGCACGGCGACGTCAAGCCAGAAAACTGTATCGTGCATCCCTTTTCTCGTTGGTCCCGCATCTAAACTGAAAAAAAAAAACGAATATTATAGTGTTGCTTGGAAAGGATCGCCGACTGATCACGCTGGGAGACTTTGGTCTGAGCTACGTATTTGACCGCTCAAAGACTTCGCTGTTCTCGCCAGACATTGACAGCGACGAGGACGACTATTTTAGGTAATTGAACCAAAAAAAAAATAATTTTTTTTTTTGTTGGTTGCTAAAATATCCTTGTACCCGTTTAGCTCTGCCGTCAGCGCCGGCTCGTGTTTTGGGACACCCCAATTTGTTGCTCCCGAGGTCCTGTGTGTTACGCCAAAGTCGGATGTCAGATCGGACATGTGGTCAGCAGGCGTCACTCTGTTTGCGGCACTGGTGGGCCGTTATCCGTTTGATGACGATTTCGAGCCTCGTCTCCATCAAAAGATCCTCAATGACGAGCTCGAGATCCCAGACACGCTCTCGTACGAGGCCCGTGACCTGATTCGTTCCCTGCTTGTCAAGGACCCGTCAAAAAGACTGCAGGCCTTCGAGGCCGAGCGTCATCCCTGGATCTCTGGACACCTCGGCGAACTAGGGCTCGCGACCGCCGACCAAGCCGCCATGACGGACGGTGCGTCGGTTGTGCCGACAGTGTACACCTCTCCTCCAAAGACTCCGCCGCACGAGCAACTGCCCGTCGGTGGTCTCATGTCGCCTCCAAACAACTCGCCTGTGTTTTGAATGCTTGCTTCCTTGCTTTTTCTTGTAAATTCTTGCTAAATCTTGCCTTCTACTTGTACTCGTATGTTTGCATCCTGCTTGATTCGCATGGTCGCATTGAACATCAGGAACATTGTGTCGCGTTGGCTGGTTTTCAAGTTTGCTTCCCATCGTTCCCACCCCTCTCCGTCGCCTCATCAACTGTCGACGACTACCGACGCCTGTAGACAGCAGCAGCAGCACCACCAACACCACCAACAAGGACACCACGTCGGTCGGACCGCTCCTCTGAAAGCAGGCAAAGAAGCAGAGAGCAAGGATGAAAAAGTTCTTGGGAGGTACGATTGGGTGTTTCTTTTTTCAGGGCAAGTTGTGGAAAGGGGGGGGCGGGGCTGGGAGGGACTGCTGGGAGGGACTGCTGGAAGGGCAGCCGACCGAGCGCAGGCGGACGTGCGAGGCAGTGACTAACCTTGTGTCCACTATGTTCCGTACTGTTCCCTGTGCTGCACATCCAATCTTACTCATCCCGTCCTTACCACGTTTGGTATTTTCCGTCTACTCCCGCCCGCTCCACGAACAACAACCGGAACGGTCACGTCGACTACAGCAGTTGGAGGGACGAAGAAGAAGAAAGGTACTTTTTATCTCTTTTTTTTTTTTTTCCTGTACCGGTAAACACAAAACAACACAACAACACAACAGACGAAGATTCGTCGAGCAACAACAGCCCAGTCATGAGCCCAGGTGGCGGCTCGCTCTCCGTGTCGACAGGTGGCTCCACAGGGACTATCAAGTCGGACGACGACTTGGCCAACCTTCCTTTGCAGAGTACGTCTGCATGTTCACGCTTGCATTCTACCATTGCTTTTGTCTTGTGTGCAGATTCAAAAACATCGGTCGGCGGCTCAATGTCGTCGTCTACCACGCAAACACCAACCGTTCTCTCGCCAATCGATGTATGGATGTGGATGCTTGCATGGATATGTTGTAAACCGTAGCCACCGCCCCCCCCGTAGTCGGTACCAAAGCTTCACAGAAATGTGCACTCGGGAGGCAAGATGGCACTCCGATTGGAACGAGCGCGCAACCTCGTCCTGCCGACGAGCAATGACGCTGGCGAAGTCAAGGTTTGCATTTACAGAGATGAGCACCAGTATGTTCTACTGACACATTGCTGTCAAATATAGATTTTTTGCCACATCGAGTATGACCAAAATGAGGAAGTCATCGATGCGACAGATGTATCAGACGCAACGGCACCAATCTTTAAAAAGCGCGTCAACTTGTACGTCATTTCAAAGTCATCTCACGGTTCCCTTCTTTTTTCCTTAAAAAAAATTTTTCATTTTTACAATAAGCGACGTGTCAAACGCCGAACGTGAGCTCACTGTGACGCTATGGATCAAGCGTGGCTCCTCTAAACCTCAAGCAATTGGTCAACACGTGATGGTGCCTTCGGTGACAGATGGGGTGCGCATTGATAGATTCCAAAAATAAAAAAAAGCCTGACTTTTTACTTGTTCAGCAACTAAACGACGAGTGCTTCAAATTGACCACGACCGATGACAACGCCGCGGGCGAGCTGCACGTTCATCTCTCCTTCATTAAGCCAGACGTATGTTTTCTTAAGCGAACGTCATTTATGATAGAAAATTACAACAGGCAAACAAAAGGATGGTCATTGAAGACTACGACCTGCTTAAAGTGATCGGAAAGGGAAGCTTTGGCAAAGTCATGCAGGTTCGCAAGAAGGACACGCTCCGCATCTACGCCATGAAGATCATTCGCAAAGCAAACATCATCGAGCGTGACGAAGTCGAGCACACCATCGCCGAGCGCAACGTGCTGGCCAAAATAAACCATCCGTTCATTGTGAACCTCAAACTGTCATTTCAAACCAGCGAAAAGCTCTATCTTGTCCTTGCCTTTGTGAACGGAGGCGAGGTACGCAAAGCGTTAAAAAGGAGAATGTTTTATGTTTTGTCATTTAAACAAGTATTATTTTGCAGCTGTTCAAGCATCTCCAAGATGATGGTCAGTTTGACGAGTACCGGTCCAAGTTTTACACTGCCGAGCTCCTGTTGGCTCTGGAACATCTCCACAAATTCAACATTATCTATCGGTATTGAATTTTGAGAAAAACTCGGGCTAAACAAATCTCAAACCGCTTTATCCCCTCCCCCCTCCCCCCTCCCCCCCTTCCAACAGCGACTTGAAACCTGAAAACATCCTGCTCGATTGCAACGGGCACATTGCGCTGTGTGATTTCGGTCTTTGCAAGCTCCACATGACCAATGGCGAAAAGACCAACACGTTTTGCGGTACACCAGAATACCTGGCTCCCGAGCTCCTGATCGGTGAGGGTTACACCAAGACGGTCGACTGGTGGACACTGGGCATTCTGCTCTACGAAATGATCACGGTACATTTTTTCAAGCCCTTCCACTTTCTGTGCCAACAAAATCTAATGAACAGGGACTTCCTCCATACTACTCGGACGACGTGAATGAGATGTACCGCAAGATTCTACACGACGAGCTCACGTTCCCGCCCGAAGTGTCGGCTAGCGCCAGGAGTCTTCTTACCCAGCTTTTGGACCGTGACCCGCAAAAAAGGCTCGGCGCCAACGGTGCTGCCGATATCAAGAAGCATCCCTTTTTCGGTGACATAAACTGGGAGCGTCTGTTCAACCGCAAGGTCGCACCGCCATTCCGACCGGACGTGGTATGCGTTTTCCTTTGTTGTTTCGTTACGGTCAAATTAAATCGTGACAATTCCAGTCTTCCCTTACGGACACATCCAATTTTGATGCCGAGTTCACCGAGCTCAAACCTGAGGACTCGCTTGTCGAGACGTCGCAAATATCAGAGTCTGAACAAGAACGCTTTGATGGCTTTACGTACGTGGACGAATCCAAGATGACGTACGCTGCCACGCCGAGCATGCGCGTGCATCCCAAGGGGCTATGATACATTTGTTTTAAAACCTGTTTTCCTTTGTCTTTCTTTTTTTTGGGTTGGGTCTCTCTCTTTCTCTCTTCCCTCCGGCAGTTTTTTATACATTGACCTGTACAAATATTAACCTAGAGTGCACAACAGTTGAGAAAGTAGGATATGTATGCAGGTAATGCATGCAAGGTAAAAGTGAATGTTCATGGGAACGTTTGTAAGGAAAAAAGGTCAGTGTCTCGAACAAATGTAAAAAAACGTACCGAAGTTAGAGGATGATATCCTGGTTCGCGGGCACGGTGCGTCTAAAGTTGTTCAGCGCGGCGCCAAGCCCCATGACGAGGGTGCTGGAGCGTTCCCATGTTTGCGCTGCGTCCTCGTCGGGGTCGGCTGGAGGGTCAGAGGACATGGTAAAAATCAAAGTGCACTCTTTTCACTTTTCACTTTTCACTTGACTTTGCACTTGACTTTGCACTGAATGCATTGACTTAATTTCGCAGCAGTTGTGCACTCGAGGTTACAAGTAATCCTACACCAATCATGCGGATGGACGAGGAGGAGGAGGAGGAGGAAATGAGAGACGGAGAAGATCGACTTCAATGTCGACCGATTTCTTCTTGTGGAATTTGTAGGACGCATCCAGGTTGTACCGGAGCTCTGCGACGACTTGGCAGGTGACCCCCCAATCTTTGGCCTTCCTGAGGATGTACTGGGTAATGAGAGGAGGACGATGAATAAATAAACAAAAAATAAAATAAAATAAAAAAGAAGGGTTACTTCACGAGTGGACGACTTGTGCAGCGAGTAGACGGCGCCTCGGGACAGTTCGAGCGCCCGTTGGAGGAAGAGCATGTCGATGCCCTTGTTGTTCTTAGTGCCAAAGGGTGGGTTGAGCACGACCGTGTCGAACCGCTTGGCTAGCCTTGCAAACAGCGGCGTGACTGGCACACCCACATCGGCGCGCACCAGGTCCACGCGGTCTTGCATGTCAAACTCGTCGGTGTTTTGCGCGGCTGTCTCGATCGCGTCGTCGTCAATGTCGATGCCCAGAACATAGCTTGCATCCATTAGAGCACACCCGATCGTGAGCATTCCGCAGCCGCACCCGAGGTCGCACACCGACTTGCCCTCAATGTCCCCAAACGTGTGCTCGGCAGTAAAGAGCATGTGCGCTGCATGTCAATAATCCCTTATGAGAACACCACCACGGCGGCCACGTACAAGCCAGGTGTGCCGTCGTGGCGTATTGCTCCAGGTGCATCTTGGGGTCCTCAAAGCCGTCGACCTGCTGCAGCGCGGCCTCGAGTTGGTGCAACTTCATCCGCTTGATTTTTTTTTCAGTCAAAAAAATTCAGACAACGAAGTTCCTCTTCCTGAGTCCGGACTACAGACAAAATTAGTGAGAAAGAACACCGGACGCACGGCTGCCGACGTAGGCGGATTTCGGGACAGGCTGGAGGAGTAGGACTGGCTTGGAGTGAACGTGCTTTTGCACTTGTGATGCTGGAAGGTAGTCGTCGTCGTCGTCGTCATCCGTAGGACTGGCGCTGGAGCTGCACGAGTAGCGTCGCGACCCACTGGCCGACGAGCGAGTCTTACCTCGCGGCGACGAGAGACGAGCAGATGGGGACGGCACGCTGCAGCCAAGATCCTCAAACATTTGCAGCTGGGCGATCACAGACGGCTTCTTCATCAAGTCCACACCCGTCTTGAACAGGAGCATCTCGACCGCATCGGCAAGGCTGTGGCCGTACTTTTTCATAAGGTACGCGACCTTTAAAAAAAAATTAATTAATATGTTTTTTTTTTTTTTGATGTTGTTGTTGTTACCAAGCAACCGACCGCCATGGTGGAAGACGAATGGACCATGAGATAGCAGTCGGGGGTATCACGGGCTCGATCGATGAACACGTACGATGCCTCGATAAACCACATGAAATCACGAACACCCTTGGGACTCTTTTGAAATAGGGGGGAAGAAATTGTTCAC
>Ga0302230_10001696_pt1 | contig 13957 bp, 8 predicted proteins | sample II_Palsa_N2_1_FD_193523 | JGI IMG/M metagenome (GOLD analysis project Ga0302230, IMG submission 193523) | Peat permafrost microbial communities from Stordalen Mire near Abisko, Sweden - II_Palsa_N2_1 | ecosystem: Environmental > Terrestrial > Soil > Palsa > Peat permafrost | place: Sweden... | reverse complement strand
TGGTATAAGACATTGCGTAATTGAGCGGCACAGGGATAGTAAAATTGCTTAGATCTTAAATTTTTTAGCCTCTCCAAGATCTCGCCCAGCTCATACAATAACCCATAGGTTAAAATTGTCCGATCAGTCTGAGAACTCTTTGCACCGAGCGAAGAAACCGCTTTTACCCAGCGAGACCACTCCAAAGTGAAGCGGATGTTAAAAGCTTTTTCGCCAAAATTCGAGTAGGAGAAATAATAGGATCCACTTGAGCTTACCGCAGAGCTGGCGCTGGTCCTGACTGCCGGTGGCTCTTGAACCAGGACTCTTAACTTTTCATTCGAAAGCAACAGGTGCTCAGCTTGGCTTGCTAGAGAGACTGCCTCAAATGGCTCGAGGCTTTTTTCTTCACTCTCTTCTTCTTTACTTTCTTCAAGGGCGGGTGGAAGAGCTTTGTTGGCCGCCTCAAAACGGGCATACTCCAGCTCAGCGGCTCGAATGTATTCTAAATAAGCCGGTATGCTGACGATCTCGCTTAAATTACCGCTGGTATCGTGAGTATGCTGGTATATATAGCGCCCGGCAAATCTTTCAAAATCTTTATTCTTATTCTGAAAAGCATCCAGACTGGGTTTCAGATCGCTTATCATTTTTTGCACGTTTTCCAGTGCCTGATCCATCTCTGCTAATAAGGCTTGACCCGAGGCTTCATCCAGTAAGATATCGCCATTTTCAAAGTCATCCGCGCGATAAGCGGCAATCGCTTTGTTTAAATTATCACGTTTAATGTACCGCTGGTGAAAGGCTAAATAATGATCTAAATACCGATTTCGGTTTCCCGCTAATGCCTGCTCATGGTCACGGAACTTATTCTTAAGACTGGTAAAGAAATTAAAAAATCCGGGATTCTTTTTTAAGGCTAAGCTATTTCCCGCGCCTGAGCCTAAATCGTGATGAATTTGGTTGGATTCATTCCAAGCTCGATAGACTGGAGGCGCAGTATCTCTTAAAAGTTTACTGAGCTCCTCGTAGGCTTTGGCAAACCGCTCGGCAACTTCTAATCTGCGGTTTTTCAAAGCCATCACCGCTTCAATTTTAAGCTTTCTTTGCTGGGTCGAGTAGGCTTTTTTAAACACTGCAATAAGGCTGGGGTAAGCTTGCCAACCCTGACTGGGCAGCAAAATACTGGAGAGCTTTAATAAGGCCGCCTGATCCATCTTTAGTTGGCCAATTTTTGCTTTGTCAGCAGTCCCCACCAGCTGCTTCATAAAATCAGCCGATAACCGAAACTGATAAAAGCCATCATTGGGCGAACCTGCCTCTTCAATGCCCAGCACCGAAAGCTTGTCAGCCAGCTCATCGCAATAGTGCTTTGCAAAATTGTTGTGCTGATTTAAAATTTTTAAATACTTGTGGGCCTGATCATTGGTTGTTTCGTACTCACTTGCAGTTTGAAAACATCTTTTGGCTTGGTTGGAATTGGCAGGAGTGCCAATTCCATAGAGATAACATTGGCCTAAACCTAACCAGCCTTGAGGCTCAGTAGGCGCAGAAGCTTTAAAGAGTCGATAAATGCTTGCTTCAATATGGGCATCCATTTTTAATTTTAAGGTCATCCATAAAACCTGAGCGCGTTGTGCTGAAGAAAAATCGTTGAATTTCTCGTCTTGGATGAATGTTTGATAAAAAGCCCTGGCCTTATCAAATTGCCTTTTTTCTTCATACAGCCGAGCACAGGCTAACTTGGCTTCTAATATCCCTGCATTGGCTGCTTTAAGATAAAGTGGTAAAGCTTGGTCCTTATCTAGTGGACAGCCGATGCCTTTCTCATGACAGTAAGCCAACCCATATCCAGAATATTCCTCATTGGGGTGCTGTTGGAAAGCCTCAAAGACTTGTAGCTGAGCCGCTTCGCTGGTTATTTTAGCGATAAGCTCAGGATGTTTACCGAGAATCATTCGCCCTTCAGAAGCGGCGATTAACCAAAAAAGCAGGGAGGATCCTGCCTGTTTTCCATTTGCCACAAGCTGATTTAAGTTTTCCTTGGTTATTTTAGCGATAAGCTCAGGATGCTTGTTGAGTAGGCTCAGCCCTTCAGAATTTCGGGCTAGCCAATAAAGCGGGGAGGATCCTGCCCGTTCTCCACTGGCAATCACCTGATTTAAGCTTTCCTGGGTTATCTTGGCGATCAGCTTAGGATGCTTGCCGAGAATAGCTCGTCCTTCAGGTTTGCCGGTTAGCCAAAAAAGCGGGGAGTGCCCTGCCTGTTCTCCACTGTCAATCACCTGATTTAAGCTTTCCTGGGTTATCTTGGCGGTCAGCTCAGGATGCTTGCCGAGAAGAGCTCGCCCTTCAAATCTTCCCGTTAACAAATAAAGCGGAGATTGTCCTGCATAGGCTCCACTTTGAATCACCTGATTTAAGCCTTTCTGGGTTATCTTGGCGGTCAGCTCAGGATGCTTGTCGAGTAGGCTCAGTCCTTCACGTTTGCCGGTTAGCCAAAAAAGCGGGGAGTGCCCTGCCAGTTCTCCACTGGCAATCACCTGATTTAAGCCTTCCTGGGTTATCTGAGCGATCAGCTCAGGATGCTTGTCAAGGAAGCTCATCCCTTCAGCAGTGGCGGTTAACCAATAAAGCGGAGATTTTCCTGCATCTTCTCCACTTGTCACAATCTGATTTAAGCTAGCCTTGGTTATTTTAGCGATAAGCTCAGGATGCTTGTCGAGTAGGCTCAGCCCTTTAGAATTGCCGGTTAACCAAAAAAGTGGGGAGTATCCTGCATCTTCTCCACTGTCAATCACCTGATTTAAGCCTTCCTGGGTTATTTGAGCGATAAGCTTAGGATGATTGTCGAGAATAGCTTGCCCTTCAGGTTTGCCGGTTAGCCAAAAAAGCGGGGAGGATCCTGCATCTTTTCCACTTGTCACAATCTGATTTAAGCCTTCCTGGGTTATCTGAGCGATCAGCTCAGGATGCTTGCCGAGAATCGCTCGCCCTTCAAATCTTCCCGTTAACAAATAAAGCAGGGATTTCCCTGCATATTCTCCACTTTGAATCACCTGATTTAAGCTTTCCTGGGTTATCTGAGTGATCAGCTCAGGATGCTTGCCGAGAATAGCTCGCCCTTCAGCAGTGGCGATTAACCAATAAAGCGGGGAGTATCCTGCATAGGCTCCACTTTGAATAACCTGATTTAAACCTTCCTTTGTTACCTGAGCGATCAGTTCAGGATGCTTGCCGAGAATCGCTCGTCCTTCAGCAGTGGCGATTAACCCATAAAGCGGGAAGTATCCTGCATATTCTCCACTTTGAATCAGCTGATTTAAGCCTTCCTGGGTTATCTTGGCGATCAGCTCAGGATGCTTGTCGAGGAGGCTCAGCCCTTGAGAATTGCTGGTTAACAAATAAAGTGGGGAGAGTCCTGCCTGTTTTCCACTTGTCACAATCTGATTGAAGCCTTCCTGGGTTATCTGAGCGATCAGCTCAGGATGCTTGCCGAGAAGAGCTCGCCCTTCAAACCTTCCCGTTAACAAATGAAGCAGGGATTTCCCTGCATATTTTCCACTATTTAAGCTTTCCTGGGTTATCTGAGTGATAAGCTCAGGATGCTTGTCGAGAATCGCTCGCCCTTCAGCAGTGGCGATTAACCCATAAAGCGGGGAGTATCCTGCAAATTCTCCACTTTGAATCACCTGATTTAAGCTTTCCTGGGTTATCTGAGCGATCAGCTCAGGATGCTTGTCGAGTAGACTCAGCCCTTCAACAGTGGCGGTTAACCAATAAAGCGGGGATTGTCCTGCAGATGCTCCAGTTTGAATCACCTGATTTAAGCCTTCCTGGGTTATCTGAGCGATAAGTTCAGGATGCTTGTCGAGTAGGCTCAGCCCTTGAGAATTGCCGGTTAACAAATAAAGCGGGGAGAGCCCTGCCTGTTTTCCATTTGTCACAATCTGATTTAAGCCTTCCTGGGTTATCTGAGCGATCAGCTTAGGATGCTTGCCGAGAAGAGCTCGCCCTTCAAATCTTCCCGTTAACAAATAAAGCAGGGATTTCCCTGCATATTCTCCACTTTGAATCACCTGATTTAAGCTTTCCTGGGTTATCTGAGTGATCAGCTCAGGATGCTTGTCGAGTAGGCTCAGCCCTTCATGTTTGCCGGTTAGCCAAAAAAACGGGGAGTATCCTGCAAATTCTCCACTGTCAATAACCTGATTTAAGCTTTCCTGGGTTATCTTGGCGGTCAGCTCAGGATGCTTGCCGAGAATCGCTCGCCCTTCAGCAGTGGCGATTAACCAATAAAGCGGGGAGTATCCTGCAAATTCTCCACTTTGAATCACCTGATTTAAGCCTTCCTGGGTTATCTTGGCGATCAGCTCAGGATGCTTGTCGAGTAGGCTCAGCCCTTGAGAATTGCCGGTTAACCAAAAAAGCGGGGAGTATCCTGCATAGGTTCCACTTGTCACAATCTGATTTAAGCCTTCCTGGGTTATCTGAGCGATAAGCTCAGGATGCTTGTCGAGAATAGCTGGCCCTTCAGAAGTGGCGGTTAACCAATAAAGCGGAGATTTTCCTGCATCTTCTCCACTTGTCACAATCTGATTTAAGCTTTCCTGGGTTATCTTGGCGGTCAGCTCAGGATGCTTGCCGAGAAGAGCTCGTCCTTCAAATCTTCCCGTTAACAAATAAAGCGGAGATTGTCCTGCATAGGCTCCACTTTGAATCACCTGATTTAAGCCTTTCTGGGTTATCTTGGCGATCAGCTCAGGATGCTTGTCGAGTAGGCTCAGCCCTTCACGTTTGCCGGTTAGCCAAAAAATCGGGGAGTGCCCTGCCAGTTCTCCACTGGCAATCACCTGATTTAAGCCTTCCTGGGTTATCTGAGCGATAAGCTCAGGATGCTTGTCGAGAATAGCTTGCCCTTCAGCAGTGACGGTTAACCAAAAAAGCGACGATGTCCCCGCCTGTTTTCCACTGGCAATCACCTGATTTAAGCCTTCCTCGGTTATCTGAGAGATAAGCTTAGGATACTTGCCGAGAATCGCTGGCCCTTTAGGAGTGGCGGTTAACAAAAAAAGTGGGGAGTATCCTGCAGTTACTCCACTTGTCACAATCTGATTGAAACCTTCCTGGGTTATCTGAGCGATAAGCTCAGGATGCTTGTCGAGTAGGCTCAACCCTTCAAAATTGCCGATTAACCAAAAAAGAGGGGAGTATCCTGCAGATGCTCCACTTGGAATAACCTGATTTAAGCCTTCCTGGGTTATCTGAGCAATAAGCTCAGGGTTAAAGCGAGATCTGCCCTCTTTTAAGAGGATTAAAGCCAGTAATAGCGGTTGACTCATTCCTTGCTTAGAAGCAAGCTCTAAATTGATTTCGTCGTCAAGAATTTGATTTAATAAATTGCTATCATCTGTGGAAAGAAAATTGTATAACTCTATATCGTTAATTATTTGGAATAGGGGTGAGTGTTCTGAATGTTTAAGGCGGTAGTCATAAGACTTAGTTTGCCAGTCTTTAAAATTTTGTTTTAATTGCTGGATGTGCTCTGGCAGAGAGAGGGGAGGTGTCGAGCTTGAAGAAGATGACTGAGCCAGCATAAAAGTCCTTATAATTTTGAGAAAAATAAAAAATTTTTAATAACGGTTTAAATTGGCCGAAACTATAACAAATAGCCATAAACTTAGCAAGTAACCTTAGTTATTTTACAGTGGTTCGATATATGAAATAGCTCGGTTGAAAGCAATATGATTGGATAAACATCTGTAAGATCTTTTTGGAAGATCATCAGCTCTCATTCCTAATACCCAAATTTGGAGCGATTATTAATGGCTTCTGGCCGTTCGGCAATCGACCTTCTATTCGGGGAGTTGCTTTTTGCGGGCTATCTTTGGATAGCGCTTTTTCCGCCGGCTTCCTAAATATTGGTTAAGCCTTAAATGCCGATTTTAGCCCGCAAGCGGACTGCAATTTGTTCAGGTGATCAGCCTTGTTTTAAATAATTGATGACGTAGCTCTTCATCAGCGCATCTGAAGCAAGCTTAGTGCGACGCCTTTTACGTTTAGCGGCCTTATCTTGAGCAATGAGGATATGATAGCCGTAGCTAGTATCGTGGTTTCTTTTAAGTTCCCGATAAATAGTAGAGCGGTTATTCCCAGCGTTTGGGCGATTTGAGCTTTGCTGCGTCCAGCAGCGATTAAAGTGCCTAACAAGATCCGCTTGCTCAAATCCAACTGTTTAAAAGCTTTAGGCATTTTGATCTCTTTTTCTTATTAAATTAACCAACCTATTTTAATGCCGTATTGCAACTCATTCTAGAACTGACCATATCCCTGAATAGGGGTGCATAGGCTTGCATTCTAGGACTTGACTTGTAATACTGGCTTTGAGCTCGAAACGCCAGGGAAGGATGAGATGCCTAAAGGAATTTTGCATCAGTTTTTGTTCAAATGTATTGTCTTATTCTTGCTGACAAGCTTAGCACCTTGCTACGCGGATCCTCAACATAAGATAGTCTATTTAATTTCGCCGCCGCGCTCTTTATCAGTTGCTTTTCTGAGAATGATGCAGGCACGAGGCGATTTCCAAGTATATAACGAATATACCAATGTCTTTCTTTCCCAGATGCCACCCCATCCAGATTTTGTAAAAGTAAAAATTTTAGCTGATGCCCAAACTGCCAATTTATTTTTAAAAGAAATCATCAGCATTCGCTCACGATTTTTAACCGAAAGCATTGAGATGGCTAGCAATAAGAATGTTTACTATATTTATTTGCTGCGACATCCCCATCCTGCTTTAATTTCTTTTTACAAAAAAAGAATTTTGGTTAGAGGCGAAAAAGATTTCGACAAAGTGGTTGCCTACAATAGAGAGCAACTAGCATCTTATCAATATATCTATGAAAATTTGCAGATATTGAAACAAAGTGCGGTCAACAAGCCTTATATCATTCTCACCGAAAGCTTAAGCATCAATCCTGAGCAAACCATAGAAAAATTTTCTCATTATATCGGAGTGCCCTATAAGCCAGAATCTTTAAAATGGCAAAAATTAGCAGGGAGTTTTACCCCGGAAAAAGATTGGCACGATGTGAAGCCTCTAGAAGCTGTGCGTCTTTGGCACTCAGATGCGATGAGCAGCCAAGAATTTGGTAAGCAAACCGTTTATGCAACAGATGCCCAAGGTTCGCCAACTTTTGTTGAAATCAAGAACCTTAAACATCGAGAAATTTGTCAAAAAGCCTATCTTGAAAATTTAAGGTATTACAATTTACTTCTGCAGGAAAAAAATCTTATTGAGGGTTAATTTTCAGATTTTAAAATTGAATCATCTTCCGAACCATCATCGATTTCTTTGGTATGAGTTGGATCTAAAGGATCTATGATTTTTTTCTTCTTTTTCTTCTTTTTTAGATGTGAAAAGTGCTCAAAAAAAGAAGTATGCAAAGGGGGGTGAGCAGCTTGAATTTTTGCGTTTAAAGGTGGGGCTGGCAAAGTTCCAGTCATTTTTGCTGCTGACTGATTAGGTAAAATGCCCCCATGGCGGGTCGGAGAGCGAACAATCTCGCCATTGTCTTCATTGACAAATCCTTCCCGATTCCATGGTAAACGGCGATAAGTGCCACTTTCATCAAGCCTGACAAAAGGATACTTCACAATTTCAAAATAAGGTGAATAATCAAAATCACTGGGCGTACACAATCGAGGATTGCGACGGATCAGCTCAAGATTTTGTGAGTCATTCTTTTTCAATAAAGGCAATATGGGAAATTCTACTGAGCCAAAGGCTTCAGCCAGCATGGTTGAGCATACAGTACGGGTGCTGTGGCCCACATTCGAGGTAAATAAACTGGAGTGAAAATTCCGTGGTAGTATGGTCCAAGGTAAGAGAAAACGTGCCAAATCTAGAATTTGGCGGACATCGTACTCAGTACCCAAACGGTTGATGGCATAACCCATGACCTCTTGAGCGTCTCGAGGAGCCAGCCCTCTCGGTCGACAAATACGAATATGATCATTCTGATAAGCTGATAAGGGCGTGACGATGGTCCCTTTACCCAAGACCCCTTCAATTAATAAGGGTGTAGCAGGGTCCCCTGTAAAATACGGGGCTACTTTTTCTCGAAGTGCACGGTCTTCAATATCGTGCATACGCCCGATATATAAAGCCGCATGCGACCAAGAGCTTTGGGTGATGGTTTTAATGACTTCTGACACACGGCTGCGCCCTTCAATTAAAAGGACGTCACAAGGCCGAACTTCGTAGCGGAGGCGTTCGAAGTCTGAAAGCAATAGCCCGGGATGAGCTTTCTCTTTCATAAGCCAACGAATAAACCAATTGCTCACATTTGCAAACAAGGCAGTTCTCTAAGCTGTTTTCCTATTATTAACTGTAGCCGATTTTTGATAACTTTCCTGATATGCCCTGGGGTTTTTGCCTAATACTTTAGACCTAGTTAACTAGTTAAGTATAGGTAAAGAATATCAAGAAACAGGGTGAACCAAAGAGCTATTTTAAGGTCTTACTTTAACCAAGCCTTCACTAAAGGCAGATAAACAACATATGAGTAAAAAAATGGCACATTCAAAAAATATCGGTCCCAAAACTCAAGCAATGTCCGCCCTGCCAAGTCTACCTAAGGCAGATAACCTTAAAAAAACTAATAAGTCGCTCACTCAGAATAAAACGGCTGCTAAAAAACCGGCTAAAGGAGTTTTATCATCAAAAGAATTTTTGACCCATCAGGCAATAGCCGAAAAAGCTATGGTAACCCCTGCCCGAAAAGTGCTGTCTTTAACCCGTCTGGAGCAGATCTTAGACAATATGGCAGCGGATAGCTTCCAGGATTTAAAAACCAGGCGTTTTTTAATGGATGAATGGGTGCATCCAACTCCAAATCCCAGTTTGGTTGAACATCGTAAGGTCCTGGTTTTGAAAGAAATCTATCAACTTGAAGATCATATCAATCATAGGCATGCTCAAGGTCGAGCCTTGCTGGTAGAATTTCATAAAAACTTAAAAGCTCAGCAAACCACCCCTGAAGAAGCTTTAAATGCAAAAATTGCCTATCGTGAATTGTTGTTAAAAATCATCCGTCGAGATATGGAATTTTATCTGGAATTATCATCGCCCCATCGCACCTTAGAAGATCTCAGCCGTCGGGTGTTTGCTGCGCGTCTGGCCGTTTTAGAAGCCGATGAGCTGATGGCTGCTATGGCTTTAGAAAAATCTTTAAAAAGTCGCTCTGATCCAGTGGAGCAGGCTGCCTTACATGCTGAAACCGAATATTTACAAATGGAAGGGTTGTTGCCTGCTTCTGCGTTTAAACCTGCGGGCCTGCTGCCAGATGAAGAACTGGAAGCGGCTATGCTGATCTATGCCCAAGAATATAACCGCAAACAACAGTTGTTAAATAAACCTCAAGCGGTTTTGCGATCTACAGCCAAAAGTCGCCTACCGGTGCTGAACAAACAAAAGTATCCTGGCAATCAGAATAAGAGCTCGGCGGGTTTTCCAGTTGCTAGCAAAAATCCAGCTTTAAATACCCAGCCGGCAATTGCGGCTTTGGTTGCTTTCTCTCAGGCTAACCTGAAAGCACCCAAGTTGGTTATTAGCGGCATTCAGAAGTCTGGGATTGAAAAATTCAAAAAAGCTTTAACAAAAAATAAAGAATCTATTCACAAGCAAGGCCAAGAGTGGCTGGTGAAGCCTGCCAATCAGCAGACTTTGCGCATTTGTGAAACTAAGCAAGAACTTAAAATAGAGGCGCAAAGCAAGCCCCCCAAAGCAGGCTTGATTAAAAATTTAGCCCACAAAACCCTGCAGCTGATGAATTTAAAGGTAACGGCCACGATCAAGCTGATTGATTTTTCTGCGGTGGACGCCCTAGAATTTTTAAATATGGTAAAAAAGGGTTCAGCATCGCCGGCGTTTAAGCTAATTCTGCCAGCCTCGCTAGAGGCTTCAATCCAAGCTTTGGCTGCCAAAGGTGAAAAGTCAGCTATCAGCGCTGTTAAATTTTATCAAGGTTTAACAGCTCAACTTCAAAAAACACCACTAAAAGCTTTAAAAAAGCCTGAATAATGCAAGCATTCAAATTTAGCTTGAGGGCGGGGGTTTTGGAAGTTCTCAATAAAGCTCGCCTTTTGGCTGCTAGCCTGAGAAAATTTAAAGTTGCAGTCTGGCTAGTCTCGATTTGGTAGGGTGGCTGTTTTTTTGCTAAGAATCAGGCTTTGACTTCAACATAAAAATAAACAATAAGATCAGGCTTAGTGAAGACACCCAGCTGCCGTAAATAAAAGCATCTTGCATGGCATGCTGGGATAACCAGCCGGCCATGCTACCGGCAAAAAGAGCTGAGATACCGGAGATCAGATAAAAGAAACCCAAGGCAGTACCCAGCAGGGAGGCGGGGACTTTGTCGACGATCAAAGCCATAAAGAGCAGCTGTGAGGTCCCTCTTTGTATCCCCCAAAGCACCATGCCCAGCAAGGCCAAGGACAAGCCTTCACTTAGGGACAAGCATAAGTGGGCTAAGGTGAGGATTATAAAACAAACGGCTAATAAGGGTAGTTTTTTATAATTGTCTATGAGTTTACCGACAGGCAAGCAAAACAAAAAAGAAAAAATATTTAAAAACCCCATTACTGAAACCGAAAATGCGGTTGAAGCGCCGAGTTCTCTAAAGCGCAACACTAAAAAGGTTTCACTAAAACGCGCCAACATAAAAAGAGTGCCAATGCCAATAATGGCCCAATAAGCCAATGGCAATCTTTTGATTTGTTTCCAAGAAAATTCCAGGGCAGTTGGATCATTTGAGTTCTGGGTTTTCTGGGGATTTTCACGAATATAAACCATGGCAATATAGACAGCGGCGATAGCCGGCAAAAGACCAATCCATAGTAACAATTGGTAATTTTGATTGAATAACAGCAAGCTGGCCATGAGCCAAGAGCCAATGGTGCAGCCTAGGGCTTTGTGGGTCATCAGTAGCCCAAGACACAAGCCTTTTTTGTGGGGTGGAGCTTCAAGTGCGGTATAGGCATCTCGTGGGGAGGCAATCAGCCCATTGCTGATGCGTTCTAATGCTTTAGATGCCATAATCAAGCCCGAGCCTGGGGCCAGTATAAACAGCAGTTTAGATAATGCTGCCAGTGCTAGGCCTAGAACGATAATCGGTTTTTTTCTTCTGGTGAGATCGCCCATCAGTCCTGAAAATAATTTCATCATTTGTGACAGCGCTTCTGAAACACCTTCCAAGATCCCCATGGTAAAGGTCGTTAAACCCAGTACTTCGGTAATAAAGAAAGGCGAGATGCTGAAAGTCATGGTGGTGGAGACAGAAATGAACAGGCTGGCAATACTGATGGCCCAAACGCCCGAGGGTAGATTTTTAAGAGTTTTTAAGCTGAGTATCGGCCATTTCATAATTTAGTAAGCATACCTGCAAATCTTAAGTTTAGGCAAGTGTTTCCGCCGCGAATAGGGTGTAAGTTTGATAGCTGAAGTTGTGTTTTTTTAAATTTAGAATAAAGCGCCTGGAGCTGCATTTTTATCGTTACTTTTTAAAAAAAGCATTGCTGCCAGGGGGATGTTAGATCTTGATTTTTGAGGTTGTTATCTGTGTCAGCAGTCTTCCGACTGTAATCGAGAATTCTCTTTAAGACAGTTTAATCGACAGTTTCGGTGATTAAAGCCAAATCTCCTTTTTCTAATAGAATAAACCGGGAGGATATTTTTTTGGCCGAAGTGTGTACCTGGCGGACATCTTCTTGAGCTTGATCGATGTGTTTGGCAAGTTTATCCATACGTTCCTGAAAACGCATAAAATCATCGGCTAAAATTTTTAAATGATCCCGCAAAATAATAATGTGCTGTTTGGTGGCAGAATCTTTCAAGACAGCTTGAGCCGTGGTCACAATGGCCATGATGGTGGTCGGGGAGGCAAGCCAAACAGAGGCACGTTGGGCAATTTGTACCAATTCTGGAAAATGGCCATGAATTTCTGCAAATACGGCTTCTGCAGGAATAAACAAGACCACGCCATCGGCCGTTTCACCCGGAATGATATATTTGGAGGCCACGTCGCTGATATGTTTTTTAATGTCTTGTTTAAAATCTTGTTGAGCTTTTTTGCGCTCAGGTTCACTGGCGTTAAAAGTCATCATTTTTTGATAATTTTCTAAGGGAAATTTAGAATCGATCACCAAGTGGCCAGTGGGCTCGGGTAGGAATAGAATACAATCAGCCCGACAGCCATTTTTAAGGGTATGCTGCAATGCAAAATGCTCTTTGTTTAAAATGTTTTCAATCAGATTTTTCAGCTGAACTTCCCCAAAAGCACCTCGGGAACGCTTGTCTGCTAAAATTTCTTGTAGATTTATTACATTGCTGGATAAATCAGATAATTTCTTTTGAGCATCGTCGATCAAGGCCAAACGTTTGACAATATCAGTAAAAGTGGCACTGGTTTTCTCAAAGCCATCGTTTAATCGCTTGTCGACTTTTTCGGTAATGGCAGCCAATTGTTGGGCCAGGGTAAAGCTGATTTTTTCTGCATGTTGTTGCAAAGTTTCTATTTGACGCAGGCTGCCGATCTGTAATTGTTTTTCGAGCGAGCCTAAGGTTTCACGCAGGGTATCTTGTAAAAACTTTAAGCCTTGCAATTGGTGTTCAGAGGTTTGTTGTTTGAGCCCGCCAACTTGGCTCATCAGAGCCAGTTGCAATTCACTGCTTTGGCCTAGGAATTTTTCTCTCAGCTGACCATGTAACACCCATAAGACCGCGACGATGACCAAAAGGCAGAGGAAAAAGAGTGCTGCCATCCAGAGCAGGGGTTGGGTCAGAAGACTTGCAGTCATGGCATACTCGCTTCATTGATGACATGTAATATATCACGTCAACAGCGTATCAGCATCGCCTCCTTGGCGTTCAATCATGGTTCGCAAACTTTTTAAGGCATCGCTTTGGATCTGACGGACTTTTTCGCGGGTTAAGCCGACTTCTACCCCTGTTTGTTCTAAGGTGGTTACCTCAAAGCCAGCTAACCCAAAGCGCCTTTCCACGACGGCTCTTTGTACATCTCTTAGGCCTGAAAGCCAGCTGCCAATAGATTCTTTAATGCGGCTTTGATGAAACCCTTCAAAAAGATCCGAATTGTGATCTGGCAAAGTATCTAACAGCGGTTTGGCAACTTCATCGGAAACCGAGTTATCAATCGAGATCATCCGTTCATTCAGGGAACGCAGTTTTTCAACTTCTTCACTGCTACATTCCATGGCCGCTGCTAATTCTTCATTATTGGGTTCATAATGCAAAGTTTTTGCCAATTGCCTGCTGACTCTAAAGCAAGCATTAAGCTTTTTGACCATATAAATGGGTAAGCGAATGGTACGATTTTGGCTCATGATGGCGCGTTCAATATTTTGTTGGATCCACCAAGCCCCATAGGTAGAAAATCGAAATCCTCTATCCGGATCAAACTTTTCCACAGCATGCATCAGCCCTAAATTGCCTTCTTCTATTAAATCTAAAATAGGCATTCCGGAACTTAAATACCGGCGGGCAATTTTTACCACCAAGCGAAGATTACTTTCTATCATGCGGCACCTGGCAGCCTCATCACCGGCTTGAACCAGCTTACCCAAATAAACTTCTTCTTCTTTTGTCAACAGTGGGGCGGTACCCATCTCCTTCAGATATAGCTCAGTCGGATCTGGAGAGGGTGTGATGAATTCAGCCACTGTCAGTTCTTTGACTGTATTGTCTTTATCAAGTTTTTCACGAATTCTGAGTGTGTGCATAGCCGCCCCGTATCAATTATGTTGCCCTACAAGCTTTATTTCGGCGGCATCCTCACGGACTTTAGCAAGCAATTCCTATTTTTTTTCAAAAGCTGAGCATATGAGTTTGAGCACCGGCTGTAGCACCCAGATAATGGCTTTATATAGCAGGGGGGGGGGTATCTAGGTCTTTCCG
>Ga0302230_10001693_pt1 | contig 13966 bp, 25 predicted proteins | sample II_Palsa_N2_1_FD_193523 | JGI IMG/M metagenome (GOLD analysis project Ga0302230, IMG submission 193523) | Peat permafrost microbial communities from Stordalen Mire near Abisko, Sweden - II_Palsa_N2_1 | ecosystem: Environmental > Terrestrial > Soil > Palsa > Peat permafrost | place: Sweden... | reverse complement strand
CCCCCCCCCCCCCCCCCCCCCCCCCCCCCCCCCCCCCCCCCCCCCCCCCCCCCCCCCCCCCCCCGCCCCCGGCCCGCCCCGGGGGCGGGGGGCGTAGGATTAGTGGTTGGGCTCCCCTCCGCTAGGAACAAACAAACCTGGACAACGGTTACGACACCCAGGTAGGATGGTGTAAAGGGAGCAAGCTTGGCGTGCCTCGCGAGCTCCTCGTAAAAGCGTCGCTCAGTCACGTTAAGCGGTTTTAATATCGTCCTTGAAAAAGAGTTGAGTACGTCCCTTTGCCGCAGCAGTGAACTGGTACCTTGCGTCGAGCTTGGCGATGGGGACGTGCCCGCCGACCTGCATAGCGTACGGTTTGATGTTGCGCGAGCTGCGAACGCGAGGGACAGACCAACGCAACGGACCTATCCCACCAGAAGACGGCGACGACGGGGTGCTATCACGGCGCGTCAGGACACCCGCCAAGCTGCCGCTCGCGGTCGGCGGGGGTGTCATCAGCAGGGTGTTTGGCTGCTGCTCTGACAGTTGCACCCTGTGTACGAAGCGAGTCGACTAAGTAACCAGTATGCCATAGTTCCCCCCCACACACCGGCACATACACAGAGTCGGTTGCGGGCGTCGTCGTCGACAGCGGGCTGGACATACTAAGGACGTTCCACGGTTGGCAAAACCACGACTCCGTCAGACCAGTGAAAGAAAAACTGGCAGTTTCGACGACCATGGACGAGGACGGCTTCTTTGGGTTTGACCCGTCTGTCCCCACGGACGACGGTGGGCTCTCGAGCGACCCCCCACGCGAAGAGGCCATTGACCTGGACGATCTCAACGATGAGACGTTTGGCACGACGGAGCCCGCTGGTATGTGTAACAGAAGCGTCCACCACGAATGAACGACGTACCTTCCTTTCACCCACCCAGGCAAGGACTTTGACTTTGAAGCCGCCAACTCGCGCCTCGTGAACCAACAGCAGCAGCAGCAGCAGCAGCAGCAGCAGCCGCTGACTGGCCTCGAGTCTATGTGGGGAAAAGTTTCGCTGACCGACCGCCCTGCGCAACCGCCGCAACGCGATCACATTCTGACGCCGACCTCGGGTGCAGTGGGCCCTGGCCCGTCGTCCCTGCAAATGCCGCAAGCAATGACGCTGGCAGAGCTCGAGGCCCAGTTGCTCGCGCAACCACAACAGCACCTCCAGCAGCAACATCAGCGGCCCCTACCGATGCCTGCAGGCCCTGGTCCAAATGCATTCGGCCCAGGTCTCCTTGGTCCCCCCGGTCCGGGGTTTGGCCGTCCTCCGCCACCTGGATGTATTGCTCGTGCAGTAGTAGTTGTTTTTTTTTCTCTCTCTCTCTTACCCGCCCCCCATTTTCTAAAAGATCCCCAAGGCATGCTGCCTCCTCCTCCTGACATGGCCGCCTACTACCAGTTGCATATGGAGCAAGCCCATGTTGCCTACATGGTTTGAGGACCTCTCCTATTGGAAGAGGAAGAGAAGGCTCAACTCGAATTTTTAAATAGATGCAACAGCAGCATTCCGAGCTGTTGCGCCTCAAGCGCTACGATCGCATAATGACGGCGTACGAGCGCAACCTTATCTGCCGCATCCAATTTAGCCAGATGCGAATTGAAGATGGCTACTTTGACGATTTTTACTACCTGGTAACCCTTGTCCCGCCATGTTTGACTGATGCGTTCGACAATCTCAAGGCATATCGCAACCGAACCCTGGGCTCTGGAACGGCTCTGCCAGCTGCGCACTCTTCAACTCTCCTCCCTCGCGCCCTCCAACAGCAACAGCGTAATCGTCTGCGTGAAAATTCCAACACCACAACAGTCAGCATTGAGGGTGCCCTAGGAGTGATCCCAAAGTCGGTGGCGTCTCGTCCAAAGATCCTTATGAAAATCCTCTCGGACAGTCCAGGCACGACTCCATCGGGAACCGTCGCGCCTGTCTCGCCTGCAAAAATGGCAACGCCTGTGCAGCAGCAACAAAACTCGGCTGCCGCCAAGTCCCCACGCGATGTGTATCATCTCGTCTTGTGGAGCATTGAAAATGTGTCCCAGGCCATCATCGACCTCGAGGACTGGACCGAGAAGGACCGTCGTGCGGCGGAGAAGGACCGACGCGAGGCCGCGACGCCTCCGCAGCAACGCAATGAGGGCGACGACCAGCAGCCAAAGATGAAGTTTCGCAACCTTGCTCCTCGTCCAAAGCTCCACCAAAATATTGTACGCGGCCTACTTCTCACCTGGCCCGCAACAAAGGATGCCCCCGAGCCGGCCTTCACCGATCGCTATGCTCGCGAAAACATTGCACGTTTCCTAAAGGTCCAGAAAGGCCAACGCCTCATTAAGCGTGCGCTCGCCGTCCTCCCGCATCAAGAACAAGTTCAAGCCGCCATTCTCTTTGGCAAGAGCTGGGATCTGCTGACGATCGGTGGTCCCACCGCAGCAGACGAGGTAAGTCGCTTGTGCCTTTGCTTTTTTTTTTTTTTCCTTTTTTTCTAAAGAAGAAATTGTTTTTTTTTTTGTTTTTTTGTTTCAGATCGAAGTCTTTGTCAACGCTGTTTCAACCCCCATCGTTGCCATCGTCAACGAGTTCACGTTTGACGAGGTCGTCGAGTTCATGGGTGGAATGCTCAACAATTGGTCGCTCTTTACGCTTTTCAAGGTTGTCATCTCCAAGATTGGTCTCTCTCTCCTTAACCCGCTCCTGATGCGCGCCGAGGTGCTCAAGCAGCAGCCCGATGCTGTCAACGAGCAGAATCTGGCCGAGTGGTACAAATTATGTTTTTATTTTTAAATTCTTTATTCACACATTCTTATTGCAAAGGACTCGTCTCTTTGGTCTGTTTTTCGCTTTGCTCAAGGGCTACTTTGCTGCGGTCCTAAACCAAAGCACCGCGGTTGAAGACAGCTGGCTTCTCCTCGCCTTCCTGACTCTGCATGCCAACCAGCAACAACGCTACGACCTCTTGAGCGAGATCAGGGACAAGGTCATGCAAAGTTTGCACGCGGGCGCCGAGCCGCCGCAGCCTGTCGCTGCCCTTTTGTTGGCTATGGGCATCGACTATCGCCAGCTCGTCGCCCTGAACGCGCGCTAGACAATTTTTTTATTTTTTTTTTTTTTGGTTCTGTGTTGTTTCTTGACATTTTGTTTTTGTTTTTGTTTTTGTTTCAGTCTGAAAAGAGTAAAGAAAAAAAGGAAAATTCATCCGGTGCGAGGGACCAATTGATTTCGATAGGGCTCAAGGAGGGCGTCCACAAAGGCATCGACCACGAGCTGGAGCTGAGCCTCGACTTGATCGCGCCTTGTAAAGTCCCCTTTGAGCTCGGCATAGTACTTGATCTTTGGCTCTGTACCCGATGCTCGTAGGCAGATCGTGACACCGTTTTCAAAAGCAAATGCTATGAAATTGCTGCTGGCGTCAACGGGTAGGGTGGACACGCCGTGCTCGCTGTCAAACCCGCGGGTGACATCGCGGACGCTCTTGATACTATAGGAGCCGCATCGCACCGGGTAGGCGGGGGCGCGTATGCGATCAAAGATGGCAGCGGTCGTCGCGGGGCTGGGGCTGACAAAGTACGAATTGTTGCTCGCAAAGTACCCAAATTTCGCATAGAGGTTGTCGAGTGTACTGCCAAGAGTCCCGCCTTGTGCGTACACGTGATGGACAATGTAGGTCATCGTGATAGACGCGCTGATCCCATCCTTGTCCTTGATCGAAGGCTCGGTCATGAACCCTGCCCGAAAATCATTTTGAATTTAAATAAATTTTTTTTTTCTTTTCTTTTTGCTGTGGCCGCCGTACCGATGGCCTCCTCAAATGCAAACAAAACGGGGTGTCCCTCCGACTCCAGGGCGATGGCCGTGTTTCCAAGCCACTTGAATCCCGTGAGCGTCTCGACAAATCGGACCGGTGGATCGTTGGCGGCGCACAGTGCGCCGAGCATCTTGGACGAGACAGCAGACGCGAGAATGGCGGCAGACGGATGCGCTCCAGAGATGCTCTTTTGTTGCAGCAAAAACCAGCCAAAGAGGGCGCCCGTCTCGTTGCCATTAAAGATGCGCCATGTGCCGTCGGCGCTGCGCTCGGCCACCGCGAGCCGATCAGCGTCGGGGTCGTTTGCGAGGATCACGGCCGCGCCAGTCTCGTTGGCTCTGTCGATTGCGAGCTTGAGGGCGCCCTTTCCTTCCTCCCTACAGAGAATTACACCTTTGTTAGAAGGGCGCGCTCAGAAAAAAGGTGCAGCGTCTTATGTACGGGTTGGGAAATTGGACGGTTGGAAATTCGGGATCGGGTTGGCACTGCTGCGTGACGGGATCGGGAAGGGGCAGGCCGAAAGTCGCGAATGCTCGCTCAACAAACCGGTGGCCGACTCCGTGCATCGCCGTGTAGACAATCTTGGGCAGGGGAACGTTCGCAGCCGCTGCGTCGGCGATCGTAAACCGCAAGTTTGCCCGCATGTTGGCGAGGTAGGTCTCCAGGACGGTCCCGTCGACAATGGTTACGAGAGGGTGGTCGGGCTGGTCCACAATAGTCTCGTCCCAAGTCGTAGGCTCGAGGTTTTGCAGGATTGCAGCAGCCACGAAGCCGTCCGTGGGCGGGATGATTTGCGCCCCGTTGCCGCCGTAGAGCTTGTATCCGTTGTCGTTCTTGGGGTTGTGCGACGCGGTGATCATGATGCCAGCGGCGGCGCCACGCGACGTGACGGCAAAGGGTACGAGCGGCGTTGCGCAAATGCCCTTGAAAAAGTGCACTCGAATGCCCGCCGTAACAAACACCGCGGCCGTCAGGCGCGCAAACGCATCCGATTGGTGTCGATGGTCGTGGCCCACAACAACGCCCTTGCGCTTGACATCAGCGTCGGTCGCTAGCAGGTGCGCGGCCAGGCCCTGCGTGGTCTGGATGACGACGAGCTTGTTCATGTGAGCAAAGCCTGCGCCCATCGAGGCACGCAGCCCTGCAGTGCCAAACGCGATCCGCGGGGTCATCCTTTTCTCCAGCGTATCCCACTCTTGTGCGTCCACGAGTTGCTGCACTTGCGCCCTTGTCACTGGGTCCCTGTCCCACGCCAGCCACTCGCTCCGGGTCGTCATGTCTTCGTCGCGAAAAATTAAAATTTATCGCGACTGAGAAAGAAAAAAAAAATTCACAACTGATGTGCATGCGACACTGCTACTGATCAGACTAATAAGCGCTACTGATACGAAGACAAGTTGTCAAAATCGGCGGGAATCTCAGGCTCGAGGGCATACAGGGTCTCGTTCTCGGCAGCAGCCTGGTCGGCGAGAGTCTCCACGTGCGCCTCGCTTTCACGGTCCCGTCGCATCGTCAATAGGTCTCGCAGGTACTTGACCTCTGACTCGAGCACGCGTACTCGTTTTTGCAAGAGGGTCGTCTTTTTTTTTTTTTTTTATTTTATTAGAAAGAAACCAAGAGGGTAGCATACCTTGTCAGACATGATCTTGGTCAGCGTCTCAAGCTTTTGTTCCTTCATCTTCTTCTTCAGGCGGAAACGGGCGCTAGCAGCAGAATTCCTGCGACGTTTCTCCTCCTGGTCTGCATCGTCCTCGTAAACCTAATAATCCAAGTCAGTTGAAGAAGCAAAATTTTTCCGGTTTTCAAAAAGTAGAGAGAGAGTGAGTGTGTGCAAGGGGACAGTGGTCAGGGGCAAAAATACACGTAGTTTTTGTCAGTTCCAAACTGAAAAACAGAGAGAATCCACCAAGGAGTCTAAAAATTACGCATTTCGTCATCATGTTTTTTTTTTCCCTCCCTCTATCGCTTTCTGTAAAAAGAGACAGACGGAGAGAGGAAGAGAGAAGACCACCCGACGATACAGAGAGCATACCTCTTCCGCTCGTCGTTTGCCCCCCAACCGCGCTGATGCGTCAAGTGATTGTTCCGACTTTTTGCAGCGTATTTATTTTTTAAATACAGAAAACGGGGTTCTTACCTTGACGTCGTCGCCCTCGTCCAAAAGAAAGTCTGCAAACTCAGCACCTGGGGTTGAGTTTCCACCTGTCGCCCGGGAGAGAAAAAAAAAAAAAAAAGAAAAACAGGGGGAAGATTTGATATTTTTGTGCCTAAGAGAGACGGAAAAAAAAAACACACCATCGTCCAGGGCCAACTGAGGGTTAACCTGTGTCTGTCGCTGCTGCTGCTGCTGCTGCTGCTGCTGCTGCTGCTGGTGCAGGGCCTGCTGCAAAAACTGTTGTTGCTGCTGTTGCGGAGTTGGCTGGGGCAAGTAGTCTTGAAAATCAACGGAACTCCAGAGCAGGAGAGGGTCGCCGAGCGGTCCAGCCATTCTTTATTCGTGTTCTTGTCCTGACGGAGAAATAAGAGCACTTGTAAGTGCGAATCCCCATGAACGAGAGAAAAAAACAGACCGAGAAAGATAAAAAAAGCTTCAGCTGAGAAATCGCGTTGTTCAAAAGACGAGGAAACCGACATGAACAAAACTAAAAGAAACAAAAGCCCACACAACAGAAGGAGGACAGCAAGCACTGCACAGCACTGCACCGCGCGGCCACATGCGAGGAACCAACGGAACTTACGTCAGAAAAATTAGGGAGCGTACTTGCAATTTTTTTTTCACCTGAAAATGGGCGGTGGTGCTGGTCTGCGGTACATCGGCGAGTGGGGTTCGCTTGGGCCAAAGGTCAAGGGCATTGTGACCTACGCCATTTCCCCCATGGAGCAGAAGGTCTTTGCAGGCGCTCTTTCAAAGGGTACGTTTTTTCCTGCTGTTTTAGTGGGGTTTTTTTTTTCAAACGAAAAGGACCCAAAAAGGCATCTACAATGTCTACCGCCGAACGACCAGCGAGCTCTTCAACTTCCTGCCTGGCCTCCTCACCGGCTACGGAGTCTTCTACTGGGCCCACACGGAGCATGCTCGTCTCCAGCGCAAGGACCCCAAGCACTTTGAGCACGAGCAATGACGGGGGACGGAATGTTGAAGGGATATTTTTCTTTTATTTTTTTTTTTTTTTGGTTGTTTTCCTGTCCCTTTGACTTTGTTCTTTCGCCATGTTCCTGTACCATATTCTCATCTTTGCCTTTTACATGCTCCATCCAACGTTTTTTTTGTTTTTGCTTTTTTTGTTTTTTCTAAAAAATAATCCATCATATGTGTGCAAGTTTTTTGGGTGAAGACATTCTTCCACCAGCGGTCTCCTGTTCTCGTTCTTTTTACCTTTGCTCCCGTCTCCTCGCTCGCCTTCGTCTTTGTCATCATCATCATCATTCGGTATGCTGTTGCTGTTGCTGTTGCTTCTAAAACTTGAAGAAAGAATTGAGGGGGTTTTCCTCGAGGGAAAAAACTCTGCGAGCCGTTGCGGAGGGGGGTATCTACTTGCTTCGTGTCCATGAAGTACAGAATGGTTCCATCTCTTTGCGATCGCTTGTATTGTTTTTTCCTTCAATCTTTTTTTTTCTTCCTCACCGATCATCTACGCTTTCGCTCTCTCTCTCTCTCTGATCATCGAAGTCTTTGTCTCCTTCTTCTTCGTCTTCTTCTTCGTTCCTCTTCCTCCTCGTCGTCGTCGTTGTCGTCGTCATCGTGACACACACACACACAACATGCAAACTAGAAAGTTCGTTTCTCCTTGGGACGCTGCTGGCGCGTGCTCGACTTCCCCCTTTTCTCTTGGCCTCGCTCACATGTACCTGCTTAGTTTATTTTAGTTTTTCCGTTCATATTTCTTAGTCGATACTGAAAATTTTTAGGTTTTTTGACTAAGCTTTATGCTGCGGGTTTTTGGGGGTCCTAAGTTAGGGCCGCCTCGCTCTGTTTGCGCGTGTGCACCGTCCTCTTCGCTCCCTGCTGAACTCACACGCCCCCTTCTTCATCGACGGACCCAACTCATTACTCCACTCCCTCGCGCTCTCTCTCTGGCGCACGCCACATCGTTTCATCGACTTCTCTTTGTGTGGTCTCACTGGATCGTTCTGTCGCCTTCCCCGTCCAATCGCTCCAACAAACTGAACTCATCAGGCACATATTTTTAATCCGATTTCTTTCTTTCTTCTTTCTTTCCTTCTTCAGTTCTTCACTGGCGCAGTCGACTAAGATTTGGCGGTAACCGACGCTCTCCTAGTTTTTTCATGATTGTGCGGAAAGAGATGGGTGACCCAGAGCAACAATTCACGCCGCTGCCATCACCTGCTATTGCTGGCGGGGAGTCGATGCTGCCGCCGCTTTTGCCGCCGCCGCCGAGCACGCCTAGGTACAGCGCCAGCGGCCCACCGTCCAGCGTGCCTGCAGAAAGCACGCGTCGTCGTCCACCAAAGCTCCTGCCTGTTCCAACGCGCGCCATGTCGGCGTCGACGACCCCGCGCACTCGCTCGAGCCTGAATGACGTCGCCGTCCTGGCTCTGGAACATGCCGTCCAGCAGCTCCGTGAACAGCAACAAATGCTCCCGCAACCTTACAACGCCGACGCTGCCGCCGCCGCCGCCGCAGCAGCAGCAGCAGAAGCAGAAGCAGTGGGTCCTCAGGCCACGCCAAGCCCGACCGTCGCGACCCCATCTGCTCCCGCACCGTGGTCGGCGCAAAGCAGTCCACGACACGGCCCCATTCACCAGCAGCCACCGCAGTCGCCCGGGCGGTCGCATGGTCAGCTTGCCGTCCCTTCTACTCTCGCTCCAGCTGCGTCTTCTCCGAGTACGGCCGACCGCGACGACGATGACGACCGGAGCAGCATCAACACGACAACCAATGCACAGCAGCACGAGAACGGGTTCTACGACATGGCACTGGAAGAGCACCCCCTCACCAGAGCGGCCGGGGGGAGCAACGCTGGCTCGCTGACCGACTTTTTTTCGTACGGTGATCACGCGCCTTCACGTTGGCGCCGACTCTGGCTGGTGTGGAAGCGAAAAGCCGTAGACACGATCACGTCTGACCAGGCCAAGTATGCGATCAAGGAGACGCTGGCGTACCTGCTCTGTGCGCTCCTGGTACTGATCGACCCCGTACGTAACGCCTTTGGTAGCGCCGTGGGCACGGTTCCATCCGTCCTGCTGATGACCAAGGTATCGGGCACGGTTGGCCTCAATGTCCGCAACGTACGCAGTTTTGGTCTGATTTCAAATTTTATTTTTTTTTTGATAATGGTTTTTTTTTTTCGTGTGCAGGGTGTGGTGCTCGTGCTCGGAACACTCACGGGTGGCTTACTCGGCGAGGTCACGGTCCAAGTCAGTGGCACGAGCGACGTGGTCCTTCTCATCTTTATGTTTGTGTTTAGCGCCATCCTTATTTTCATCAAGTCGCTCAAGGTGTCGTGGCAGCCTGGCGCAAACATGGCAGTGACCACCTACGTCAGCATCATCCTCACCAACCCCAATTCTCTCGAGCCAGGAGATAACTATAGTCCGCTGACATACACTTTCACAACACTCCTCGGCATGATCACCGGGATCTTCATCTGCACCTTTGTGAGCGTCACAGTTTTCCCGACGTCTGCTGCGGCGCAATTCGATGATCAGGTTACGTTCTCCCCTCTGTTTTTTGTGTTGCTCAATCGTTGTTGTAGATGAAACACGCTCTGTCTGTCATCAGCGATCTCGTCAATCTGTCCATCCTGCGAGCATTGCACGGCGGCGACGCGCCCGAGATGGACTTTGAAGAGCTGTATGCAAGATAGATGGTTTCAGTTTTCTTTTTCTTTTTAAAAAAAAATAAAATTAAAAACAAATACTTTCAGTCGAGTTGTCGCTTCCAAAGCAAGATCGGCCGTGCGCAAGCTCAAGGACTTGCAGGCAGAGGCCAAATGGGAGTTCCGCAGTGTGTTTTGGTTCTATGATGAGCACACGCGCATCAACGAGACGTTGCAGCACATGGTCCGATTGGCCAGCGCCATGGAGGAGCATGGAACGTCCATCTCTTTCAATGCCGCCCTTGGCGATGTCTCCCATCAGCACATCCAGTAATATTTTAATAAAAGAAAAGAAACCGAAATGCTCATGATGTACAACAGAATGCTCAAAACGACACTGCTCAATTTGCAGCAACGGTTCAGGATCTATGCTGTTGGTTTGTGGTTTTTTTTTTTTGTTTTTTCCCCTTCCTCGTTGTGGCTAAAAAAAAACCTTTTGTAGACTTGATACCAGTGCTGTACGACAAGGGATACATCACGGACGAAGGCCAAGAGCAGATCAATGGTCTGACAGCGCTGTTGAACGAGTTTGACGACCACATTAAAAACATGGTCCTGCCGATGGGCCACGACCAAGACGTGGGCGCGGTCAATTTCAAGATGATTGCCTTCCGAGAACTCGTGACGGAACTGGTTATCCTCGTCGACGAGGTTATTGAGATTCAGACCGTCAAAAAGACCTACAAAGAAGTCTTCCGATCGCTCGCCCAAGAAGGTTTTGACATTTTTTTTTTCCTTCTTTTTTTTTGAAAAAAAAAAACTCTTGGGACCTGACGGCATACAATGCTAGCCATCAACATTTCCCCGCTCGTCCAGCCAGACAACCTGGTCAAGATCGTGGACGACGATCGGATCAAGGCCAACTCGTGGCTTCAGAGGCTTCGCTTCAAGCTGTCTGACGTGTACACCTGGGCCAACAGCATGCAGGTCAAGTTTGCCGTCAAAGTCTCGGCGGCGATGACGATGCTTGCCATTGGATCGTTTGCCGAGGGCTCGTCGTCCTTTTTCTCTGCGTGGGGCCTCGACTGGGCCCTGATCGTGCTCGTGTACATCTCTGTGCCCACTTTCGGAGGCAGCATCAACGCGAGTCTAGCGCGCATGTCGGGCGTGGCCATCGGCAGTGCGTTCACCATGGCAGCGTGGACTGTCGTGGGCTGGAACCCCGTGGCCTCGTTCTTCTTGATCGCCTTGTACAACCCGGTATTTCAGTTTCTCCGCCTCGGCTCGCGCTTCAACCTCGTCGGCACGCAGGCCATCAACGCGCTCACGGCCATGTACCTTGCCATGTACGTCATGGGCCCTGACAGTACCATGACCGTGCAGGTATACTGATGCGTATCCACCATTGCGTTGACATTGTGGTTCGATGTACTACAGGAGCTCATTGCCCGCCGTGCCTTTGGAATTTTCATTGCAGTCACAACATCGCTCGTGATCGGCCGTCTCGTGTGGCCCTACCTGGCTCGCCACGAGCTGCGCAAGACCATCTCGGGCATACTGCAGCGCCTGTCGATTCTGTACAGCGTCCTGCAGGGACATGTAGACTCGACGATGGAGGAGTTTGGCTCGATCTCGGCCGACGTCCGCCAGTTTGAGGGTGTCATCCAGTCCATGATCATCGACTCTGAAAAACTCCTCGATACGTCCACGCTGGAACCGCGGCTGGTTGCCCCACTCAAGATTGACCTCTACAAAAAGACAATCCGCAATGTGCAACATCTTTTGGACCACCTGTCGTGTCTTCGGTAGGGCAGCCGTGGTTGTTATTGTTGGTGGTGTTCAAACACTTTACCTACAGTGTCCTCCTCGCGCGTGGTATTTCGGCCGAGCTGCTCGAGCAACTGGCCCAGAATCGCGCCCTAGTGCAAGCGATTGCCGCTGAGCGACAGGAGCAAACGGTCGACATGCTCCTTTTCTTCTACATCCTGTCTGCCGCAATCGTCTTCAAAACGTAAAAAAAAAAAATAATAATAATAAAAATAAGGAAAGCAATCCTTTTAACAGCAGATTTCTTTTTTTTTTTCAGCCCGCTGCCGTACTACCTGCCCAACGTGAAAAAGGCCATTGATCGCGCATTCAAAAAGTGGCGCAAGCTGATTCCGCATCCGACTTCCAACGAGAGCTTGCCCTTGGACGTTCCTCGTATTGCATCCTTCCTAAGTTTCCATTTTCTAAAACTACTTTTCTCGCAGAGGGACAGGGCTACCTTCCACCGCCACGATCGTTTAGCTTGCAGAGTCACTTTAGTACTGCCCTGGTGTACGCCTACGCAACCAACTTGCGCGATCTCGCGAGCATTCTCGAGGAGATGGGCGGAGATTTCAAGCAACTTTTCGGTGTCAACTCTGCCATGGTCTTTGGCGATGACTTTAGGAAACCGTTCTCGTCCGTGAGCCTGCCCTCCTTTCCGCTGGACCCCATCGGTAGCCACAGGAACTCTCATGTTACCGCCTAAGATTATTTCTTGTTTTCATTGTAAATTATTCAAAAAGTAAAGCAAAAAAAAAAAAAGCACAGTTGTAGAGAGAGGGGGGAAAAAAGCAAGTCGGAAAAGTTGAAGGACTCGATCAGATGATCTCTTTTCTTTTCTTTTTTTTTTTTTTCACTCGAGCTCGAGGATGCCGGCAGCACCCATGCCCGTGCCGATGCACATGCTCATGCAGCCGTACTTGGCCTTGCGACGGGTGAGCTCGGGGATGATGGTAGCGATCTGGCGTGCGCCTGTGCAGCCAAGGGGGTGGCCCAGGGCGATAGCGCCGCCAAGCGGGTTGACCTTTTCATAGTCGAGGCCGAGCTTCTCAATGCTGTAGACAGCCTGCGAGGCAAAGGCCTCGTTGAGCTCGTACACATCGATATCGTCCTTGGTGAGCTCGGCTTGCTTGAGGGCGACTGGGATAGCATAGGCGGGTCTGTAGTTGTTGCGTCAGCTTTGGTTTACAAGACTAAAACCAGGGCGTACCCAATGCCCATGACGTTGGGGGGAACACCGACGACGGCAAAACTCAGGAAGCGTGCGAGCGGCTTGACGCCGAGCTCCTTGGCCTTGGAGCGCTTCATGAGGAGAACGGCGGCGGCGCCATCGCTGACCTGGGACGAGTTACCAGCGGTGGTAGTGCCGCCCTCCTTGAACGCGGGCGCGAGCTTGAGCAAGCCCTCGAGGGTCGTGCCCTCGCGAGGTCCCTCGTCAGCAGTCAGGGTAACCGTCTTCTCGGTACCGTCCTTATCGGTGATCTTGACCGTCACCGGGACAATCTCGACAAACTTGCCCTCCTTCTGCGCCTTGATGGCCTTGGCGTGCGATGCAACCGCCAGTTTGTCCTGTTGTGACTTGTTCGTTAGCAACCGAACAAAAGGGGAAAAAGAAAAAAAACACCTGCTTTTCGCGGTCCACCTTGAAGGCTTCGGCGACATTCTCGCTCGTGATGCCCATGGGCACGAGGCAGTCCTGCGCAAGCGTGTTCTCGTTCATCTTCTCGGACATCTTCTCGGGGTATGTCTGCGGGCCGTAGTTGAGGGTCATGGACTCGACACCGGCGCCGATGCCGACGTCGATGTTGCCTGCGCGGATCGCAGCGACAATGTTGGCCACAGCCTGCAGGCCCGACGAGCACTGGCGGTTGAGCGTGGCCAGCGAGGTGGTGTGCGGGAAGCCAGCGTAGAAGGTGGCCTGGCGGGCGACGAGCGCACCGCCCCCCAAGGGCAGCACGTTGCCGACCTGGATGTCCTGCACGGCGCTCTTGGGGACGTTGACCTTCTCCACAACGGCCTTGAGCACGGCCGTGAGCAGGTCCTCCGTCACCGTGTTCTTGAACGACCCCTTGTGGCCTCGGGCAATGGGCGTACGCACAGCGCTCACAATCACGACGTCGTCGTCGCTCTTGGGCTTCTTGGCAGACGTCACCGGATGAGACGACGCAGTAGCGGCCACCGGCGCAGGGGCAATGTGCGCGGCAAGGCGCTCGACACGTTCGGCAGCCATAACCGAGGGGAGTGCGGAGGGAACAAAAGGCAAACGTAAAAAAACCAGTTTATTTTTCTTTCATCTTTTTTAGGTTCCACTGTCTCACATCGGTCTACGAGGGAGTACACGGTCAGTCTTCTAAGGTCCTAGAGTCACGGCTGGAGAGAACAAGGAAGAGAGAAGAGGGTGTAGAGGAGAGAGACCTCAGCTTCATCCAAATAAATTAGATAAAGTTGTTATTTTTGAATTGGGTTCATTGCGAATACTTGGATCCACTCGGAATTAGCATAAAACTCCTCATTGGTCTTGTAGAGAGGTGGGGGGGAGAAGGTGGAATCGGGGG
>Ga0302230_10001685_pt1 | contig 14019 bp, 9 predicted proteins | sample II_Palsa_N2_1_FD_193523 | JGI IMG/M metagenome (GOLD analysis project Ga0302230, IMG submission 193523) | Peat permafrost microbial communities from Stordalen Mire near Abisko, Sweden - II_Palsa_N2_1 | ecosystem: Environmental > Terrestrial > Soil > Palsa > Peat permafrost | place: Sweden... | reverse complement strand
TTTTTTTTTTGGTTTGGATTGACTTTCTTTGTGTGTTAGCTGCGACTGCCTCATTCACAGAGTCGTCAACCCTGTCGCAAACCAATTCAGCTACCAAATCCCTAACAATGTCTGCGACCCAGTCCCTAACAAAGACCGCGTCCCAGTCTCAAACAATTTCGGCTACCTTTTCGGCGACTCAATCGATGACCCCTTCACGCACTGGTTCCTACACTCAAACAGCCACGCATTCACAGACGGCCTCGTTCTCCGATTCTGCCACGCAGTCCCACACAGAATCAGCGACAGCATCGCCGACAGCCTCCTACACAGAGTCGGTAACTGGTTCGGAAACACAATCGGCGACATTCTCAGCCACCGAGTCGACCACCGAGTCGGCGACCGCCTCAGCGACCGTTTCTGCTACTGCGTCGGCAACCGCTTTAGCGACGGCATCCTTTACCGAGTCCGCCACCGAGTCCTCTACCAACTCAGCCACCGAATCAGCCACCGAGTCCTCTACCAACTCAGTTACCGATTCAGCCACCGAGTCCTCTACCAACTCAGCCACCGAATCAGCCACCGAGTCCTCTACCAACTCAGCCACCGGATCAGCCACCGAGTCGTTTACGAACACGGCCACCGATTCCGCGACCGCGTCTGCCACCATCTCCTTCACCCACACGCCGTCGCCGACCCAGTCGTACACACGCTCGTTCACCCACTCTGCCACGACTCGTCTCCACCTCACCTTCACGACCTACAGCGAGAGCGCGACCGAGTCCTTTACCGAGAGTGCCACGGTGACTCTGAGTTACACAGGCTCGCAGACGGCCTCGAATACCAACAGCAACACTGCCTCGAATACCTACAGTGACACTGCGTCGGTCACTGGCTCAGCCACCGATTCGTCCAGTGCCTCGATCACCAAGTCTGCCACTGCCTCTGGTACTGCTTCAGTGACTGAGTCTGCAACTGGCACTATCTCGGCCGCAGCTTCAGAAACCCTCACAGCGACTGCCACAGCCATCATGGCCTCGCCTATTGTGGTTGCTGCCACGACTGTTCCGGCAGAAATCCTCACGGTGCCGCCAGTGGCCGCCCCAACTGCAACCCAGTCGGCAACCCAGTCGGCAACCCAGTCGGCAACCCAGTCGGCAATTCCTACCACGGTGCCATCGAGCACCATGTTTTATTACAACACGCATCTTCCCTCTGGGCCTGGACAGCAGCCGCAGGTGACGCTCGTGTACAACGATGGCGGCAGTCGTCGTCGATCCGGCTTCATCATCGTCGTCAACGCAACCCTCGTGGCGTGCAGCGACCCCGGCTTCTTTGTCTCCCAGTTTGCCCTTCCATATTGGATCACGCCTGACGACATGAGCTACCTCGCCATCCAGTTCTCCTCGCTCGACACAACCACAGGTCTCACCGACTATGCGGATGGTCCCAGCTGCAATGCCTCTACACCCAACAACTACTATTTTGGCATCGCTCCTCTGCCGGGCCAAGTCAGCCTTTTGTCGAGCCCGAACGGCTGCAACGGCTCTGTCACGACCGACTTTGGTACATTTATAAAAGATTGTTATTTTCGCGTTAAATTATTTTTTTTGAAAGGTGGCGTTTATAATGGCACGCCTTTGAACTGCACTAATGCTGGGATCCCGATCGCGACGATCTCCCCTCCAACCGGATCGGTGCCCACGCCGACTCCTACTGCGAGTACAGGCAATTCCTCCTCGCCATCATTCGTCCTGCCAATCATCATAATTATCGTCATTCTCCTCCTCCTCTGCTGTCTGATCCTGGTGTGTTGCTTCCTCTACCGCCGTCGCGACAGGAAGCACAAGAAGGAGCTCGAGCGTTTCAGCACGCTGGGTATGCTTGGCGTACAAAGATATCTGTGGTCTAATTTTTTTCTTTCAGACTTTGGCACCGCGACCAAGGATGCCCCTCCGATGTACGTAAACGACAAGGCGGTGATGGGCCACTCGGACTTGCAGCAATGGAACGAATCCCAGGCCCTTGATCAGAAGGTGAACGCCACTGGTGGCTCCGCAGCCAGTGTACGATGCAAAAAAAAAAAGGGTTGATTTCAATAGTTACATTTTTTCACATTAGCCCGCGTACTACTTTGAGAACCCTATCTTCACGGAAGACAGAAAGGAGCATCTCAACCCTATATATCAGTCCAAGGCTCTCGCGGACTATGACGCAGTGACGAATTTTAAAAAAAAAACCTTTCTTTATTCTTATTTCTGCTTTTCAAATGTAGATTGACACACGCCCCGAGCTGGATGGCCATCTCGACTCGTTCCTGGCCACAAAGGACGATATCAAGTCATCTGGTCGCAGAAAGTCCCTCAAGGGCGAAAAGTCGTCTGGCCAACCGTCTACCCATGGCTCGTCGGCGATGGTCGTTCCAGATCGCGATGAACCCAACACCACGTCCGAGCGCACGGCCGGAGGCACCTTGCGTTCGATCGCGAGCTTCTTTTTGGACACGCACGAGGAACCATTGCCACCACAGCTGCCTGCCGAGCCCCCGGCTCCTGCCGGTGGATTCTACGGCACCATGCGCCGCATCGGCAACTTTTTCACTGGTCATGGGGGTCGCGAAGAGAACGATGAGGCGCCGTCGCAACCCCGCCCGCCCCTGAACACGTTTGGCCGCATGCGCAGCTTCTTTGCGCTCAACGCTGCCAACGGTCCTGCACAGTCCCCTGCTCAGCCCATGATGAAGCCCGCCTCGCGTGTCAACAACTACTCCTCTGCCGCCAATATCTTTGCAACGCAGAACCAAGACGAGGGTCAATCCGGCGGTGGCAGTTCCGCCGGCCGGGAGCAGCAGTATCCCGATCTCGAGATGTCGGACGTCTAACAGGATGCGTAATGACAACGGAATCCTATTTTTTATCCTTCCATGTTTTTTATTGGTTAATTTGCTGTTTGGTCTGTTTTCTTTTCCGCTTTGCCCGACAAGGCCTTGACTCGCAACTTGTTTTGGTTTGCCCTGCAATTGAATGATAATTGTGTCTAAATTTTCTTCTTCGTTCTGGAAACTACTTGTACTTTTTATTTTCACGTTCAAGTTAAACAGCTGCATTGCGCAATGGCGCGTTTGGGCGATGGCTCCGCTGTGCTCGCATTCGCGCACACACTCTGGTGGGGCGAAAAGCTCAGAGGTTGAGGTTTGCCATGTGCACGGCAGCGTAGCGCTGGCCGAGGACGCTGGTGCTGTTGATGGCCTCGTGCATTGCGTCCATGTCCTCCTTTGTGATACTGACATCGAGGGCGCCACGGTTCTCGTCGAGGTACTTTGCGCGCTTTGTGCCGGGGATGACGATAAAGTCGTCGCCCTGGGCGAGCACCCACGCGAGCACAAACTGGCTGGGCAGGCAGCCCTTCTTGGCCGCGATCTGCTGGATCTTGTCGACCAGGGCGAGGTTGTTGGCAAAGTTGTCGGGGCTGAAGCGGGGCGAGTGGCGGCGCGAGTCTGACGGGTCCAGGTCGTCGAGCGACTTGATCGCGCCCGTGAGGAAGCCACGGCCGAGCGGCGAGTATGCGACGATGGCCACGCCGAGTTCACGTGCGGCCGCGAGCAAGCCATTGGTCTCGATGTCGAGGGTCCACGGGCTGTACTCGACCTGGACGGCGGCGATCGGGTGCACCTTGCACGCGCGGCGCAGTGTCTCGGCCGAGCACTCGGACAGGCCCAGGTAGCGCACCTTGCCCTCCTTGACCAGCTCGGCCATCGCGCGCACGGTCTCTTCGATGGGCGTTTTGCGGTCGACGCGGTGCTGGTAGTACAGGTCGATGCACGAGACGCCGAGGCGGCGAAGGCTGTCGTCGCAGCACTTGCGCACGTACTCGGGCGTGCCGTTCACGCCCAGATAGGCCTTGGTCACGGGGTCGCGCTGGTTACCAAACTTGGTGCAGAGGAAGACCTCGTTGCGGCGCAAGTGCAGCACCTGGGCCAGCAGATCCTCGTTGGCGTAGATGTCGGCAGTGTCCCAGAACGTGCAGCCCGTGTCGAGCGCGTGGTGCAGCACCTGCAGCGAATCGGCGTCGTTGGCGGGGCCGTACACCTGCGGGTTCATGCCCTGTTTGTTTCTTTGTGTGTTTTAGTGAACGGCAAAAAAACACAGCCAGTACCATCGTGCCAAGGCCAACGGCGTTAACGAGAGGGCCGTTCTTGCCGAGGGGACGCAGCAGAGTCTTTGTCGACGACATCGTCAAGCTTGTTCAGCGTAAAAAGGAAAGTGGGTGGGCCAAGGGAATCAGCTGAATGTGATCATTGCTGGAACGAAAAATAAAGTGAAATGCGTTCCCCATGTGTTTGTCAGAGTGGCATCAGCGAAGACGGGAGCAGGAACAGGGGGCGTTGAAAGGAACAGGCGTGCGCGTCCAACTCGATGTATAGTCGTGCCAGATGCTGGAGTCCTCGAGAATGGACCACGACTCGAGAAAGGCCTCAGTCTCCTCAGAGTGGATGACGATAAGCTTCAACGCGCGCGTGGACTCCGTTCGGATGGCGCTGAACGTAGCGCTGTGCCACCTCCTCGACGGGCGAGAACCAGTTGCTGCTCGGAGCACCTGCAGCCGCTTGACCGCGATAAAGCGTGGTCGTTGTCGGCACCGTAACCGCAGCAGGGTGCAGAGGAGCGTACGACATCTGTCTTGCGAACCAACGAAGATTAGGTCTGCCATCCATCCAATCCATCCTCTCATCCGTACGCCACATCCATCCTCTCATTCATACACCACACGCACCCACCATCGCGCCTACAACCTCGCTATGGTAGCGTCTTTCTCTTCATTCTCGTTCCCCCTTGGCTGAATGAGTAAAGTACACGGGTAACAAAACCACGTGGGTATTTCCGTTACACTCCTATGGCCACACCGGACGCGTTCGCGTTGTCCTGGATCAGGAGCCAGCGCAGCAGGGCTCAGCAGAGTGCTATCGCCGTCGCAGAGGCCGAGAAAGGCGTGGAGAAACTGCAGATCGCGCCCTCGTCTTCGACGTCGGCGCATCTTCCCTCGCCCGCAACCACGCCCGTCGGCGACGTCGCGCACGACGACTGCATGCGCAGCCTCCCAACCGCGTTCGTCCAGGGCGTGTACGACCTGCGCACAAAGTATGCGACCATTGTGAACGAGTATGCGACGCGGATCACCAATCGGCAGCCCGTCGAGAGTCTCTACAAGCCGGCCGCAGACCTGCTCATCGCCGCCTACACGCTTTGCCAGACCAGCATTGACGATTTGGACCTGCACGCCCTCTTCATCTCGCCAACCGTCCAGACAGAAGTCGAGGCCATGCTGCGCTTGCTCTTTCGTGATGCTCTTATCACTGAGGCTGCTTTCGTGGCCGAGCAAACGGACGGCTTCGTTCTTCCACGGGCTCTCGGCTGCCGCACCCTCCTCACCGGTGTCCGCGGTATCGGCAAGACGACCATCCTGCGCGTCGTCCAGATCTCGGTCGCGCTGCTCAGCAAGTACATGGTGCCTGTGTACGTCAACTACGAGGAGGAGAAGAAGCGGGCGTCTGTTCGGCGCTTTTCTGCGTATGTCATCGAGTGCGCGGAAGCCGCCGGGTTTGACACCACGAGAATGCGTGCGGCCCCAAACAACATCAGCGTTGCCATGGACTCGCTCCGCGCTCAGGGTGCCGTTCTCAGCGCCCTCGTGGATGAGATGCAGGTGCTCTATGAAGAGCAGTTCGCCGTCGTCGGAGACGTCGCCACAGCCGAGATTCTGTCCATTGCACGCAGGCCGTTTGAGAACGCCATCGTCAATGGCTCGTCCCACTATTTGGCCGACCTGGCGTTCAAGAGGATTTCGCAACCATGGAACAAAGACTTTGTCGACCTCAACAACACCGTCTACGTCGAGGAACGTCTTCACCCTCTCTCGAAGGTAGCGTTTGACCAGGTAGCGCCTCTTCGGGGCTTTGATATGGCGTCCCTGGACATGCTGTACAGCCTCACCGGCGGAGTCGGACGCGACATGGACAAAGCCCTTCGCAAGGGCGTTCCTCAAGACCATGCACCCTGGTTCAAGCGATTCGACGAGGAGTACGACAAGAACGGCCTCTTTGCGCACGCCATCGCGTACATGCAGGATCATCGCGTCCAAGAGATCGGCGTCGGCAGCCTCCGAGCGATTCACAAGACGATGACAGGAAACGAGGCTGGCGCCGATGCGGCCATCAGCAAGGTGGTCGACGCTGGCATCCTCTGCCCGGTTTCGTCCAACGCGTCCAACTACCGGCTACTCCTCCCTGGCGCCTTTGCTCACATCATCTCGCGCAATGGCATCCGCGATGGCCTGTCTGAGAAGACCATCTTGGCGTTTCGCTCGGTCCTGAACTACTGGGAGGGCGCTGGTTCTCCGGACGGGTACTGCGAGACGTTTGTGCGCGAGTGGCTCTGCTCAAACTTTCCAGCAATGGGTCCTCATCATTCGGAGTACCTGCATATCGGCGTCCCACTCGTACTCAAGCAAGGCAAGCTTGCTGAGTCAACACAGGTGCGTGCGGTCACAAGCCTGGACCAACTCGATGGCATGTTTGGTCTCAGCAAAGAAACGGGGATTGACGGGTTCAAGTGTGCGCTCATCAACGAAGGAGCGGACGTCCCTTCATTCGACATCCATTTGCTGCAAATCAAGCTTGGTGCGATCGGAAGGGCGCACATCACCGCCGGCAGTGACTACACCGGGAAGAACGTTAACAACAGCGGGCAAGCCAAGGCGATGGTTGGATCGGCTTGTGCCGGGTTCAACAAGTTACTCGAGGCTTTGGAGAAGTCTCTTCCTGCTGCCGTGTCATCATCGGCCGCGTCATCGAGTTCTTCTTCATCACCCTCCAAGCTTCCTCGACCTGTCCGCGCGACCAAAAAGCCAGTTGCACCAGCAGCGGTGCAAGCCAAGTACAAGATCAACAGCATCACCTTCTGGCTCGTGACCAACAAAACCTTGAACGCCGAGGCTCGCGCGCTCTTCAATGACCCCGCCTCGGAAGCGATTGTTCACTTCATAGCCAATTGCAAGGTTCCGGTCGGCGCTGTCGAACTCAAGCTTATCGCTGGCGACGACTTCTCCCTCGGCGTCGTCCCCTCCAGTGCCCGCCAAGTCATCGGTGTGAGCGGCTTCTAAAGTCATGATTGTGATGTATTTTTCTGATTCAATGTTTTTTTGTATTCACAATTGAAAGGCCGTGAATTCATTTTGTTCTCACTGTGAAAGGGGTTGTAAAAAGGGCGTGTTTGTTGTTGAATGAACGTGAATGTAAAATGTTGTTTCTCATCGATTGTGCACTCCGGGGTATGTTTAGACGAAACGGTAATCAAATTTCATAGCCAGGTGACAGCCGGAGGGTCATTCAATCAGTCAATCTAATAATCTTCATTCACGTCACACGTTGCCCGTGGGTCAGACAAAAGAAAATACTACGTAACTGTACCCTTTTTTTTTTATGCATCCTACGTCTGCCGCTCCCATGCTCTCGAACACCGTGACTGTACGCCCCATCTGACACATGCATCTGACCCTCTCGCCGACCTTCATATCCAAATCTCTTTATCCCTATCCCTTTCTCCTACAAATCCGAAATCTCCTCGCACCCTACTTGTTACGGTAGACACCACGTACACAAAGAGTACGCAGAAAACTGTACACTCAGTAAGAGATGCGGGCAATCGGCGTCTCGCCGTGTGCACTGATGGCCTCGAGAGCGATCGCCTTGAGCTGTGCATGGACGTCCTCGACGGTCTGGTTGGCGTCGACGACCTTCCATCCGGGCTGCTGCAGCTTCTTAAACACGTCCTGGACCGAGCGCTGAAAGTCGACCTTTTCGTAGCGCTCGGCGCCGAAATCCCCTCGCTTGACCGCGTCCTCGATGGCCAGGTGCATGTAGATGACGACATCGGGGGCGGGCAGGCCCACGTCGGGCTTCTTGCACCAGTCCAGGTCCAGCCCCTTGGCGGCCGAGAAGGCCACGCCCGAGTAGGCGTACCGGTCCACCACAACCGACACGCCGCTCGTCAGCAGGCTCTCGATCTGGTGGCGCGCCTCCCAGCGGTTGGCAGAGAACAGCAGGTGCAGCGCGTGGTCGTCCATCTCGGCTGCGTTGGTCAGGTATGCGTTGATCATCTTGCCGATGGGCGTGGTGCGGTCGGGGAAGCGCAGCGCCTGCACCTTGTGGCCCTCAGCCTGCGGTAATGTGTTACGGTTGTACGGGAATAAAAAAGAAACAAGAAAGGCAACGGTACGCTCAGCGCCTTGACCAGCAGTGCTGCCTGTGTCGTCTTGCCCGATCGGTCGCCGCCCTCGAGCAGCACAAACACGCCGCGCTTGATCGCCGCGCTTGCCATCCGAGTCTTTTTTTCAGTTCGTCGGTGGCAAAATCAAGTGAATTTTCAGTCTTTTTTTTTTTTTGTCGTGAAGACTTCGAAATACACTGGCTGAATTGCAGCGCGTCGTGGGTTGCGACACTTGCGTACTGTCGATTTGGCAGTTGTAATAATTAATAATTAGGGCAGCGGAGTCGAACGGGGCGTCTGAGTGGCCGAACGGCGCGTCAGAGTGGCCGAACGGGGCAGCTTCCACACAGGAACGGGGTTTCGTCCGAGGGCCTCGCGGAAGGCCTCGTGTGTGCTGAGCTTGCGGATGGGGTGGTAAATGTTGTTGGGGTACCGCACGACGTCGTCGATCGTGACTGTGTCGTGGCTCGTATACGAGATGGTGGTCATCTCGAGCGGCTGAAGGATCCGCGTCGTGTTGACGACGACGGCGAGCGTGGGCAGTAGCGATTCAAGGAAGAGGAACTTGCCGTGGCGGCTGCGGTACGCTTCCAGCACGTTGAGGTAGGGCCTGCCGAGGCCGACAAAGCTGACCATGCCACGGTACCAAGGGCGCGGGTACCGGTTGCCCTCAAACTCGTTCCAGAAGCCCCACGGCAGGTGCGGCTGGTACGCGCTCAGGGGCGCCGAGACGTAGTCGGCGTTGCTCCACAGGGCCTTGGCCGTGAGCAGGTCGAGCGCCTCGGGACTGGGGATGAACACGTCCTGCTCGGCAAACCACAGGAGCCCGTAGTCGACCAGGGCCGGATCGCGCAGGACGGCGTACATGGCCTTCTCCCACGAGCCCACCGTCGGCCCCCTCTTGTACACAGTGCCCTCGTGTTTCGCCTTGCTGCGCCGCTTGTTGTGCACGGCCACGTTGAGCCCGGTGAAATTGGCCGCGACCAGGGTTTGCATGTCGTACTGCAGCAGGCCGATGGCGGAGCCCGGCGACCAATCGCTGCGGCCCACCGGGACCACGTGCGGCTGCCGCATCGACTCTGGCTGCCACGTGGAGTTGTCTGCCACAAGGAACACGTCGATAAAAGCGGCCGATGGGTCCGACGGTTGTTGCCTCCTCCGACGATTGGCATAGTACGTAACGATGTCGCCAGCAAAGGAGAGGGTCTCGTTCGCGGGGGAGTCGCAGAGGAATACGATGGCGACACGAGGCTGCTCCAGTCGGAGGGGAGAGCCCCCCGTGTCCATGGTCCGATCCCAAAGGCGCGTGGACGATAAGACAGACGCGACCAGCAACACAACCACAAACCCCACAAGCGCAAATAGCAGGCGACGAAGGCTTTTGCCGGACTGCCGGGCTCCAGTTCCAGCAGAAGGAAGCGGCGGCTGCGGCTGCGGCTGCGGCTGCGGCTGCGGCTGCGGCTGCGAGAGCATCGATAAATAAATAAATAAATTATTGCGATTTTCTCATTGTCGGGTTTTGTTTCATCACGAACTGATATTTGCCCCGAAAACATCTGGACGTGGAAGTAGTATAGGGGTTAGTACAAAGCGTTGTGGCCGCTTTAACCCGGGTTCGATTCCCGGTTTCCACACTTGCCTTTTTTTTTTGAAAATTCTTTTTATTGATTTTTGCTTTGTCTCACGCAAATCGACTCGGAGACCTCGAGTGCACAACAGTTGAGAAATCAAGTCAACGTATACGGTGAAAAGTCAAGTGAAAAGTGAGGAGATCAAGTCAAACGTCAAGTTGACAAATGACTTGACTCGAGAGTGCTCGCAGAAAGAAAACCAGTCAAAAGTGCAACAGAGATGACTGGTTTACTGTTTTCAAAGAACTCTTTTTCGGTACGTGCGGCACAGCTTTGATCCATCCCGAACTTCCTGCATTTCTGCGTGTTCACTGGCTGCACTCTTTTCTGCATTGTTTGCTGTCTTCACTGCACTCTTTTCACTCTCTTTTTCACTCTCTTTTCACTTTTTACCTATTTTCTCATCTGTTGTGCACCCTAGGTTAGCGCCGAGCACTAGGGTCCTATCCTTTTTTTTTCTTTCTTTTTTTGTCGTTGTCATCGGTCAAAAAAAAAAAAAAAAAAATTCAATGTGCTAACAATCCGACGACGGAACAACAACATGCTTGAGCACACCCGCGAGGATGATGGCCGTAAGCCCCCAGACCTCTGCGGGCCCGCCGGCGTAGACATTGTACTTTATGGCCGTGTCGCGAAACTGCCTTGTGGACACGAGGGCGGGGTCGCGCAGCTGGCGCAGCGTGAGCGCAAACACGGCCTCGACCTCGCTCGGGTTGAAGCGGACCTGGGCCGGGTCGACGTCGCCGAGGAAGCCGACGATGGGCGTGACCCGCGTCGTGTTGGTCTTGTTGGGCACGGGCGCAAACGTCCCGAGCACGTCCACACGCTCCCGTGGCACGTAGATCTCCTCGGCCGTCTCGCGCAACGCCGTCTCCTCAATCGTCGCGTCGCCTGCGTCCCGCTGCCCGCCTGGGAAGCTGACCTCGCCGCGGTGCTCGCGCAGGTCGCTGCTGCGCAGGGTGAACAGCACGGCCGCCTCGTCGCGCCAGTTGATCAGCGGCACAAGCACGCCCGCCTCCCGCGGGGCAGGCCGCTCGCGGGGCCACTGGATCGCGATCGCCTTGGCCGGGATGTTTTGCAGGTTGCGGCGCATCCTCGCGACGTCATGTGCGCTGAAGGCGGCGCGCAGGCACTGGTGTAACCGCATCCGATGTCACAATTGGCGACTGACTGAAATGAATTTAACGCTGAGTTGCAAATTGATGAGAATTTTACAAAACAAGATTTTATGGAAGGAGTGATTGGACAGAGATGGTCGGAAAGAGAGTGCGTATTCAGAATGTTGTGAAAAGCACAAGAGAGGAGAGAATACAGTGGTTGAAAAGAAAGAAGGAGCGAAATATAAAAAAAGGTATAATCGAAGAAAACAAGGTAGAGGAAGAAAGAATATATAATAAATTGTGCACTCGGTGCTATTCTTCACTCGTCACTCTGATCACTGGTCCAATCCGTTATACATTGCCATGAATAAGTTTAATCGTCTTATTATTTAGTTGGTTTGTTTGTCGCTCTCCGGCAGGCTCCCCCGCCCTCCCCTTTCACTCGAGAAGGTCGCGATCGCGACGCTCAGCGATGGCACGCTCCAGCTGGGACACCCAGTCGCGAAGCCACGTGTCGTCGGGTGCGGCCAGGAGGATCTCAGAGCCCTCGGTGGGCAGGAGGCGGAGGACGGCCTTGCGCTTCTTGTAGTCGCTGGCGACGTGCACATGCGACTTTTCGTTGACCACCACGATCGCCTTGGCCTTGGCCGACGCTGAGCCCGCGGATCCGGCGGCGGCGCTGTCGAAGAAGAGCAGGTACGGCGGCTGGAACACGGCCCACAGCGGTTTCCAGCTGCGGCTCTTGGCGCGCTTGTTGTTGGCCAGGATCTCCTTCTTGACCAGCTTGCCCTGGATCCACGTGTGCTCGTTTGGACGCAGCTGGCTGCTCGGGCCCGTGAGCGCGCTCGCGTCCTCGCCCTCGTCAGAGAAGCCACCGCCTGCGTCCTCGTTGTCCGAGTCGTGGTCGGGCGACGTCGGCGCCGCCCCCGCCGTGGCGAGCGTTGTCATGTCCTCCATCATCGTGTCATCGATCAACGAGACCACAGACTTGCGCAGGAGGCTGCCGCTATTGCCCCCGCCGCCCTGCTGTTGGGGGCGGCGGCTCGCGGTGGCCGCGGCGTTCTCAGAGGACGGCAGGATCTCGGGCTGGAGGATGTCCGACATGGTGTGCCGCCGTGGCACATGGACAATCTCGGGCTGGAGGACGTCGGCCTTCGACGCAGACGAAACCTCGTCCAAGGGCGAGCCGCTGACGAGGTCGGACGACGACGACTGCTGGAGCTGCAGCTGGGGCAGCTGCTGCTGCTTGCCGTCGCTGTCGGCCTGGCCAGGGAGAGACGATGTGCGCGTGAGCGTGAGCTTGCTAAACATGGGAGCGCTTTTCCGCCGCGACCCGGGCGAGAGAAAGCTCATGAGCTTGTCGTTGGACACGGGCGTGGCCGACGAGGAGGTGGACGACGTGGGCGAGTCGGGCAGGTCGTTGAGCTCGGTCATCTCGTCCCCGCCGCTGCCTGTTTGAGGCGGCTGTGGCGTGCGACTCAGGGGGACGAGGGCGGGCGACGCCGGCGTCGACGACGTGGACGCCGTGGACGCCGTGGACGCCGTCTCCTTGGGCTCAAGCTGCAGCGACACCCGGTAGTTTTGCTCTTCGTACACGTGCTGGAGCTCGGCGATAAACTTGTGCGAGCACAGAAACTCCTTGACGGGCGGGTTCACCTTGAAGTCGTACGGCGAGACCTGCATCATCTCGATCGCGTCCAGCTGCTCCTCCAGGCCCGCCTTGGCCTCCGACACAAACGTCAGGTCGCTCAGGTGCAGCCCCAGGAAGGGCACCAGCGGCGGGCGGCACTGCTGCAAAAGCTTGCGGTACCGCTCAGAGTTGTTTTCCGAGCTCATCTTTTCGCTCAGTTTTTCCAGCGATTGGCGGTCCTTCTTGGGCACCACGGCCCACGTCTTGGCCAGCCGGTGCACGGGCGTGCTCTGCAGCCCTGCGAGGATGCTCTTGAGCCCGTGAAAGTTGTTTACGTCGAGGCAGCACTGCAGTACATAGAAATTAGTTTTTATTTATTTTTTATTTTTGTACGTACCTTGGCGATTTGGATGAAATGGCTAATCTTTTCGGCGCGACGCTTAATCACGGCCGACTGGAGAATCTCGTTGCTCGTCCACAGTGTAATCTACCCCGTGAGCTGCGTCAGTCACCCATAAATAGGGCTATACAGTACGTACGTTGTTAAAATGCTGGGTGAAGGCGACAACATTGGGCGCCTTCTCCATCTTGTCGGCCCGCGTCCACGCCAGGGACGCCAGCTCGTCGCGCTGTATCTTCAGAAACAGCTCCATGTCTGCCAGGGCCATTTGCGCCGCCATCGTCTTGGCATCCGTCTCGAGAAACGAGAACAGCTCGGGATCGTACGTCTTCTTGAAGCTGAGCGTGGCGCTCTTGCTGCCCGGCAACACCTCGTCGCCGTCGCCCCCCTCCACCATCATTGGCGGCCGCTGCGGTATGAACGGTGGCTGTGACGCCTTGTACGACGTCAACACAGAGCTGTAGCTCAGATGCCGCCGGTGCTGCGCTGGCTTGCGCAGGCTGCCCACGTCGCTGCTTACACTGTTGCCCATTCCTGCTGCTGCTGCTGCTGTTGTTGTTGCCACTGCCGTTTGTAACTGCGATGACGGCACCGTCGGCGCGGAACGACTCACGAGTGAGCCACTCGAGTGAGTCGAATCATCATCGTCGTCGTGCTCATTCCCCAGGAGACGCACTTGGGCAGCCATATTTAGTAAAGTTTGCCTTCTTTCTTGTCTGTTCTTGCCCAGTTGCCATGCTCAAGGACTTGCAAAATGGCGTAACGGCTTTATCAATTAATCACAACACAATCACACCATCCGATCTTTTTTTTTTTTTTTTGATTTTTAGGCGGCAGCAGGCGATGCGGTTGCAGGATGAGCACTCCTCGCGAGCCGGACATACGTGTCGTAGTCGTGCTGGTGTGCGATCTGGAAGCCAAAGTTGAGGTGCAGCTGCTGGGCCCTGTCGAGCACGATCGTGGCTGCCTCTGGCTGGGCATAGTCACAGTGGGCCGTGAAAAAGACAATGACGTC
>Ga0302230_10001681_pt1 | contig 14035 bp, 17 predicted proteins | sample II_Palsa_N2_1_FD_193523 | JGI IMG/M metagenome (GOLD analysis project Ga0302230, IMG submission 193523) | Peat permafrost microbial communities from Stordalen Mire near Abisko, Sweden - II_Palsa_N2_1 | ecosystem: Environmental > Terrestrial > Soil > Palsa > Peat permafrost | place: Sweden... | reverse complement strand
TCGCCGATTTCAAGCTCAACATCAAGCGGAGCGATTACGTCCATGCCTTTGTCGCCTACTTTGACATTGGCTTTACGTGCATCCACAAGCCCGTGCGGTTCTCGACTGGTATTGGCTAGAAAAAACGCGTTTTCTCTCCCCCCCTCCCTAAAAGAAGCATCTCTAGGACCCCATGCTCAGTACACCCACTGGAAGCAGACCGTCTTCTACCTCGACGACATCCTCACGGTCAACGCCAAGGAGGTCATCACCGGCAAGATCTCGTGCGCGCCCAACGCAAAGAACCCACGCGACCTCGACATCGTCGTCGACTACGAGTTTGACGGCTCCATCACCCAGAGCTCTGCCAAGCATGTGTACAGAATGTCCTGAAAAAGCTTCTATGACTGCACCCAACAGCAAAAAAGAAAAAGCAAACAATTCTTGTTCTTGTATTATTTTTCCCAGTCAGAATAAATGAATCAAAATGGAATAGTTCGGTTGTTCCTCTCGCTGTCCTGCTCAACTTTCCGAGAGATCGGTGCAAATGGGAAAAAAACAAACAATCAAAAAAAAAAAAAAAAAGCCCGCTAATTATTTGGAGGCAGGTGCCTTGTTTAGCTTTTCCAGCACGAGCTGCAAGGCCCTGCTCATGGCCTCCAGTTGGTCCTTGACCTCTTCCGCTGCCTCCTTTGGCAGTTGCGCCAGCTCTGCGGCCGAGGTGTTTGAGCCGATCTCGACGACGTTGCCGTTGGCCAGAGGGACGGCAATGGTCGGTTGCTCATCTAGACCCGATTCTGTTGTTTAGTATTCAAAGAAACACAAATATGCACCTTCTGCTGCAGGCTCAGCGTCGGTGGCTGCCCCTCGTCGTCCTCGCGTTCGTGCAGGCGTGAACATCACTGCGGAGGCGTTATTCTGGCGGCCACCGGCTCGAGGCGTCATAAGGCCGCTAAACGCGGGGTTAAGCGTCCTTGACGCTCCAGCAGGAGTCATCAGCGACGACTGCGAGGCGGGCAAGGGTGCGGGCCATGTGCCAGCAGCAAAGGATGAAGGCGTGGGTGGAACTGCTACCCCCGCGCCCCTGTGAGCAAGTATATATATATATATTTTAAGTCAATAGGAAGGGAGAGGGGCCGCGTACTTTCGCTTTGATCGTCGCAGCGTCTCGTTCACCCGCTCCAAATCCTCCTGCTTGCGCCTTGCCTGGACCTGCAGGAACGTGGCGATATCGCCGTTGTAGTCGACGATGAACTCGCGCAGCGTCAGGTTGAGCACGTCCTTGGGGTGCTTGTCAATCTCGAGTGCAAGACGTTTCCCAATCTACGTTATTTGTCAAGCACCCATGCAAAAAGAGGGCGTCTTTTTACCCAATCTCGTTGTAAGCTGTGCGTATTCCGCATGCTCTTTATGCGGCTGTTGACTAGGCACATCCGGTTTAGGGGGTTGGCCCATTAGAATAACGAGTGCGTGCGTACTCTCTGTGTCGGCGTCCTCAAGCAACTTGCGCTTAAACTCGGCCCGCCCATCGCCAAGCTTTGTCGTCGCCATCGCCGCCTTGTACACATTATTGCTGCTGCTGCTGCTGCTGCTGCTGCCGGCAAAGTCGATGCCCACGCTCTCGTCGCGCACAATGCTGCTCAGCAGCGCCTGCTGCTTCTTGGTCGGCGTCGTCAAGAACAGGGTCATCTCGGGAAAAAATGTAACGGTCACACTTAGTTGGCCAAACAAGCGTCAGTGAACATGTCAGTGACAGGCATCGTGAAATCACTTCCCCAGACCCGCGACGGACAAGTACGCAATGCAGCATGTTCTCCTTGCATGCAGAGGCTTCGATCCTCTAGTAGCTGATTTCCCTGTGAAAAAAAAAAAACCTCACAATTAGGCCTAATAAATTGTTCAATTCGTGCCCCCGTGATTGCCTGCAGTTTTCTTTCTGGCTTTCTCCCCTGCTTTCTCCTAGCTTTCTCCTAGCTTTCTCCTAGCTTTCTTCTTTTTTAAATAAAATGTATGACTTTTTTTGCTGACGAGCTGACATCACCACAAAAAGTTTCGTGACGCGGAGCAAAACGCGGCGATGACGTAACCGACCTCTGATTTTTTTTTGCAGGTGCAATTACCTCAGCGAAAATGTTGACTACGTCTTGGGCGCACAGCTACCCACAGCAGTACTACCCACACCAGCACTCCCCCGTGTCCAGCAGGGGATGGTCCCCCTCTGCCCTGGTAACCCCTCTCTTTCTGAGAGAAAAAGAAAGAAAAGCGCCGACAATTAACCCGACGGAAACACAAGGACGAGCAGGTGCTTCTTCGGGCACAAAACAAGCCCTCCCTCGCCCGCTATGACGGCGGTGCCAGCATCGCCGCCGCCGCAGGGCCCATTGGCAACAGGCGCACGGCCAGCAGCGTGAGCATGGAGGAGGAGAGCACTCGCCTGCTGGTAAGTTCCCTTGTTTTTTTGCCCACCCTTTTTTTTCTTTTTTTTTGTAATGTTGCTTAATCGACCTTTCATGGTTTTAGGACGAGGTTTTCCATCCACCGCAACAGTATTTCGATGAAATCTCGAATCTGCTCGCGTCCTCGCATCTAACTGGCAGCTACTCGGATTCCTTCAAAGTACGGGCTGCTGCACACGTGTCTTGTGTCACTGACAACCTTGCTCTTTTTTTCTTTCGCCAGGCTGATGTAATAAGTAACAACAACAAGCCCGGCCTCAACATGCATGCCGTCAATCTCAACAATAACTATGCGCCCTACGTTGTCCGTGAGGCCAAGGTAAGAACATTTATTTATTTTATTTATTTTTGTTGAGAAAAATCATATGCTCTTATGTAATGCAGCTGACACTGGTCGCAAGCGAGGCCAAGATGCTCAAGTCGTCCAATAGAACCTTTGATATGATTAAACGAGATCTCGCTATGCGGATGGGTGACGTGTCGCTGGTGTTTGACCCCCCGACGGCCACCGATCTGACCATTGTTTTCACTGCCTCGTCCTCGGTCGACGAGACCGCCATCAAGGCGGCTGTTGCGGGCGTGCTCAGACAGTACATCTTCACCAAGACGGTCCCGCTGCAGCACCAGTCGGACAAGCTCTCGCCCGAGTCGGTCCGCGGGCTGTTCTACTCGCTCGTCAACAAGGTCCAGCAGTTTGCCAACCAGCAGGTCGACCGCATCATCGTCACCTCGGCCAGCATTGACGACCACGTGAACGGCCCCTCGACTGCGTGGTCGTGCCTGAACCAGGTCGCCCTTGATCGCATCGTTGCCTACATCAACAACCGCCTCACCCGCTTCCAGTACTCGTACCACTTGGGCAAGCCCCTGCCGCCATGGTTCCAGGGCAAGGTCTTTATCGGCGCGGCCGTGACCAAGACGACGTCGCCGTTGTCGTCGACCTCGCCGACCCTCGGTGACCACGGCGGCGCCCACCAGCAGCAGCACGCGGAGATCGTCAAGATCTTTGACCGCATCGCCAAAAGCAACGCCATCACCATCAACTGCGTCGACCTCTTCACGATCGTCATCGACGGGTGGACCGACAGCGACATTGGCGCCGCCGTAGAGACCCTGCACTCGGTCTTCCCCGAGAGCCACATGCCCATGCGCCAGTTCCAGTTTGCGATCAAGGGCGGACGATGCCTGCCCCGCGGCGAGCTCACCAAGCGCTTCAAGGAGACCCTGACGGACGCCATCTTCCACTTTGACGTGACGGGCGAGGACCTCATGTGCGTCGCCACGGTCAAGCAGTCGCCTGCGATCGAGAGCGCCGTCAAGCGCATCGCCTCTGAGATCACCGTCGAGAACGTGCCGTGCACGGAGAAGATCCCCATGGACATTCTCAGCAAATGCCGCCGCGAAACGGGGGCACTCATCACATGGCAGGTCATGGACGAAAACATGCTGTCCATCGCAGCCTACTCGCCCGAGACCGTGGCCAAGGCGGTGGCGTTCCTCAACCGCGCCAACTACCTGCACTACTGAACGGACGACACAAACAAAATCAAAAAATAATACTGCTCATTTGATCGAAATTTATTAATCTTCTTTTCTCTTCCTCTCTTTGCCATTAGATGACAAAAATTTCGGTTCCTTCTTTCATCTTTCTTTAATTGCATTTTCAACTTGAGTGTACTGGTAGATGGAAAAAAAAAAAAAAACCTCACAGAAAATTTTCATACAAGTACCACGACCACATTTTCCAGTTTGTTACCCGGTGAGTGGTTCTGTGACATGTCGTGTGCACCCAAAACAAAGCGCTGAGCGAACGCCCCCCCCTGCCTCCTCCTTCTCCCTCCGGTGCCTTTCAGGCCGCCCTCGCACCCTGTCTGTTTTTTTAATTATTTGTTTCATTTGTGTTTCAGCAAGAATGGGAGACCGCTTCCTCTACGCAGCGACGCCGCTGGTCGCGCAGAGTGCGACAACGGGCCCCTACAAAAGCAGCAATACGTCGGCCCCGCCGCGGCAGCAGCAAGCCGCGGGAGCCGGGGTCATGTACGCTCACCAGGTCGGCAACGTGCCCTTCTCCCCCCTGACCGCAGCCACCACGCCCGTGCCGCAACTGCAGGCCGTTGCGTACGAGCCGCCGGCCTCACCGCGATCGGCCACGATGAACCCCTCGTATGGCCCCTCCTCGACGCCGCAGTACGCAAAGCCGATCCCTGTTCCGGCTGGCCCGTACCAGTACAACAGCACCAACAGTGGTGGCTCCTCCCCATCGAATTTCCACCATGTCGCGCCGTTTTCCACGAGCCCTGGACGTGCCAGCGGAGGCCCGGTCGCCCCTCATTTCGCCAGTCCAGCGCCACAGGCACAGCATCAGGCACAGCATCAGGCCAGCTGGCAGCCCAGCCCCGCAGTCGTGCCTCAGGCCGCTGGTCCGCTGGCTGCTGGTCCTTACCACCACCCTGCAACTGCCGCCCTCCCTGCTACATTCCCCTATGCAACCACGCCCCCGTCTGCATTTCCTTCCGTTCGCCCTCTTGCAGCCGCCCTCCCTGCCGCTGACCATCATGTCGCACCGCAGACCAATCGCCCCGTGAGCCCGGTGCCGCGGCCGCAGCCGGCGGCAATCCCCCCGCCGATGGCCAACGTCGCCCACCACCACGTCCATATCGATCGCCCCGTGAGCCCTGTGCCACAGCAGCCCGCTTTCAACCCCGCCTTCAACGTGGTGCCCATCCCGACGGCCAGCCAGGCAGGCTTCCCCTCGTTGCCTAGGGCGCCAAAGGGCTACACGGCATCGGCCCCGCCCCTCACCCCCGAGACCACCAAGATCATAGGCATCGTCGCACTCGCACCTGCACCTCCAACGGCAGGCCACAAATCGGACGCGCAGTTGCGCATCGAGCGTGCAGAGGCGCAGATGGCGCAGATCATGGAGACGGCCAAGGCCCAGCAGGCCGCTAAGAGTGCTGCCGCTGTCGTCGTCCCGCAGGCACAGCCAGTGCCCCAGCCACACCAACCCCAGCAAGCTCAAGTGCCGATACAGCCACGGCCAGCGCCGGCACAGCAGCCACAACAGCGACATGACTCGGCCCGTGCCCTCGACATCGATCGGAGGCTCAAGGCCCAGAGCCTCGTCGGACTGGACGTCGTCTTCCTGGTGGACTGCACCGCCGCAATGAAGCCGCTGTGGGGCCGCGTGATGCACAAGATTGGCGAGATCATCGAGGCCGGCCACGCGGTGCTGCCACACTTGCCCAAGGACGGCAGCGGCCAGTTCAACTTTGCCTTCGTGGGCTTCCGCGACCACGGCGACGGCTCCAAGCAGCGCGAAATCGTGCACGACTTTGTGCCGTACAAGCAGGCGGCCAAGCTGTACAAGGACAAGATCGCCAAGATCGTGCCCGAGGGCGGCGGCGACCGAGCGGCCGACGTGGCTGGCGGGCTCGCAAACTGTGGCAGCAACAGGCTCACGTACCGATCGCGCAACAAGGTCATCCTTTTTTTCGGCAACAGCCCGCCGCACGGGATCCTCTACCACGACATGGCCATCCGCGACGACCACATGACAGGCGACCCGGGCGACCTCAACCCGGACACCCTCCTGGCCTATCTGTGCCTCGAGGGGGCGCACTTCCACATGGTCGAGCTGGACAAGAGCACGATGTCGATCATGGCCGAACGCTTCCTTGTGGCGTACAACCGCAACGACAACGGCGCCGGATCAGGCCGATTCTACAAGTACAACCTCGAGCACCCCGCCGTCACGTTCCTGCCCGGCATCTACGTCGACCCGGACGAGGATATTTCGCACGAGCACGTCGTCCTGGACAACTACGCCAAGATGAAGGAGGAACTCAGCTCTGAGGGCATCTACCTGGACTGAATAATTTTTGTTTGCTGTTTTGTTTGACTTTCATGCCCATGAGTGTACACACTTGTCTTTTGTCTGTTCGTCTATTTAGTTGCTTGCTTGACTGGACTTGCTCTGTTTTTATGAGGATTCTTGTGCCTTTTTTCGATCCGCCTCGATGGCTGCGAAAAGAACGTTTGGGGGCGACGACGTCCTGCTATCCTCAGCTTCAGCAGACTTGCCGGAAACGTCGCTCTTGAGGCTGCCGCTACTGCCGCTGTTGCTAGCGACCTCGCTCTTGTGGTACGGTGGGGACGACGCAGCGGCCGATGTTACCGATGACGACGGCATGGCAATCGTTGGTGCGGCCAAATCGAGGGCTGCGGCTGCCTTGGTAGATGAAGAGGCAGAGGAGGCGGCGGAGGACAGCGATTTTTTCGACGACTTGACGCTGCTGACGACGCTCACGACGCTGCCGCCGGTGCTGTTGCGGCGCTCCTTGTAGTTCTTGTCGCTGCGGACATCGTCCGTTTCGTCGTCCACAAACATCTCGTCATCCGACAGCTCCTCGCCCGAGAGGATGTCGTCGTCGGTCACGGGGACCTCGATCGGCTCGCCACCGTTCTCCTGCTGCTGGATGATGAACCGCATGCGTGTCCGCCGGTTGGCCAGGTGCAGCGGCCTCAGCTCCTGCTTGTGCTGCCAGTAGATGCCACAGGCGTTGCACAGGCGCATCTTGTTTGGGCCGCGGCGCCATGTGGGCGAGTCGGTCGACTTGCAGTGCGTGCAGTGCCCGCTGTCAACGAGCTGGCGCGACGATTTCCTGTTTCTGTTGAATATAAAAAAAAAATATATTTTTATTTTAACGAAAGGAGCGAACGGAAGAAAAATACTTACCTGGTGCGGGGAATGCGCATCGGGCCATCGGGTGACGCCGGACGGTTCGACTGATGGTCACGCCAAAAAAGACCGCAGCGATTGCACAGGAGTTGCTCGTTAAAGTGGCCACCACGCCGCCAGCAGGGCGTGTTTGTGGTTCGACAGTTTTGGCAGGATCGCTCGAGTTTCTCGACATACGTACGTTTTTGCTGATTGAAGGAAGTAGGACGAGAATTAAAATAAAAATAAAAATAAAAATGTGCTGCGTACCAAGATGCCCTCGGGTCCTGTCTCGACGACCTGGAGGTACTTTGGGCCGGAAGAAGTTCCGCTTGGACTGGGCTCGGGCTTGACGAGGACGGCGGAGATCTGAGTTCCGGGTGCCAGGTTTGCTGCTGAAGACAACGCGTTAGCGCCAGACAGCCTGGCCGCTTCCGCTGCGGGGATCTCGACATACCTAAGTTACACTATTTATTATTCACGTTTACGTTTGTTCATGCATACTGGTAGTTTTGCCGTTGCAGTTGCTGCTGCTGGGCCTGAAGTGCAAACCATTGATCGGCAGGGACGAGGACCTTTTGCTGGGACATGGGTGTCGCCGTAGCGGTAGTAGAAGGAGCGCCGCTGCTGGACATGATCATGGGAAGGGTCATGCGCTGTCCTGGCGCGTTTGGCATGACATAGGTCTGAGGAAGCTGTTGGTATTGGTACATGAGAGACTGTGGCTGTGCCAGCTGGGGAAGTGTGGTTGATGGTGGGGCAAGAAAGGTGAACTGCTGATGCGGCTGCTGGCCATGCGGCTGTTGCTGCTGCTGCTGCTGCTGCTGGAAGGAGGAGGTATCAATGTAGGCGTACTGTTGCATGGGCTGCATTCCCGCTGGCAGCATGACAAAATTGGAGTGCTGTGGCTGGAGAGCAGCTTGCGCATGTTGTTGTTGTTGCTGAAGCTGCGCCTGCTGCTGCAAACGGATCTGCTGCTCGACCTGTTGGCGGTAGTGTTGCTGGATTAGTTGTTGTTGCTGCTGCTGCTGCTGCTGTTGCTGCTGCTGGTGGTGGTGCTGTAGTTGCTGCTGCTGCTTGGCGGCTTCTATCTGGTTGCTCGAGAGCGACAAGAGGGCGTGTGCAAGCTGCTGCTGCTGGGCCAGCGGCGTGCCATTGGGATGGGTGGCTCCTACTACACGTGCAGTGAAAACGGTCAGTACGAGAGAAACCGCTTTGAAACCCCCATTCGTCTATCGTCCCAAATGATTTGATTATCATGGTCACGACATTACCGCTGGGGACAGTGGCGAAACCGGTCTCGGGCACAAAGACGGCGGTGGTGCTAGCAACCTGATGTACAGCAGCCGGCACGGGCCCTGCAGGCACGGGCACGGGCACGGGCATCGTGTTAATGTCGGTGGGACCCGCAGATGGTGCTCCCTGTGTCCCAGCCTTCCCACCGGTCGTCTCAGGCGTGGTGGGGGTCGTTGACATGGACGTTTTTGAGGTCGGGGACACAGAGCACGGCAGCAGCGCGCAGGCAGGGCGAGGCCGGCGGACGGTGCGGCGTCTGTGTGAGAGGGGCGGGGAGGCGCATTAGAGGCACAAAAGAAGCATGACAGGGTTTTTATAAGAAGAGCCACAGGTTTTTTTTCCCTGCTGAGTTTTCATTCGACCTTTCCAAATCAGCGTCTCTATCAATCGTGATAGTTTACAACGCCTCCCCCCGGCCGAGCCCCGCACCGAGCGAGAGGGCTGCCACGCCTCCCGCCGCGGCCACCGCCAAGCAGAGAAAGAAGGAACAAAGGAACACGAGGCGGCGTGCACTCGGGAAAAAAAAAAAAGGCTGAACGACATTTTTGGGCGTTTTTGTGTACGCAAATCTGGCTCTGTCGATAACAGTCTCCTTTTCATCTAAGCCGGCCAGGCGCGCTCGCCGTTCCACGAGCACCGTCCGCCCTCCCACCTACCAACCCAAGCGATAGCAGCACGCGAAGACACCAGGAAAACAAAGAGAAACTGAGCCAAATTGGTCGCGGGACTCGGTGTGGGACAGAAAAATCAAAGATACAGTGATGATTGATCACACGCCTGTTCACGGCGGGCATTTCCTCCCGGGTGTTTTGCTCAAGGCCAACGTTTCCTGCTGTTTTCCGCTGCCTAGACTGGGTGGCAGTGCCGTTTACACGCCCTGGGTTTTATTTGGGGGGGTATTTGGCGAGGATGTGATGACCGACAGGTTTGAGAATCCTGTGAGAATCAAATGCCCGATGAGAGCAGCTGTGCGAAAGCGGGTCGGCGTTACAAAACAAACTGGACAAACTGCGTTCATAGAGATGCCGAGGCGTCGCCGATGGTCAGCACCAGCTTGCCCGTCTGTTTGCCGGCGGCTATCACATCGAGGGCATCCTTGGTCTGGGAGATTGGGCGGACCGAGTCGATCACTGGCTTGAGCTTTGATTGCTCGACGAGCTTGATCATCTACAATAAAAAGATTTTATCGATGCCAAAAAAATATATATATTTACAGCTTGGAATTCGCTCGGCGAGCCCATCGTCGCCCCACGAATCTCGACGTTCTTGAGGAACATGATGGTGATGTTGAGCTTGTCGCAGAGGCCCACGGTCGCGCCGTACATGGAGATGATGCCGCCACGCTTGAGTAATTTGATGTACGTATTGACGGCGTCGCCACCAGCACCGTCCACGACCGAGTCGAGGTCGCCGTCCAGCTGCTCCTTGAGCTTGCTGGCCCAGTCGGCGTGCTTGTAGTTGACGCCGCCTTTGGCGCCGAGCGACTTGGCAAACGCAATCTTGTCGTTGGACGAGCTGGTCACGTACACGTTCGCGCCCAGGGCCGCAGCAAACTGCAGCGCAAACAGAGCCACGCCGCCACCGATCCCCGTCACAAGCACATTGTCGCCCTTCTTCACCTGCGCCTTGGTCACGGTCGCGCGATACGCCGTCAGCCCCGCAACAGGCAGCGAGGCAGTCTCGGGCCACGACAGATGTGCCGGCTTGATCGCGAGCATCTCGACAGGCACGACAATGTACTCGGCCAGCGTGCCCGGCAGCGGCAGCAGGCCTGTCACAAGGCCCTATTAACTAATATTTCCAAGAAGCCCGTACCTAGGATCGCAAACATATCCGACGGCGTCTGCTCATTGTCGCCCCAGTTGAATCCCGCGTTGATCACGACCTCCTTGCCCACCCAGTGCTGGTTTGCAGCCGAGCCGGCCTCGACGACCGTGCCTGCTCCATCGGCTCCCAGGACCGATCCAAACTGCCCACACGCAGGTCAACGGGTAAACGGAAAAAAACGACCTACTACCTTGATTCCAGGGTACAGCTTCTAGAGACCCGCAACGACACGGGGGTCAGCAATGGAGACTTGTTTACTTTCAAATCAACGTGCCTGACGGATAAACTCGTCGCGATGGTTGAGCGCCGCCGCGTGCAGCTTGACAAGCACCCCACCAGGCTGGTCGGCCACGCTCGGCTTGGGCACAGTCGACAGCGCCACCGTGAACTTGCCCTGCGCGTCCTTGGTCCCGCTCAGCACAATCGCTTTCATTCAGGGAACAACGCTTCAAGAAATGTGGCCCTTTCTCAGCGCGAAAACCTCGCGCCTTTCTCCTTTTTTTCTCGTGCGTGCATTTGCGATAGCCAGCACGTTTGACGTGGACATGGCGAGGGCACCAGCGAGGCAATGTGTCCTCTTTTTTCCCCCCTCACGTTTGGCGTGCTGGGAACGTCTCAGCGGGATTCGGTGAGTCACCTTTTGTCTGACCTCTCTCCTCTTGCCTCTCTTCTCATAACGCAGGAGCATAGCGAATGGGCAAGGCGTTCCTCAAGGTAGTGTCCACTGACCCCGTGACGGAAGTGCTTATTTCATTGTTCAAATAATAATCACAGGTGGTGCTCTTGGGCGACGGTGCAGTGGGGAAGACGTCGCTGCGCAGCAGGTTCATCCACAAAAAGTTTACAAACAACTACAAGGTGAGCGTGTGTGCGTGTGTGGTACGTCGTACGTTGGCACTAACCGTGTCGCAACCAAAGGCAACGATCGGCGCAGACTTTATCACCAAGGAGGTGCAAGTCGAGGAGGAGTACGGCGGTGTGAAGCGAGCCACGCTGCAGATCTGGGACACAGCCGGTACGCACTGCGCCGCGGCACGTGGGCGGGACTGACAGTGTTGTTGTTGTGAACAGGACAAGAACGGTTCCAGTCGCTTGGCGTTGCGTTCTATCGTGGGGCAGATGCGTGTGTCCTCGTGTTTGACGTGTCGGTGTACAAGTCGTTTGAGAACTTGGTCAACTGGCGGAGAGAGTTCCTCGTACAGGTGCGCATGAAGCTACGATGGCCCGTGCATATGTTGAGGCTGACATACGAAAAATTAGGCCGATCCTTTTGACCCCGACCATTTCCCCTTTATCCTCCTCGGGAACAAGGTCGATGTGGAGGAGCGCGCCGTGTCCAAAGCCATTGCCGAACGCTGGGCAAAGGCAAATAACAACATGCCCTATTTTGAGACGTCGGCAAAGGATGGCATCAATGTTGAAGAGGTATCCTCAGTGGTGATGGAGAAAAAAAAAATACTGAATAAAAAACATCCTTTAGGCGTTCAAGCAGGTCGCCAAGATCGTCAGGCCTGTGGACAACATTGAGATCGATATGAACAGCGCCATAAGCCCCGGGACCAAATACCAACCAAGCAACGCCGCTTGCTGTGGCATCTAGAGCGTCATTTTTTTTTTTTTCATGTCACTCTAATAACAATTTTTTTTTGTTTTTGTTTTGTTTTTTGTCTTGTAAAACGACCTTGTCAAATTGTATTTCTTTTTTTAACCTCATGCGCCCCTTCTAAAGCCAGAACAAATAATATATGTCATTATACAGCGGGCGACGTCCAATCCGCCTCGTTGATGCCCTGAGCCCCCGTGATGACGATATTGTTGATGTTTGCGTTGCGAAATTTCGTCGAGTGCGACAAGATGGACCTGCTCATGTCGGACCGGAGGAGGCACGCCTCGGTAAAGTCCGCGCCGCGCAGTGTGGCGCACTCGAGGCACGAGTCGGTCAGATCGGCCCCGCGCAGTGAGCACATTGTCAAATCGGCCTCGCTCAAATCGGACCCCGACAAATTCGCGTGGTCCAAGTTGAAACCCGCAAAGTTCTTACCCTGCAGCTTCATGTTGCTCAGATCCACGTTGCTCAAGTCTTTAGATTGCATCATCTGGTACAGCTCGAAGCGCGTCGGCCGGAACTGGAGGTGCTCGAGGTCATGGATCAGCCTATCAAAGAGAACTCAGTTCCAGTCACGAGGGTAATGCAACAAGCACCTCTCGATCATGAAGTAGCGTGCCTCGCTGATCAGGTTGCGCTGACCGACACCCGGAGGCAGTGCCGGCAGCTCGTCGGTCCGCATGTAGTCCAGGATTAACTCGAAATATTTTGGACTCCTGTCAACAAAGTAGACTTGCGACGACGACGACGACGACGACGACGACGCACCATCCGATGCCGCTGCTGCTGCAGTCATGCTCGTGCTCGACGGGTCCCATCGCTGGCTTACTGCAACGCGCATTTGTCAGCAACACTCGGCTGCAGGGTGTTCATTACTCATGGCCGCCAACATCGAGTCGGGATGCTTGAGAATCGTCCTCTCGGTCGTTTCAAACCTGATGAATCGATACGTGTGCGTGTTAGGGCGCGGCGGTACAGAGGAAAGCAACCTTGTGCCGCCGACGTTGAAGGTGAGGACACGGCTCGTCATGGCGACTTGAGTGACTTCCCTATACAAGTGTGGTTGACGGTCACAAGTGCAGACCAACGCCAGCAAACATGATAAAGTCGGTTATGATCTTCAACCAGACTGGGTATGGGCACCGAGCGGAGAGGCGTAGGAAGGGCAGTACTAATGTCGTGTTTTTCTATTTTGCAGCAAGCCACGTCTGCTCAAGTTTTACGAGAACCATGTACGTCCTCTCAGTTAAATCCCCCCCTCCTCCCTTTCTAACCCACCGCACAAACACCGCGACAGGACGAGGCCATGCAGCAGCAGATCATCAAGGAGATCTTCCAGCTTGTCGTGAAGCGACCAGACAGCCTCTGCAACTTTCTCGAGGGCAGCAGGTATTTGTCAAACCACGACGCGACGACTAACCACTCACACGCACACACTCGCACGCGCAGTCTGCTCGGAGGCGCCGAGACCAAGATCATCTACCGGCATTACGCCACGCTCTACTTTGTCTTTGCTGTCGACGAGTCGGAGAGCGAACTTGGCATCCTGGACCTGATCCAGGTAAAATGAATGTTTTTTTATTATTTTAGGGCTTATCAAAACGCGCCGCTTGCACAGGTGTTTGTGGAGGCGATGGACAAGAGCTTTGAGAATGTGTGCGAGCTGGACCTCATCTTCCACGCCGACAAGGTCCACTACATCCTCGACGAGATCATTACCGGTGGGCTTGTCCTCGAAACCAACCTGTCCGAGATTACCCAAGCCATCGAGGGCCAGGTAAGCAAACGGTCCATTTTATTTGCCAGCTGAAACAACATTGCACACAGACCAAGCTCGCAAAGACCGCACCGGCAAAGACCACGCCCGTCGTTTCGCCCATGCGACGATAAGCAAAATAACCCAAGCCAATTTAGTGTACAGCCAATTATTCGTCCTTTGTTTTTTTTTTGTTATGTCTCTTGTTGTTCTGGTTCCCTTGCCTTACATGCACAGACGTAGACATCAGTTGAACAAAAAACAAGCATTTTTATCAAATGGCCGTGACGTTGATATCGGCGTTCTCCCCTTTGATCCCGCCCAAAAGACCATGACCAACTACTTTTCCGGCCCATCGTCTGCGTTATAACGTCCTCACTTGTAGTTGTACGCTG
>Ga0302230_10001679_pt1 | contig 14043 bp, 21 predicted proteins | sample II_Palsa_N2_1_FD_193523 | JGI IMG/M metagenome (GOLD analysis project Ga0302230, IMG submission 193523) | Peat permafrost microbial communities from Stordalen Mire near Abisko, Sweden - II_Palsa_N2_1 | ecosystem: Environmental > Terrestrial > Soil > Palsa > Peat permafrost | place: Sweden... | reverse complement strand
AACAAGTCGCGCACGGTCGCAGCAACAAACATGAACGAAACGAGCTCTCGCTCGCATGCCGTTTTCACCATGTTTTTCACTCAGTCACGCAAGGACGATACCACGGGCCTCTCCTCAGAAAAGGTCCTTTTTTTTTTTTTTTTTGGAGAGTGTGATTTCACATCTGCTCACACAAGCCAATTTTCAGGTCAGTAAAATCAGTCTCGTTGATTTGGCTGGCAGCGAACGCGCCGAATCCACCGGTGCTACCGGTGCACGTCTCAAAGAGGGTGCCAATATCAACAAGTCTCTCTCTACGCTCGGTCTTGTTATCTCTGCCCTGGTATATATTTTTTTTTAAAAATAGACTTGTGCTCTTTGACCTACACATTTTGGCTTAGGCGGACCAATCCAATCCCGAGAACAAGAAGAAGAAAGGCGCAGCCAAAAACAATGCGGACTTTGTGCCCTACCGTGACTCGGTCCTCACGTGGCTTCTGAAGGACAACCTCGGTGGTAACTCGAAGACGACTATGATTGCCGCGCTGTCGCCTGCGGATGTCAACTATGACGAGACTCTGAGCACACTTCGGTTTGTGTTTTTTTATTTTTATTTTGAATGCCTTGTTTTCTTCTTTTACTAACAAACCAATTATTCTACAGTTATGCGGATCGTGCCAAGCGCATCGTCAACCAGGCTGTCGTGAACGAAGACCCTAATGCAAAGCTTATCCGCGAACTCAAGGAGGAGCTTGCACGTCTCAAATGTACACTGTGGTTCTCATTATTCAAGTTTTAAGCTAACCGACGAGCAATGCAGCCATGTTTCAAACGGGCGGGGGCGGTGCAATCCTCTCTGAAGGCACAGGCCAGCCCGGAACGACTGTGGCCGAGCAAATGGCCGCGTCGGAAAAACTACTTTCAGAGGCAAACGAGTCACTGGACGACAAAATGCGCCGCACGCAGGAGATTCAAAAGGAGCGTGAAAAGGCACTAGAAGAGATGGGCGTGGCGATCAAGACTGGCGACAAGGGAACGATCGGTCTGTCATCACCCCAAAAGTTGCCACACTTGATCAACCTGAATGAGGATCCCCTCATGTCCGAGTGCCTCCTGTACTACATCAAGGATGGCATAACCCGTGTGGGGACACACGATGCCGAGGTACCGCAGGACGTCCAGCTCAGCGGCGAAGGTGTCCTCGACCAGCACTGTCAGTTTGAAAACCTCAGTGGTGCAGTCACGATCACGGCATTTGAAGGTGACATTGCAAATATTCCCGTAGCCCAATTAAAATCAAAACATAAATAAAACTAGGGAGTTTGACGTTTGTCAATGGCCAAAAGGTGACTGAGCCCAACACACCCCTCCAGAGCGGCTCGCGAGTCATTATTGGAGAACACCACGTCTTTCGCTTCACAAATCCAATTCAAGCACGACAGCGCCTCGCCACAGACGGCAGCAGCGGCAATCTTCTTGACTTTCAGAGCCCCGGAAAGGCAAGCAAGGACACTTCGGACTGGCAGTTTGCTCAGCGCGAGCTGCTCAAGGCCCAGGGTCTGATCAGCGGCCAGACTCTCGAGGACATTGAAAAGAAAAAGGAGCTTGAGATCGCGGACCGCGTTCGCGAGATGGAAGAGCGATTCAAGTATGGTTTGATGTTCTCGAACCCTTAAAAAAAAAAATTATTTTTTTTTTACCCTGAATTTTCGTTTCAGGAAAGAAAAAGAGCTGGCAGACCGTGAACTGGAGCAGCAGCGTCTAGAGTACGAGAACCGCTTGCGTCAGATGGAAGCCGAGCGCGCCATTGGCAGTCCCGCGCCAAACACGTCGTCACCCGGAACACCGGAGCCGATCACAGCCCAAAAAGCAGCTCAGAACCTCGTGCTTGCGGCCAAGGTGGTGAGACGATGGAAGACCTACAGGTTCACGTCTCTCAAGGATGAGCTGTTGGCACACAATGCCCTTGTCAAGGTTTGCCGGAATAAAAACTGATCAGCCGCATATTTAAAAAAAAAATGAAAATAATGCAGAAAGCAAACGCCATCAGCAAGGAACTCAACAAAGGGGTCACGTACGACTTTTGCCTTCGCTCGCAGACGCCATACTCTGCTAGCGTCGTCTCACTGAATGGGTACGACCTTTGTTTTCGAAAAAAAATTGCATTAATTTTCAACAAATTAGATCTTCTGTGGATCGAAAGACAACTGTGGCAATCGCAGTGGACGACAGCCGCCACAAGGTCAAGCACGTGTGGACATTAAACAAGTTGCGATTGCAGACAGCATCCATGCAAGAAATGTACAACAATCTCACAGGGTATCAGAGTCATCGTGTGCCGGTCGACGACGATCCCTTTTATGATATCCCCACTTGGTTTCAATATATTGGTACGTTTTTTTTTTTTTTTCAATAGCCAAATCAAACTGATCGTGCCGTCTAGGCCGAGGCTACCTGTACATGCAACCCCTGCTGTACAACTTGTCCGTTTCGCACAAGGTCAACGTGATCAACGAGGACGGCGAGCTCTGCGGTGTCGCGGTGATTCAGCTGCAGCCTGAAGATCCCAAACAGGACGCAATCAAGGTCCTAGAGGACAAGCTGCCTTCACTCACCTTTGATGCCTCCGAGGCCGCCGTGCCAGCATCTACCTCTTCCGAGGCCGAAGGGCACTCGGAGTCGTCGCTCCCAAAGTCCTTGGTATATTTTTCCCTAACTGACATGTGTGAAGATTCATCATTTGCGCCAAAATTTTAGCTCGCGGATGTCGCGCACACAATCCATTTGAACGACACTCTTTATTTTTCGGTCACCATTGAAACGATCGAGGACTTTGAGCCTGACAAGTACACGGACGTCTTCTGCCAGTTCCGCTTCCTCAACAAGCACGGACTTGTATTTGCGACCGAACTCTGCAAAGGTAATCGTTGTCTTTCACACAGACGTCCTCAAACATGTCCACATCAATAAGAGTACCCGCCCAAGTTCAACCACAAGCAGTTTGTGCGTGCACCCGTGACGCCTGCCTTGATTCAGTACTTTGAACATGGAGCGATGCCGATCGAGGTAGTCGTTGCTTTTTTTTCTCACACGTGTTGACCGATTGATTGGCTTGGTAAACACAGCTCTTTGCGCATCTGCAAGAGACCAAGTCCTCCAGTAAGAAACAACAGTCGTCCAGCCCTGCAGGTCTTTTGTCGACTCCGAAGCGTCCTTCCGTGATCACCATCCCCACATCGCCTACACCCGCATCCATTAAAACACCCACGTCGGCCAGTCTCTCGCTCGCCTTCCTGACGGGTCAGGCGTCTGCCAACACCACTGTCGAGCCTTCTTCTCCCCAGCAACCAAACGCACCGTCGGGTGTGACATTGCCCAAGTTGCTCAGCAATGCCGAGCTCGTCAGTGCAAACGCGACTGCCAATGTCGAGGTTCATCGTTGCATCGTTTTTTTTTTTTTTTAGAATATTTTATTTATTTATTTTTCCCCCAAATTATCAGACGATCGCACCGTCGCCTCCACCGAAAGATTCAAACGGACCACCTGCTGTGTCATCCCTTGATAATGACAAAGTGCAGGACGTCCTGGCATGGTTTGAAGTCAGCGAACTGGTACGTGAACGCAGTTTGGTGCGGGAACCATCAACTGAAAAAGGCAATAATTTGTAGGCCCCTTCTGGTGATTACTTGCCTGTTCCGCTTGTGGTGGCTCCCACAAAGGATACCGCTGCACAGCCAACGATCTTCATGTGTCGCCAGGGTCTTCAGCGGCGCGTCTCGATCACCCTCATCAACCAGTCATCAGCCGACTTTTGGAGCGGTGTGTCCAAGCTCTCCATTGGCAACGTCCGCACGCACGCCGACGAGCTCGCACGCATCAAGTCGGAAGGCGCCGGAAATTTTGGTACGTTCCGTCTGCTTTGTTCCAAATTTAAAAAACTTTGTTTACAGTTCCTCTGAACATCATCCCGACGCAAACAAGCACTCTCGATCACTTTGACGGCGGACGGTTACGCGTCGAAGCCGCATGGGATAGCTCTCTTCACGACTCGATGCATCTTAATCGCGTCACTCCCGAGCCCAACTATGTCATTGTCACCCTCACTGCGTTGGTGGATGTGCAAGGCTGCCGAAGACCCATGACTGTCAAAAAGGACCTCTTGTACGCCCACCCGGAAAAAAAAGGAATGGTTATTTATTAACAGTGACATTCTCCTAATAGCATTCGTATCCATGCCCGTGATGTGACTGTTACTCCTTCTCGAGGCTTCTTCTCCGATCTTTTCGGTGGCAACAAGCCCCGTGTGCGCACGACAAAGCTCTCTGGGTAATTGCATTTTTCTTGTCAGCAAGTCTTTTCTAAAAAAAAAAGAAATTACGTTTTTTAGGATCTATCAAGTAACTGTGCAAACAGAGCGCTCGCTTATGAAGAAGATGGCAGTGGACACTTCGCGGGTGTACGTTCGTGGTGCTGAGATCCTGGGCGATTGGAAGCCAAAGGGCGTCGAGTTGATAGCCGAGCATCAGCAGATGGTAGCCAAATTTTTGGTTTGATGTTTTATTTACAAAATATTGTATACAGCTCCAAGACATCCAGGCACTGACAGACAACGAGTTTTCCAAACAGTGGTGGCACTTGCGGACAAAATTGTTTCCATCGGATACCCCGCCAGTCTCTGTCGAGTTCAAGGACGCCTCGCCCAAGGCTCAGGTATGTAACCCTTTGTCTCTTTTCCCCCTTCTTTCTCAACTTTGCATGCTTCATCCCAAAAGGAACTCGCTCGCGACTTTTTGTTCTACTTGGCCGCTCAGTCTGACCGTGCTCGCACACGCACTTTCCGTTCGCCGACGATTGTTGCCAAGCTGCACGCGGCAGCCACCTCTTTGGGTGCATCCGCGCCCAACAGCAGCAGCACCTCGCCTCCCCCGAGCGGTGGCAGCAAGGACGATGCCTTGGTTGCCACAGCCGACGAAGTCGAGCAATTGTATGCTTCACTTGCGTTGCCTTCTGCTAAATACAATTGTCCATAACAGTGACAAGTCGTCGATGCGGGGCTACCTCAACATCATCGACAAATCGGACCACCAGGCGCTTCGCGAGATTGTCACGCGCAAGTATTTTGTCATCCGTCGGCCTTACTTGTTTGTGTACGACCACGAGGAAGACGGCGTCGAGCGCAAGGTCATCAACCTCACGGGCGCCCAGCTCGTCTACAGTGAACAGGCCGAGGCGATGCAGCAACGTCCGTTCATGTTCAGTCTCAGCGCAAAGTCTGGCGGCTTCAATCTTCAGGCCGGCAGTGAGAAGGCCCTCTACGAGTGGCTAGAGGCCATTGATCCGCTGTACGTCGGCACTTTGGCTTCGCGCAAGGGTACATACTCGCGTGGATCCGGACCAGGAGGGCCGTTTGGCTCCATTGGACGTGCACGCGCAGGAACCATGCGGTAGAATACGCACATACACCCCAAAATTATTTCCTTTCCTCTTTGTTCCTCATCGCACTTTAGGTTCTCTCGTCTTTCAACTTTAAATCACAAAAAAACTTTCGATCATTTGCAAAAGAAGAAAAAAAAAAATACAAGAAAAAATTTTTACAAAAAAAACTTGCATTGATTGGGAGGGAATTTGAGTTTGGGAGGGAGGGGTGTAGCGGCCGACGTCGATAATCCTGCAATGATTAGTGCAAATAGAGTACTACTACGTGAGGTGGAAGAGAAGAAACAGAGGAGAGAGAGAGAGAGAGGAGAGAGAAGATTTCTTAGAAAAAATTTTTCATGAGCAAATAGGGAGGGTGCCCTACTACTTATGACCTCGAGTGAGTAAAAAAAAAACAACCAATTGCCATCCCATCGTGTAAAGCAAATACTTTTTAGTACTACTTTTAATGGTCTTTTTTTTTAAAAAACTTTGAAGGTTGCATGAAATTATTTTTCGAGAAATTTTGCGGGAACTCATGCGAGATTGGATGAGGAGGAGGGAGGAGAAATAAGGGAACATATAAATAAGAGACGCAAGAAGCATGTCATGCAATGCTGTAGGCAGCAGATATGCAAAATACAAATCTTTCTTATAGTTCCCTTATCAGCACACACACCCTCACACCCCCAAAACCAAAGCAAGCACTTTAACCCCTCCAGATTTTTTATGTTTTTAATAGTACGATTTGCAAATCCTCTCACAGTAGAAGGCATAGGGGGGAGAGAGAGAAATAAGAAACCGAAACATATCCCTTTTTTTACGATGCGATGGTTTACTCCTCGTCGGCAGCACCGCCGGCGTTGACGTCGTAGTACTTGAGGGTGTAGGTCTTCTTGCTGGTGGCAACAAGGCGCATGTAGTCCTTCAGGTTCTTCTCTGTAAAAACCAAAGACACACACAAAAAAAAAAAGTTATGAAAAGCTTCACAAAGAATATTACTCTTCAGGAACTTCTTTGCGAGGTACTTGATGTAGCGCTTGGAGATGGCAGTCTTGGCAGTGACCTAGGACAAAAAACAAAAAAAAAGGAAAAAAAGAAAAAAATTTTTCAATGCCTGCTGAGTGCAGAGCTTAGAAAACCATACAGCGAGCTTGTCCTTGTTGAGGTGGACCGAGACCTGGTCAGCGAGGTTGCCAACCTTGCCACCGACCTTGATGTGCTCAACAAAGAACTTCTCAAAGGCAGCGCTGTCAAGGACACCGTCGGTAAGGGGAGTCGAGAGGTCGACGACAAAGCTGAGACCGGTTGTGAGCAAGAAACCAAATAAAACAAGAGGCAAAGTTGCTTACGTCGACTTCTTCGCCTTCTTGGCCTTCTTCTTGTTGGCGCCCTTGCTCTTGTTGACGGGCTATCGAGTTGGAAAAAAAAAAGAAAAAAAAGAAATGCACAGAGGGTACAAAAAGAAGGAAAGAAAAAGGAAAAGCGAGAGGTCAGTCATTCCAAAGGGAACCAAAGGACTACGTGTACCTTCTTGGCAACAGGGGCCGCAACGGAGGCAGCGACGGGGGCAGCGACAGCCGACATTTCTCGTTCAAAGGGAAAAAGGAAAAAGAGACCGAGCGACGACCACGTGGCTGAACTTTCAGAATTACCCGGGTAAATTTTGATCTGTTTTTTTCAATACCTCGGTGTGCACAATTGATGAGAATTTACATCTCCATGCATGCACATTCAACCGCATCTTTTCTTCTTTCCTTTTCATATTGTCGGACAAGGCATACTAATTCGAGTTGTTGTCTGTGAGGTGTGTCCGCCATCGCAGTGCTAGGGTTCCTTTTCCCTTTCTTCGTCAAGTTAATGTCGATTGTGAACGATGAATGCAAAGTGAATTTTGTTCTCAGCGAAATTCTACAATTTATTATATTCTTTCTTTCTCTGAATTGTAAAATTCTCATCAATTTTGCACTCAGCGTTACTTTCAAAAACAAAAACAAAATTTCATTGTTCCAAGAAATAACGTTGTTGCTGTCAAAAGAAAGAGTCAGCGTCGTCGTCGACCTGCAATTTTTTTCATGGTTAAAAGATATTGACTGAAATTTTCTAAATACCAAATCGCGTTCACGCGCACGTCTGGCTGCCTCGCGCTCGGCGAGAAGATCGGCTTCGGCTTGTTTTTTGCGCTCTTCTTCAAGTCGTTGTTCTTCGCTATTGGGAACTTTTAGGACACAAGGTAAAAGAAAATTTTATTTTTATTTTTTCGTACATCAGTTTGGCTTTTTGGTCTTCTTTCTTGCGACGTTCGCTTTCGTCGATTTCTCGCAAACGGCGAGCTTCGAGCTCTTTTCTCTCCTTTTCCTGATGTACAGTACCGAGATTTATTAGAGAATTATTTTTAATTTCTACTTGTACCTTTTCTAGGTTTTGCTTGGCCATCTGGGACCAACGACTGCTTGCGTCCTCTTCGTTCTGCGGTTGCTGTTGTTGCAGATCGCCGTTGCTGATGCTTTCAGCAGAATATTCTTGATGCCCGTGGGGTTGATGCTGGTGATGTTCGTGAGGATGGGGACTGACATCCGCAGTTTGCTGCGTGTCCTTGCTCAGCAAGCTTGCCCACGAGTCCTCATTGAGAAGTTTGAGATCAGCGTCTTGATGCTGCCAGGACGAGGCATCCTGCTGTCTAGCGACAGCAGCCCCAGTAGGCAATGACGAAAGACTCGATTGGGCTGACCTGCGAAAAATATTTTTTTTTTAATTTGCACTTTTTTTACTCTTGCGTAAAACGTACTTGGAATACTTGAAACTGTCGTCCTCGATCGGCTTGAGAGAAAAGTCGATCTGGTGTAAAGAAGAAATAAATGTTCGTTTGCACTTTTTAAGAAAGCCAAAACACTTACAGCCGACTTCGTCTCCGTGGAACCTTGCGGCTTGGAAGCGACGCTCAATATGGGATCAGCACTGACGGGCTTCATCGCAGAAGTGAGTGGAGACGCAAACGTTTGCATTTTAGAAGACGTCGGTGGAGCCCGAAGATGGGAAGGGGCGTTGGGTTTGTTTGAAGACGATGACGACTTGTTCTTCTTGCTCTCCGAGTCAGAGTCAGAGTCAGAAGATGACGAGCCTTAATCCCCACAAAAAAAAAAAAAAGAGTTAGGTAGATAGATGTTTCCTGCCCTCCCCTCCCACTCCTTCTGACAGCTTTTCTTTTTTCTTGATCTGGGCCTCCCCTTCTCTTTTGGCAATGGCGTTTGAATACCTGCACAGAGGGGTGGGTGGGGGAGAGAACCCAGTCAGCAAAAAAAGAAACCTTCTTGAAGGAGAGTGGAAGGGGGAATAATGGGCTTTCTGAACTCGAGTGTTGTTTGCAAAATTGAATACGAAAGGATAGTTTTTTTTTTTTATACAGCACAAGAAGAGAGAGAAAACGATCAAAGGAAGAGAGGAAATGTAAGTAAATAATATGGTACAGCGAGGAAAAACTCAACTAAAGAAGAACCGAACGGGAGAGAAAAAAAAAATTCTATGCAGGTCAACAGAATAAAAGGTGAAGGGGAAAGAAATGAATTTTTTATACTTTTCAGGCAGGAAGGCAGTGGATGTATTGTAATTTGAGAAGGGAAAAAAAAAGGAAAGAAAACCACTAGGAAGAAGAGCCGTCAGAAGAGCTACCTGAATCATCCTCGGAGTCGGACGAGTCAGAAGAGCTTGAAGACTGGACAACAGGCTTGGGCTTTGTCTAAAAATTACCCAACATTTTTCAGCACATGAAAAACAGAAGAGAAGTTTAGAAATACCTTGGGTGCATCAGGTCTCTTGACATAGGTGTAGACAAATCGGTCCAGTTCGCGCAACGTCTTGATGTCTAGGGTGTCAATGGTAACTTCGACCTCACCAGAAGCCTACACATCTTTTGTTTAGAAACAAGAAACATGCTCTGCTTTTTTCCACATACACTCTTCAGGCTGGGGTTGCGACGCTGGATGATCTCGATGACCTTGAGCATCTTGTCGTTTGGCAGGAGGTTGATGTCATTACTGAGCTGGCGCATTTGGTCAATGCTTTTTTTTACGTCAAAGTCAGCGACAAAATGCACCCACCTCAGAAAAATTAGAACGTACGACATCTTCTCGTCCTCGGGCTTCTTGGGTGCGCTCTTTGGTGCAGCAGACAATGAGGACGATTTGTGCTTGTCCTTGCTATCCTTGTGCTTCTTCTTGGACTTTTTGCTCGCAATTGAGGACGACGAGTCTTTGGGCTTGGAGGTAGACGAGGACGACGACCTTCACATAAAAATAAAAATAAAAAAATTTTTCTATTTAGTAAAACAACAGTGTTTACGATGGACTTACTTGGAAGGAGTGCTAGAATGCTTCTTGTCCTTGGATGAAGAACGTTCGGCAAAAGGCGACTTGGTAGGAGGTGCAGCACCGCCCTTTTGCATGTTTTCGATAATATAACGAAGGCTCTCGATTTCAGACTGCATTTGCGACATCGAGTCGGGCTTTTCCTCGTGGTGCTTGGAAGAGTGCTTGTCGTGGTGATGCTTGTCGTGCTTGTGCGAATGCTTCTTCATGACAGGAGAGGGAGGAGCTACACATTTTATGCACAGGAAAAAAAAATTTTTTTTTTTTAGTTTCTTTTTCTCGGAAAAAAGGCCTACAGTCTTCCATGTCCTCAGAATCGTCATCACTGTCGTTGTCGTTGACCTCTGGGATGATGGCGTACTTTTCCTCAAAGACCTTGGACAGCTTTACGGCCATCTGGTGGACGGGGTTCTCCCTGGGGTTGTAACGCATGCAGTTGCTCCAGACGAGGCGAACCTCAGCAGCAAAGTCGGCTGCAGAGTGGTACTGACCAGACTCGAGTTTGCCCTTGACCGTACCCAGATCCATCGGGTATTTGACAATCTGACTCCTTAGTTAGCTTACCCGGAGAGAGAGAGGGGGGGGGAAAAAAAAAAACTCATACGTTGGGGTAGTCCAGGAGGCCGAGGGCTTGCCAGTCGACAGCCTGCAGGAAGGGGTGGTTGATATCGCGGTACTTTTTGGACATAAGATCCTTGAGGACGCCGGCGCAGTACTTTAGGCTGTTGTTGAGCTTGACCTTGCGCTTTTGGTTTTTGTCCAAGAGGTCCTTTGGCGGTGGCTCGTGCTTGGCACGCTTGGGTCGGTCCAGTGCAAAGTCGCTTTCTCTCCGCGCGATGGCACGGGCAGGCGAGGGCGTCGCAAGACCCTTGGCTTCTGCCTCCTTTTTCTGGAGGATCAACCCAGCGTTTTAGTGGGTGGAAAAAAAAAAAGACTTTTAACAAGAACACACCTGTTGCGTGCGCAACTTGCTGAGGAACCGGTTAAACATGCCCTCGAGCTTGTTGCCACCCTTGGCCACGGGCGTGTCGGGCTTGTTATAGGCACGGCAGTTCTTGAAGACCTGGCGCACATCGTTGATGTACTCTTCGGCGGTCGGGTAGGAGCCCCAGTTGACCTTGTTCTGGATCGTGCTAAAGTCCATAGGCTGCTTCACAACGGCAATGTAGTCGGTGTACATGTTGGTGTCCACAGGCAGAGAGAACCACGAGCCTTCGGGCTGAGCACCGAGTTGAACGAGGATGCTAGAAATTGACCATGTTGAGGGTGCGAGGAAAAAGGAAAACACACATACTTTAGGGCAATCTTCTTCTGCTCTTCGGAAAACTCGATCGACGACGTAAGGCCGCCAAGGAACGGGGTGGAAGAAGCCGATGTGGGAGTGGAAGTGTCAAACTGATGGCCCTCGTCCACAGAGTCCAGGCGGGGTCGCTTCAACTCATTGAGGGGGGTCACTGGAGCAGCAGGAATCGAGGTGGCAGCAGGGGCTACGGGCGAGTTTGTTGCTGAGCCAAAGGCAGCCGCAGCCGATCGCTTCGAGTCTGTCTCCTGCTCCGCGTCCTTCTTCAAGAGCGACTTTTCACGCTCCTCCAGCTCGCGCAAGCGCTCTTCCATCTTGCGAACCTGCTCCTCGCGTTCCTTCAACAGGCGCTCTTTTTCCATCACAATCTTGTCGTAGCCAGCATCCACAGGAGCTGCGACCGGCACCTCCGCAGCAGCAGCAGAAGCAGTCTCCATCGCCGGGCCGTTGGAACTACACATACAGTTCAACTATTTTCCCTCTCTTTTTTAAATTATCTCAGCATCACCTTGAATGCTCGGTAGCAGCGGGCCGAGTCTCTGTGGTTGTCGTTTGGGGCAAGGAAGCAGCAGCAGTCAAAGTGTCTGCAGAGTGCACATTTAATTCTGCATGGCAAGCGTGCTTTTTTTCCCGTCTCTCCTAACTCACCTGCGTCGTCGCCGTTCATTGAGGAAAACGTGCTTAAACAGAAAGAAAAGGACTAGGGAAGCGAGGCCTGGTCACCACCGGTCCCGATAACTATTGGGAGTAGGCGACAGTCAGTACAAACAAAGCGTAAACAGCGTTTACTTGCACGAGAATGACAGTTATTAAAAGGAGGGTACAAACAAAGGCTTCGGTGTTGTGCTGCTACCTCTCTTATCGAGAAAGAAACAAGCAAAACAGGCAACCCTGCAAAGTGTTGGGAAGGGGGGGAAGCAATATGTGTTAGTCCATCACCTCGTCAAAAATCTTTCCTGACGACCATAGCAATTGTCAGCAAGTCAAAAAAAAAACACACATGTGAAGGCGCGACAAGAAGCAACGCATAGTCTTCGCTAGGCTTCTCCCTGCCTCCTCTCTGCTGGTGCTCAAAAGTAAAAACTGCCAAATTCATGTCGGCCGAAATTTGGGACCCGCCTCCAGTCCAATCCCATCCCTCTTCATCAATCCGTGCGCTTGTCACTCCAAACAAAGTCATGCCCGGTCTTGCTACTGCTGCTGCTCCCTTCCCCTACAACTCGGGTGGCTTGTACATTCGTGGATGGATGGATAGGGACGGATAGGGATTGTGGATGGTTTTTACTTGGCGCCAAAAAACCGCCAAAACGTCATCACCGGCTCCCCAAATCGAAACCCCCCACCCATGTCCTGCTGGAAAAAAAAAGAGGCGGTGGAAAAAAAAATTGGGCGTCTTTAAATACCCTCAACCACGTGGCCCTGACTTTTCGCCGAGTGACACGCCCAGATGTTCAGGAAGGTCGCTGCCTCTTTGCCGCTGCGTTCTCCAGCCGGTGCTGGTGTTCAGCAGCAGATTGATCGATCGTCTCTGCGTACGAGCCGGATGGCCACATAGAGGGGAGAAAATCTATAAAAAAAACGTCTTCTCTTCATTGTAGCACAACCGAGACAAATCAAGCGATTCTGGAAAAAGGCGACCGTGCACGAGGCTGCAGGGGGGGCACACGGGTTCAGTGTGCATCTCGATGGGCGACTTCTCAAGACGTCGAGTAGGCAGGCTATGACCCTTCCCTCACGATCGCTAGCTCTCTTGGTGGCAAGTGAATGGGAGGCGCAGAAGGAGTTTCTAGAGTCGCACACGATGCCAATGGTACGCTGAATTCTCCTTTCGTCTGCCTAATGGCTTCTGCAACAGACGACCCTCGCGAGCGCGGCGATTGATGGACCCTGGCTCGAAAATCGCAAGCACGAGCAGGTCGTTGGCCAAGTCATGTCGTATCTCAAGACCGACACGGTCTGGTATGGTTTCGTTTTCTTGTCGCCCTTTTTACTTTTTACCCTCCCCTCCCCCCCTTCCCCGAAAAAACCTGACTAGCTTTCCACAATCGTCTCCGGATGAGCTCGTCGAATTGCAAGACAAGCTTTGGCGACCACTTGTTTCTTGGGCAGAGGTTATTTCTTTCTCCCATTCTTGCTTTTGCTTATTTTTTTTATTTATTTTTTTTTTTTGGGGGGGGAGCAGGAGCACTTCAAGATCAAGTTTGCAGTGAATGCGGACGATGCTATCATACTGGCCCCGCATCCTCCTGAAACAGTCAAGACCCTGAGTGACTACGTCAGCAAGCTTAACTCGTGGGAGCTCATTGGATTCGAGCATGCAGTTCGTGCATCCAAATCGGTCATCATCCCGTTGGCTTTGAACCACCGAGTTGTCTCTGTGGACCAGGCCGCCGACGGTACCGAGAGCATTTCGTTTTTTTTTTTTAAAATTTATTTTTGTCTTATTTTGTTGTACAAGCCGCTCGCGCCGAGGTGCTCTATCAAATCGGACGATGGGGCGAGGTCGAGGACTCACACGACGTGGACAACGAAGACATCCGTGTGCGTCTCGGATCATCTGTTCTCTTTTCTCGCATGCTGACGTACCCTTAGCCAAAGAGAAGACTTTGAAAAACTGTGTCTTTTTTTTTTCCCCTTTCTTTTTGCAATGCCGCCAAATCCAGCTGCGTTCTTGCGACACCTCGAGGCACGCATCAGGCTCCAGGGCCCGCTGTCAGTGGCAGCGTACATGCGCGAGGTGCTTACAAACCCCTTGGCGGGCTACTACATGCACCGCGATGTATTTGGCTCCAAGGGCGACTTTGTCACGTCCCCCGAAATCAGCCAGATGTTTGGCGAAATGGTCGGTGTCTGGGCTGTGTCTACGTGGCATCACCTTGGCAAGCCAAGTCGCTTCAGCTTGGCTGAGCTTGGACCCGGCCGTGGCACGCTGACGATGGACGTTCTCAGGGTACACGACCTCTGCCAAAAACATTCTTCTCCCC
>Ga0302230_10001664_pt1 | contig 14130 bp, 20 predicted proteins | sample II_Palsa_N2_1_FD_193523 | JGI IMG/M metagenome (GOLD analysis project Ga0302230, IMG submission 193523) | Peat permafrost microbial communities from Stordalen Mire near Abisko, Sweden - II_Palsa_N2_1 | ecosystem: Environmental > Terrestrial > Soil > Palsa > Peat permafrost | place: Sweden... | reverse complement strand
CCCCCCCCGAGACCTCGATACTTCTTCTCCGAATCGCCGATCTGCTGTGAAAGCTCGTTCGTTTCCGATTTGAGTTTTTTGACTTCGAGTGCTTCGCGCAGACGTGAGCGGTTTTGGTCGTGGAAGCCACCCTTCATCGCGCCTTTGTTGCTCACCTGATCGCCTATTGAAAAAGAAAAGGAAGAATTTTTTATTTTTTACGTTTTTTTTGCACGACCTTGCAGACAAACCAACCTTGAAGCGTAACGCAGGTTGCCTCATAGTCGCGAGCAAGTCGATTGCACGTCTCGAGATCACGGCCGATGATGACCTTGTTGAACACTTGTTCGATTGCTTTGCTGTAGACCGCATTGTACTTGATCTTTTTGATCAGCAGATATCCCTCGTCATTTTTGAGTCCATCGTATCTACTCGGAAGAATGTTGTATTTGGATTTGCCAGACAACAACCAAAAAAAAACAAAAAACATTAGGACTGACCTGACTTCCTTGACTCGTAGACGGTTCAATGGCGCAAACGTGATGCGACCTGGATATCGATTCTTCTTCATGTCGTTGAGGATCCTCTCGGCGGTAGTGTCCGAGTCCACGACAACATGGAAAAGACTAAACAGAAAAAGATTTAAAAAGGTTCCCTCCAAAAAAGTTGACTCGTTACCTGTTTTCGGCCGTCACTTCAATGGCCTGCTCAAACTTGGGGTCGTCGACGGTGAAGAGCTCATAGAGAGGTCCATAGAGACCTGGGTAGTTGTTTGTGTCGCGAAGGCGTTGGAGCGAAGACAATCCTTGAGAGACGTCCCTGTTGACCAGATTGCTCAGCTGACGAGAGCTGTGCTCCATCTTGGACAAGATGGTCTTTTGTTTCTCCTTTTTGTCTTCCAAGAGACGCTGCAGATTCCTACGATGAAACGCATTGAGAAATTGAAAGTGTTCAAGCAGGCAAGCACACTTTTTGTTCTCTTGGGCACTCTCGACACGGGCCTGCAGGGTCGCGCGCTCGGTTGTAACGTTCTTGTGCAAAGTCTTGCGAATGTTGAGCTCCTCGCTCCAGCTAACCTGGTTTCTGCCCTCTGTCGCGATCTTGTCCTCGCACTGGCTCAACGCCTTTTGGACGATCGCAAGCTCCTTTTGCTTCTGCTCGACGTCGGCCCCCACTTTGGCGAGCTGCGGTTTGATCCAGCTGTCGCGTTCGGCTTGTGATTTGAAGCGACCTGCACGGTCGATGCGGCCCTCAAGACCTCCGAGGCGTGCTTCCAGACTTGCGAGCCTGTATGCGAGAAAATAAAAATAAAAATCTTGCCAATTGTTTTGCTTACTTGGTCTTGTGCTGCTGTTCAGTTTCCTTGAGCTTGTCGTACTCTTTGGAGACCTTGGCTAGTTCGGCCTGTTTCTGTTGCACCTCGGTCTCGAGCACGCGCTTGCTGCTTTCACTCTGTGTCTTGGACTCTTGGTCGTCGGCCAGCTTTTGCTCGAGATCCTTGGCTTTCAGCTCGAGCTGGTTCTTCTGAGCGATCAGGTCCTTGCGGTCGGCCAGGAATCGACTGCGATTTTCGTCATTCTGTTTGTGCTTTTCCTCCAAAGAGGCAATCTCCTCCTCTGCGTCCTAGAAAACAAAATGTAAGGATAATTTTTTCTTTTTTTTTTTTAAAAAAAAAAGGATGTGCTCTACCTTGATGGACTTTTGTGTGTTGGCAAGCAGATGTCGTTGATTGTACGACTCTGCAGTTTCAGCTTGACGTGCCTCTTCGATCTAAAATTAATAAATAAAAGCATTTTTTTTTTAAAAAAAAATATTTTTTTCTTTTTTGGACTTGGAACAAAAGTCACACCTCTCGAATGGTGCTATTGATACTCTCAAGTTCGCGGTTGTAGATGGCGTTTTCCAGGCAGCGTCGATCACGATCGAGCTTTTGATATTCCTGAATAGTAGAAGTACGGTAAGATTTCTTTTGGCAAAAAACAACATAAAAACTTACATCGAGCTGCTTCTTTTCGGCCTCCAGTTCGCCAAGACGCTTTTCAATCTGTTCCAAGTGCTCCTCAATCTTCTCGCGCTTGGACTCTATGCACACCAAGGAGCACGCTTAAAAAAAAAAATTTTTTTTTTTCACTCAAATTACTCGTGTCTTCGAGGATCTTGAGACTGTCCCGTCGCTTTTCTTCGTAGACGCTCGTACCGGCAATCTCCTTGAGTAGATCGAGACGCTGCGAGTCCGACTTGTTGGTGATCTCCGAGACTCGGTTCTGGGGCACGATAAAGTACGGGTTGGAGCGGGACAGGCCGATGTTTTCAAACAGGTTCATCAGGTCGTTTTTGCTGAGAAAAATGTTGTTATTGAGCAAGGGCAAGTTTATCAAAAAACAATTGACTCTTATACGGGATGCTCTTTCGGTTAAGGGAATACTCGTCCTTCTTGGCACCGATCGTGCGACGCAGAACAACCTCATCGCCCATGTTCTCAAAGACATTCTCGACGTTGCCAAAGACAATCTCCACAAAGGCCGACATGACGGGCGCACCAGTGTCAGACTGTGCATGAACGTACAATTAACACACGCCAATGGGTGTTGAAACAATAATTACGTGGAGAAGCTTCTCACGGGCCTCGCTGGCCAGCGAGCTGTGCGAGTCGCCCAGGACAAACTCGATAGCTTGGAAAAAGGTGCTCTTGCCCGAGCCGTTCTTTCCCACTTGAGACAAAAAAAAAAAAGGAGTGGGTGTCAATTGCATGCGGCTACCCCGTGCGCAACGTACAGACGGCATTCTGGTACTGGCTAAAGCCCTCAAAGCGTGTCTGGTCGCGGTACGACTTGAAACCTTGGATTGTCACCGATTTGATCGACAGCCGCTTGCGCTGTGCCTCTGGGAACGCATTCGCCGTTGCTGCCACCGCCGCCGCCGTAGCCGCCGCCGCCGCTGCTGCAGCAGATCCTCCAGTTCGTCGCGTCGACATTGCAAAACTTCCAGCAGTTGCAGCAGTGGCGCGAAAAAAAAAAATGCGCGCCAAATAATTTGACATATTTTTTACAGTTTTCTGCCCAATCTGTGAATCATGACATAACGCTCGTTGCGTCGCCGTGACTTTTACAGGAGCCCTTTGTAGCGGAAGAGCATCACGAGAAAGATGGCAAGGAGGATTTTCATAAAAATGAAAATGATAAGGGCCTGAGTGTTGCTAGCCTGCTCGATACGTCCGGGGTAGTAGAGGTTCATGCCACCTAAATATTGAAGAGGAAATTCAGGTACTTACTCTTTTTGTTTATTTATTTGGAATACCGATGCCGCTGATGGCGTTCACGGGAAGACCCACGGTGGCGATAACGGAAAAGATCTTCATTGACCTGTTGTTTTCCTTGTCGGTTTCGGCGAGGTCGAGACTGATTTTGGCGAGATAGTTGGACTGGAGCTGGTTGAGTGAGTCGCGTGCGAGCGCGACCGTGCGCAGGAGGTCGTTCAGATGATCGGTCGTGTCACGGAGGTAGGTGTGACCTCGGGCGCCCAGAAGAGGGAAGGCATTCGCACTAATGGCACGAAGGATGTCTCGTTTGCTAGACAGTCTCCTCTGCATCAGTCCGAGGCGGGCCCGTGTCGACGACATGCGCAAGAGTACATCGTCCTTGTTATCCGACACTGGATTTGGGGAAATATGTATTAAAAATAAATACATGAGAAAACGCTGTGAATGCGCACATAGTTGAAGGGCAATGTCATGCAATGACTCGACGTCATCCTCCGTCATGTGCGCGACCGGCGTCCACAGCCTGAGGTTCTCCAAGAGAATGAGGTAGAGGAGGCGCTCCGAGTGCAGGGGGGTGTTGCTCCTTCGCACGCTGTCCATCACATGCCTTACTTGTTCGCTAGGTTCTGCGTGCACCGTCACGACGACCTAATGTAGAACAGCGTAAGAAAGGATCTGTTGCAAAAAAAAAACAAAAAAAAAACAGTTGCTAACCTTGGGAAATACGACCACGCTCACAAAGCCACCTTCCTCCCCCTCGCCGTAGCCGACCGTCAAGCGCATGCAAACGACCATGTAGTTTTCGTGGAACTCGCAGTGCTCATAGTTGGACGATGTGAGGATGTCGGAGGCAGTGGACTCCTGGACCCCCAGCAGCTATCATCTCCCGTCTTAGACAACAGCGCGATAACAACAAGCACACCTTTACAAGCAGACGCATGTCCTCGACGTTGGCTCGTTCAATGTCGAGCCAGAAGCCCTGGTCGCGCTCGAGCATGGCGTGGGCGAGTGTGTAGTCCCACTGGTCAAAGCCAAAGATGTCCTGCAGCGTCTCGTTTGCCCGCGTGCCGTTGCGCAGCAGGCGGTACTTGGAGTTGGCCGGGGGGCTCGTAAACCCAAACGACGCACGCGCCTTCCCACGCGGCGACGACGACTCCTTCCGCGCGTGGGACCGGGGCGAGAGCAACTCGTCGTCGCTGCTCGAGTCGCCCCCTCCTGCTGCTGCTGTTGCGTCGCCGCCTGCGTCGATGGCGAGCTCCTTGGTCGTCTCGATCTTGGATAGGTTGGGCTTGCTGGACGGTGATGGAGCTGAATCCGACACTGGCTTGGCCACCTCTTCCTCCTCCTCCCCCCCTCCCTTTCTCTCCTCCACAGGCTGCACCAGCGGAGACATGTCCGTCAGGTCGCCGCGAGGCAAAGCCATTTTTCGCACAAGGCCTAGGAGAGCGTCGGTTAGTAACCTCGCCAAATCTTAGTCGACTGCGCCAGTGAAGAAGAAAGAAGAAAGAAAGAAATCGGATTAAAAATATGTGCCTGATGAATCCAGTTCGTTGGAGCGATTGGACGGGGAAGGCGACAGAACGATCCAGTGAGACCACACAAAGAGAAGTCGATGGAATAGCGGGGATAAGGATGTGGCGTGCGCCAGAGAGAGCGCGAGGGGGTGGAGTAATGAGTTGGGTCCGTCGAAGAAGAAGGGGGCGTGTGAGTTCAGCAGGGAGCGAAGAGGACGATGCACGCACAGCACAGCAGGAGAAGGGACACAAGAGCAAAGCAGGAGAAGGGACACAAGAGCAAAGCAGCAGGAGAAGACAACAGCACACGCGCAAACAGAACATGACAAACAGAAAAGGAAACCATGATTAACAGAAGACCTCCCTAACCCGAAAAAAAGAAACGGAAAGTTGAACGTACTAATGGGCCTTTCGGCTTCCGGCCTTGCGTTCATGAAGAACGATTCCGGAAATATGCCTATTAGCTGATGCGAGTAAAAATACCGTAAAATTAAAATGGTTGGAAAGAAAATAATTCGCACACCTTGCATTATTTTTGTGATGGCGACACGCGTGGGCGCAACGTAGGGACCAAGCACTGCGGGCGGGCGCGCGAGGGTGTTTGATGGCTGCAATCTCGTCAAGTTTAACGAGCCAACTATTTAAAAAATTACCTGCTTATGTTTTATATACTCCGTCTCGTTGCTTACAAAACATGTCATGCTAGGGCTAGTGTGTTTCATAGGACCCTATGACTTAGGACCCCAAAAACCTGCGCCGCGACCTGAAGCCATTTTTCGCACAAGGAAATTAACCACGGGAAACTGAAAATTTTCTATTCACTCCTAACATTCCTAAGGCTTTTGGCTCTCGATGCCCGCGTTGTGGCGAACGGTCGTGGCAAGGCTGGCCCAATCCTGTGTAAAGAAAAAAAATTTTTTTAAAAAATAATCTTGTTTTTCAACGCGTACGTGTTGGCCATAGCCGTTCTTGTTCGCCGTCTGGAGATGGTCCCAAACAATGTCGAGGATCGGGAGCGGTGTCTGCGAAGACTCGGCGAGATGGCGCATGTGGCCGACGTCCTTGAGGGCGATTTGCACGGGGAAGCCGGCGGGCAGGTAGGTATCTTTGGCGATCTGCTCCCCATAGGCCTTGTACGACGGCAGAGGGAAGAAAGCCTCGATGAACGCGTAAAAGTCCTTGCGGTCGATCCCGTTCTTCTCAGCCAGCGTGCTGCACAGAAAGAAAAAATCTTTTTTAAAAAACAAAGGTAACCGAATTGTTCGTTGAACGTACAAGCCCTCGGCCAACTGCTCGATCAAGCTGACAATCATAAAGTTGCCAGAGAGCTTGAACACGTTGGCCTTGGCCGCGGTCTCGCCGGCGCTGAGCAGAGCACGGCCGATCGCCTTGAGGAACTCCTCGACCTGAGCCCTGACCTCTTGGGCGCCGCCAAAGACAACGACGAGGCCCTTTGATCGGGCCGCGTCTGGACGCCCAAACACGGGAGTGGCGGCGTACGCAATCTTGGCGGCGGCAAACTTCTGGCCAACGTCGTCCGATGTGCCAGGGAGGATCGTGCTCGCGTTGAGGACGATCAATTGCTGCTGCTGACTAAGCGACTGGTTTGCCGCGATAATGTCGTCAGCAACTTGGACAACGGCCGCGTCGTTCGTCAGCATGAGGAAGAGCACATTGACAGCACCCACGAGCGATTGCAGAGATGGGTGGACAGTGGCCCCAAGTGCCGCGAGCTCGATGACGCCATGGGCGGTTGCGGTGCGATTCCACACATGCAGCGGCGTGTTGTGTGCTTCTTGCATATACTTGTGCAGGTTCACAGCCATCGACGCTCCCATGGCCCTAAAGATGCGTTCAGTACACTTTAGCAGTTGCGTTGCGTGTACCCGAGGCCAACGAATCCAACGACCTTTGACATGTCTTTTTCCAGGTGTTTTTTTTTGTGTGGGTGTGTTTTGAAAATGCCTCGAATCTTCTACCCCTGTGTGCAAAATGGATGAGAATCAGTCACGGTCATTCAACATTCATTCAACATTCATTCAACATTCAAAATTCAAAAAAAAGGGAGTTAGTACCTGGTGGTGGCGGATCGTCGTCGTCGTCGCCGTGATCGTTGTCGCCATGGTGAAGCGGCGAGCGGCCCTCTCGAGCGCCGTGTGCACCGACATGACGACGGTCGAGTGCTTGGTCTCGTACTCGTCGCCGTCGTCGCCGCCGCCGCCATTGTTCTTGCGCTTCGGCGGCATGCTGGCCTAAGGACCTGAATGGCGGAAAAAAATAAAACGAGAACAACAAAAAGGGCGTCCGAAGAATTGCTGTGGTTGTGAAAAGGGTTGTCGAATGAACGTGAATGTTGTTGAATGAACGTGGTTGTTGAATGTTGATTCTCATCGATTGTGCACTCCGGGGTATCCACAGCTGTGCAACAGCGGACCACATGTACAAAGAAAGAATTACTTCTTTGTTTGTGGCATTTCATCAAAAACGTCAATAGCGGCGGTGCGCAGATGGGTAGGCAAACTGAGAAAGTATTACTCCAAGCGACGGCGAGTTTGCGATAGGATTGTTGTCGAGGTTGAGCACCTGTAAGTCCGGTAATTGTGCAAATTTGGCAGGCTCCAAAGGCTCGGCGATCTGCACGCAATTCATAAAAAAAATAGCAAGATAAATATAAAAAAAAATAAATATTAATATCGTACTTGGTTGTCAGTGGCGATAAGGCGCTGTAGACTTGGGAACGATGTAAAAACGGCTTCCGGCAGGACAGTCAGCTTGTTGAAGGACACATCCAGGATCTCGAGGTTTGCGAGGACGAGTTGCGGTGCAATCGAGGTAAGCACATTGTTGCGTACAATCAGCTCGCGCAGCGATGCTAGTGCATTCAACTTGGGTGATATGCTCTTGAGCAGGTTGAGGCTGAGGTCACACTTGAGGATGGGCACTTCCTTGAGCACAAAACCCTGAAAGACCCATACGGATGAATCATTAAACAAGAAGAAACACCCCCCAAAATATCCATACCACAGCCTGTGGGATCGCAATCAGCTCACAATCTGACAGGTCTAGCGACGCGCCCTCCTCTTCCCGGGCCTGCTCGATGCGCTGAGCGACGCGCGCCGCCAAGTGTGCCATTCACCTACAAAGGCAAAAAACGCCGTGCAAATTCTAAAAGCCACCCATGATTTTTGAACTTCTGCCCCCAGTGCGCAAAAAAAAGAAAAAACGCGCGAGCATGGCGATTGGTGATCGGAGCAGCCCGAGCCCGCTCTCTGTCAACTTTTTCCAGGGTGCGTCGTCCGCGTCTGAGAGCGAGTCGGAAGACTCGTCGCCGGCGACACCCGTGGAGGCGCTGCCACAGCAACAGCAGCACCAACAGTTTTTGCAGCAACACAGCCACATTCACGCGCCTCGACCCGTCCGACGCAACAACTCGCTCGGCAAGGGCGACGTCCGTAAGGCCGTCGATGCCGCACACAAGACGAGTGCCAGTGTGGCCCACGCTGCTGCAAACGCCTCGGCGAGCGCCATGCTCGGGGCGCGCAAGCTGCGTCGCTGGGAGGCCTGTACGTGTTTTTTGTTTTGTTTTGTTTTATTTTCGCATGCATGACGCAACCTTTGTAGTGCTTTCGCTCATGCGCCGCGCCGAGATCACAGACGAAGACCTCCAGCCAGGCTACCCTGCGCCGACCACGGCGCCGTCCGCGTTCACCCAGATGCTGTGGGATCCAGCAAAGCTGACGGCGTGGTACGAGTTCCTCAAGACCTCGGAGGAGCGCCAACGCGAGGTCCTCGAGGCGCACCCCTCTTCCTCGTCGTCGTCGCCCACTCGGCGTGTCCGGCCGTCGGCTGAGCAGAGCTTTGCTCGCATCGACCGCAGCTCGCGTGACATTTTGCGCCGCTCCAACGTGTCGTCCCAGTTTGTGCACTCGCTCGAGCAGGACGTTGTTGCGTTTATCACCAAGCTGCAGCAGCATCCGAGCACCACCACCGCCACCAATGGCATCTGCGGCAGCAAAGACGGATGGATCAACGTTGTTCACCGCGAGGAGCAGTCTCATTTGGACGGATGGGAGGTCGTGGTCGAGCCAGCAAACATGGATCTGGCCCTTGAGGAGGCGGCAGACGATTACGACCCAATGCTTATCTGGCGACTGGATGACGCATTCAGCCGCTGCATCGCCCATGCAGTGTGCCAGTACTATGGCATTGTGTCGCACAGTACGTTGATGTCAAAACCTTAGAAAATTTTCCCCCCACCCACTCACCAAAATACGCCAGGTGAAGACATTGATGGTGTGCGCGTCATGCGAGTCCTCCGGCCCTCGGACGACACTATGGCATCGACCTACCTACCCAAGACCTCGCTGAGCGAGTACCTCCAAAAATGCAGCAGTGTTGCACGACGATGGCCCTCGCCGTCCTCCTCGTCGCCCTCTTCCCCATCACCCTCCTCCGACAGCATCAGTGGTGGTGTAGAGCAGCATTCAATCGCCATCCCCTCATCAGCCTAATAGTATTGCCTACGTAGTCAGTTGTTTTTTGAGGGGGTTGGCAACCAAGTCCGGTTGGCAGTCTATTTTTCTTCCAGTCTGGACGATGAGCAGCAACAGTGGCATTGTCGTGACGCCGTCGGTGCTGGGCAGCTACTTCCACACGCACTGTCAGCTGCACCTGCAGCACCGCGTGCACCACCGCACGCCTGCACAGCCACATGCTGAAACAGGCAACAACAATCCAACGCAGCAGCGAGGCATCGACTGGGAGGACCTGCTTGTGGCCCACCTCAAGTCAACCGCGAGCCTCACCGTGGCCAACGCGGATGACGCCCTCCGCCTCCAGGCAACGCTGACCGCCGCAGCACAGACGCTCCTCAATGGGGACATCCGTGACACAGTAGTGTACCTCCACCACTGCTGCTTTGTCCCCCCGGCGTCCTTCATGCCCCACTTTGCCCAGCACGGCGTACGTCTGGGCACGTGTGAAACCGACTTGCTGCGCCTCGAGCGGTTGAGTGGCAACGACGATGGCAGCACCACCAGCACCAGCACCAGGATCCTCGTAACCGTCATCGACGCCAAGAGCAGCACAAGTCTCAAGCTGTCCCACCAGGTCCAGATCGTGTACTACTACCTAGTCATCGCCTCGATCCTCCGTCAGCAGCCGCCGTCGGACGCAAACGTTGACTTTGTCCTCGCGGCCAACGGCGAGGTGTGGCGGCCCCCACCGGGTGCCGGCGAGCTCAGCATCCGCGATGCAGCCAAAGTCCAGGTCGATGTTTTCCCCCTCGAGCCGCTCCAGAGTATGCTCGTGCTCTTCCTCAACGAGCAGCTCGTCGACCTCGTCACCTCGCCCACCCCGGACTGGCACTTCCAAAGCTCGTGTGCCACCTGTGAGTTCCGCGAGGAATGCCGCGCCAACGCCGTCCAGCAGAAGCGCCTCTCCTCCATCCCGTACCTGTCCGCGGCCGATCGGCACTGGCTCCTCGCTCAAATGCACCAAGGGCCAGCTGCTGCGACTGCTCTGCCAGAGATCGAAGATTTGGCCGGCCTCCTCGCCGACCAGTCCAGGGCCGCGGCCATCGCGGGTCCCAATGCGGATGCATCCGCGCGGAATCGCCTTGAGCGGATCCTCCACCGCAGCCCTCTTATCAAGGCCGACAGGGCATCCAAGGAGGATCCGCTGGGGCCGGTCCTCGCCAGCGTGCGCAACGGCAAGGTTAGTGCCATCGGCAAGTCTACCCTGCTCCTGCCCCGCTCCGAGGACGTCAGTGTCTTTGTCAGCCTCAGCCTTGATGCCCTGCGTCATGAGCTCATCGCTTGGGGCGTCCTCGTCGTCGACAACGCCAAGCAAAGCACGAGCACAACCGCAACCGGGACGCGCCGCGTCGATGAGCCGGCATCCGACTTTGTCGCCAAGCTGACGGCCCATCTGGCCGGCCTGCTGAACTCGTTTGCGGACGATCGCGCCCGCGCCGTCCAATTTTACACGTGGTCGCCAGCAGACACTGCTGTGTTGCTGGAGCTCCTGGTGGGCGCGGCCTGCAGTGGTGCTCCGGTCGCCAATCTGGCCGACTCGGCACAGGTGTGCGTCGCAGGTCTCGTGGACAACTCGCTGGCAACGTTTGCTCCGATCCAGCCCACAATCGCCCTCGGCATGGCATCGCCCTCGTCCAACAAGACCGCCGGCGCGAAATCAGAGCAGAAAGTCGAGTTGGACAACCGCGTCAACGAGCTCATTGCTCCCATTCAGCGCCTCTCTGTCCACGACGACGAGGACGCCAAGCAAGGCGTACTCACCAGCGCCCTCGAGCGCCAGTCGTCCCGGCCGCTCCGCGTTCTCTCTCTGCTAGACGCCATCTGCTCCCTCGTCGTCCTGCCCGTTCCAGGCTACTATCGTCTCAGTGACTGTGCCCAGCACCTGGGCACACTCACCCCGACACCTCAGATGGATTCCGACGATTTGGCGGCCTCCGATCGTCTCGTACGTAATCCTTTCACTCACGTAACCCTAACAAGGAATTTTTTTTTTTTTTTTTTTTTAGAATGCCTACGCCGACATCCTGGCTGGTCTTCGGCGTCACCTCGGCGTTGCATACACAAAGGGCCAGTTGGAGTTCCTGCTGTTGAGCACCGCCGGCCCAGTGCAACTGCCACAGATCGCGCGCTACAACCACGACATTATCCGCCGGGTCTCCTTTGTGGAAAAGTACGAACTACTGCACACCTGGCGCACACTTCGGGCCGAACGCATGGCCAGCACTAGCAACCTCGAGCGGGCGATCATCGTCGAGTACGTCAAGTACGAGAACAGACAGCGAATTTTCAAGGTCGTTCAAGGGAACGAGCTGGTCGAGAGGGTCGATCCGCAGGCGGAGAAAAAGTTTAACGTGTACACGTACATCATCAGCCCTCTTTCTGAGGAAACCAAGGTATTCAAGGATGAATTTCTTTTTTTTTTAAAAAAATTTCTTTTCGGGCCCCCCACCCACAGGCGGACGGAGTTCCGAGCTATTTGCAATTTTTGGATGCGCAGTACCACAGCCAGTCAAAATTGGAGCCTCCGATCGAACACCTCGCCCTTGCTGAAATCTCCCTCACAAACGAAACCGCCGATGGTCTTTTCGTGGGCGTGAACATCGAAGGAAAGGGCGTGGCCCTTGCTGTTCGTTCACGATACGTCTTGCGCCAGCGATCGTACGACAAAAACACCTCGAGGATCGTGTCTGCACTCGGCCTCATCGACGCCGAAAAGCCCCACCCTCAGGACCCTCCTCTTGGCGTTCTCGTCGTTCGCAGTGCGCAGGACCAGGAATCGTGGGGTCGACGAGCGCCCGAGCCTGGCCTACACAGCAACCTCGATATCCTCTCGGCAGCCAAGCGTCTTGCCACACTGTATACGACGCTGAGGGTAGTCTTTCTTTCTTTTTTTTTTTTTTTCATTTCTGCAATTGAGTTTTCGTTTCAAGGGCCTCGAATCCGTTCAAGACGTCGCCAAGCTGTGCGCCCGCGCCGATCAGACGACTGCTCTTAACCACATGCTCTCCCGTCGCCTTCAGATCGTCTGGGGACCGCCCGGCACAGGTATTTCCTTAGTATTTTTTTTCTCCTTTCTTATTTTGTTTTTAGGCAAGACTCACTTTTTGGGACTGTCGATCCTTCGGCTTATTGGTTCCACTGGGCTGGCTTGCGAAGACACTAAACAAGTTCCTATCCCCCCCGTTCGAGTCCTCGTGGCGGCATTCACGCACACAGCCATCGACAATGTCCTTGAACGAGTACAAGATCTCTTGCAAATCACAACTTCAGTAAGTGTGAGTTAAATAAAATAAAAATTTTTTTTTAAAAAAAATTGCCGATTGATAGATCCCAAACCACCCCACGCTGGATGTTTTCAGACAGGTCAAGGTGCAGAAGCTGGAGACCAAAATTACGTATATGCCTCGGTGTTATTTTTGAGTTTCGGGTACCAAAAAAAGTTTCCCCTTAGGCAAAAAGACCTCAAGGCACTCCTTGCAAACCCCTTTATTGTAGTGGGCGCGACTGTTCACGCGATTGCCGAGCACCGTCGATACATCGACCGTGCCTTTGACTTGGTACCATGCCCTTTTTAGCAAAATTGTGTTAATGCGAAAACCCCCAGCTCATCATTGATGAAGGCTCGCAGTTGCCAATGTCGATGGCCATGATCGCGATGGACCAGCTCAAGACAACTGGGCGCCTTTTGATTTGTGGTGATCCGATGCAGCTGCCGCCCATCCGAAAGGCGTCGTACCCGAGTTCTTCAGACGCCGTCCCCGTTCACTCATCCGTCCTAGCGTGCCTCCTGCCCAACGTCAATGCTAGTGGTGCTACGTCCACGGGACCCGAAGAGTTTGTCGACATGCTCGAGGAAACCATGCGCATGAACCAGCAGCTCACCAACTTTACGACACGGCTGTATCGCGGACGTCTTCGTCGATCTGGCGAGGGTCCCAGCCGCCACGCCCTTCGAATTCGCTCGGACGGACTGGAAGCCCTCTCACCATACGTTCCGGTAGGAAAAAAAGCTGGAGGGTTTCAGTAAACTAATGAAGAGAATAAAAACAGGGCATGATTGACGCGATCAACCAACAGAATCTCGTGACGATCAACTTGAGTGCCCAGGCTGAGTCGATCCAGACAGTTTCGATGGAAGCCCTCGTCAAGGCAGAGGCTCGGGTCGTATCCAATCTTGCCGTGGCCTTGATCCGCAACGCCACTTGGCCAGCCGCCCAAGGTGAGAAGTCTTTGACTATTTCTTGACAACAAAATATTCTTTTCTTAGGAGCAGACAAGCTCTACATCGTGACCCCGCATCGTCTACAACGCGCAGTCATCAAGCAGCTGCTGATCCAACAGCTGACCACCGATCAGTTGAAAGATGTCGTTGTCGACACCGTCGAGCGGATGCAGGTATACCCTGACATATATACTCTTCCCCAAAAAATAATGAAAAAAAAAAAAAAAGGGCAAGGAGGCCGAGGCCGTGATCGTCTGCTACGGTTTCTTGGACCCCAGTCGTGTTGCTGCCGAGAGCTCTTTCCTGTTCAACACGAACCGAATCAATGTGTCGCTCTCTCGGGCCCGACATCTGTGCATCCTCATTGCTGGCGAGGCCGTGCTGAACGCGCAGCTGAGTACCCTCTGGACTGTGCAGCTACAACAATCGTACGCCCATCTGGCTGCCTTCCGCCAGCAGTCTGTATCGCTTGATCTTGCCGTTTCCTTATAAACTTTATTTTTTTTTTTTTTTTTTTTTTTTGGTTTCTACAAAACGTTCCAATACCTTACTGCCGGATGGCTGGTTCCAAGGAAAGTAGTCCCAAACCGTTACTGGAAACGTCAAGCAGATACGAGAACT
>Ga0302230_10001663_pt1 | contig 14135 bp, 8 predicted proteins | sample II_Palsa_N2_1_FD_193523 | JGI IMG/M metagenome (GOLD analysis project Ga0302230, IMG submission 193523) | Peat permafrost microbial communities from Stordalen Mire near Abisko, Sweden - II_Palsa_N2_1 | ecosystem: Environmental > Terrestrial > Soil > Palsa > Peat permafrost | place: Sweden... | reverse complement strand
TACGCATCATTGTCGGCTACGGCCTGTGCTTCGTGGTTGTGCTGATTCTTGGCGCCCTGGTGCGCTTCGCCATCAGTCGGTTGGTGGAAAGCACGGGGCTGTCCGGTACCGATCGCCTGCTCGGCACGGTGTTCGGCTTCCTGCGTGGCGTGTTGCTGGTGGCGCTGCTGGTATTCCTGGTCGGTTTCACCGCCTTCACGCGTGATCCGTGGTGGAGGGAATCGATGCTGCTGCCGCAGTTCCAGCGAGTGGCGTCCTGGCTGGAGCAACGCGTACCGGCCGATGTGCGCGAACACATCCACCCGGATGCGGTACTTGACCATCTTCCGAGCTTGCCGCCAGCGCCACATGCCCCCATATCGGGCGCGCCACCCAGTCCAGCCAGCACGGTGTCGCCGCCGGCTGCCACAAGCGCGACCAGTCATCCCGCGTCTTCCTGACATACGACTTTACTGAAGCAGGCAACAAACCATGTGCGGAATCATCGGCATTGTCGGTACCACCGAAGTGGCATCAGCGCTCTATGACGGGCTGACTGTATTGCAGCATCGTGGCCAGGACGCCGCCGGCATCGCCACGGTGGATGGCTCGCGACTGCGTCTGCACAAAGGCAACGGCCTGGTGCGCGACGTCTTCGGCCAGGCCGCCATGAGCGGTCTGCGCGGACGTATCGGCATCGGTCATTGCCGCTATCCCACGGCCGGCTCCGAAGGCTCGGCCGAGGCACAGCCGTTCTACGTCAACTCACCTTACGGCATCGCGTTCGCGCACAACGGCAACCTGGTGAATACCGAGTCGCTGCGGCGCGAAATGTTCCAGGACGATCGCCGCCACATCAACACCGAGTCGGATTCCGAAGTGCTGCTCAACGTGCTGGCGCACGAGCTGCAGATTCAGGACCGCATGGCGCTGACTCCAGATCACATCTTCAAGGCTGTCGCTGGCGTGCATGCGCGCGCACGCGGCGGCTACGCCTGCGTTGCACTGGTGCTCGGCTACGGGCTGGTCGCGTTCCGCGATCCACACGGCATCCGTCCGTTGGCGCTCGGCGAACGGGTTACCGCAGAGGGTCGCGAATATGCGGTTGCGTCCGAGTCGGTGGCGTTCGACGTGCTCGGCTTCAAGCTCGTGCGTGACATCGCGCCGGGCGAGGCGGTGATCATCACCGACGACGGCCAGTTGCACACTCGCCGCTGTGCCGAGGGCGCGATGCACTCGCCGTGCATTTTCGAGTACGTCTATCTGGCGCGGCCCGACTCGATGATCGAAGACGTGTCGGTGTACCGGTCACGTCTGCGCATGGGCGAAAGACTCGCCGAAAAAATCCTGCGCGAACGGCCCGAGCATCATATCGATGCGGTGATCCCGATCCCCGATACCGCACGTACCGCAGCCAGCGCTTTGGCCGGCGCACTTGGTGTGCCGTTCCGCGAAGGCTTCGTCAAGAATCGCTACATCGGCCGCACGTTCATCATGCCGGGGCAGGGTGAGCGGGTGAAGTCGGTGCGTCGCAAGCTCAACGCAATCGATCTGGAATTTCGCAACAAGAACGTGCTGCTGGTCGATGACTCGATCGTGCGCGGCACGACCTCGAAGCAGATCATCCAGATGGCGCGCGATGCCGGCGCCAAGAACGTCTACTTCGCGTCCGCTGCGCCGCCGGTGCGCTACCCGAATGTCTACGGCATCGACATGCCGTCGACCTCGGAGTTGGTTGCCGCCGGTCGTTCCGAGCAGGAAGTGGAGAAGATGCTCGGTGCCGACTGGCTGATCTACCAGGATCTGGAAGATCTGATCCGCGCGGTGCAGGACGGCAACGAGAAGCTGAAGCACTTCGACACGTCGTGCTTCTCCGGTGAATACGTCACCGGCCTGGATCAGCGCTATCTGGAGCAGATCCAGATGCTGCGCTCCGACGACGCCAAGGCCGCACGCCGCGCCGTGTGATTTTGCAGCTCCGTCCTCATCAAAACGGACGGGGTGCAACGGATGTGCGTGCCGCGTGCTTAGCCTCCTCTCCCCCGCGGAGGAGAGGATTGAGGTGAGGGGCGGGTGCTTGCGGGAAACCACCAAATGAACGACCTCCACGCCGCCGCCAAACGCTGCCTCGATGCCACCGACCCGGCCGAAAAGTTGCGACTGAGCCATGCAACCTGGGACGCTGTGCAGGCCGGCGAATTGCGCGCCGATCCCACGTCGCCGCCACCCGAGCCGATCACTGCGCCCGGTCGTCCCGATCGGCCGCGGCTGGTCAACGCGCGCCAGGTGCCGCAGCGTGGAATGGGGAGTGCGGAAGGCCGCGCCGCGTTGGTGCACGCGGTAGCCCATATCGAATTCAACGCAATCAATCTGGCGTGGGATGCGGTGTATCGTTTTCGCGGTAAGCCGGACGCGTATTACCGCGACTGGTCCAGCTGTGCGAATGACGAAGCGCGGCATTTTGTCATGCTCTCCAGCCGCTTAAGCGAACTCGGCCATGCCTATGGCGACTTCGACGCGCACGACGGGCTGTGGCAAATGGCCGAGAAAACCGCAAACGATGACACCGCCCGTATGGCGCTGGTGCCGCGCGTACTGGAAGCGCGTGGGCTCGATGTGACCCCAGGCATGATCGAGCGCCTGCGGCACCTTGGCGATACCCGCACAGTAGCGATCCTCGAGGTGATCCTGCGCGAGGAAGTCGCCCATGTTGCTGCCGGCACTCGCTGGTATCACGATTGCTGCGAGCGCGATGGGCTCGAGCCGGTCGCCACCTTCTTCAACTTGCTGCGTGACTACATGGGCGTCAGCTTACGCGGCCCGTTCAATCTGCCGGCTCGCCGCGAAGCGGGCTTTGTCGAGGAAGAGCTCGACCGGCTGACCACGATGGCGATTCAGAGCCAGGGTCCATCATAGAAGCTCGGTTTTCTGCAGGCCTGAGTTTGGTGCGATGCCGCAATAAAACCGTGAAAAGATTTTACACATGTTGTGGCAAGATGCGCTCTGCAAGATCACCCGTAATGTTCGCTGATTCGAAGCTCCACCATCACGAAGGAGTTTATTTTATGAAAGCGCGCAAATTCATACAGACGTCCATCGCATTGAGCGTTCTTGCTTTGTCCCAGGTGGCTACTGCAGCTGATTTTGACTGCAGGATGCATTTCAATCTGTCGGGTTGGTCAATTATCTACAAGCACTCCAGCGGTACCGGTGTTGTTACTTGTACAAACGGCCAATCGATGAAAGTGAAAATTGTCAGCAATGGTGGAGGTCTCACCGCCGGCAAGTCGAAGATCGAAAACGGGCTAGGTAAATTTACCAATGTCACGAGGATCGGCGATGTTCTTGGCACGTATGCACAAGGCGACGCCAGCGCGGGTGCAGGGAAATCCGGAACGGCCCAGGTGCTTACCAAGGGCACTGTGTCGCTGGCTCTTTCCGGTAGCGGCCAGGGAATCGATCTGGGCGTCAGCATCGGTGGAATGACCATTTCAGCGGACAATTAAGTTCGACCGTTTCCGCAATTTGCCTGATGCATATTTGCCGGGCGGAGTGGAACTACAAACAAAAAGGCCACTCATTGGAGTGGCCTTTTGTTTTGTAGTTCGTTAAGAATAAATCACCGGATATTTACGCGAGACATGCTAACTGTGCTTCGCGATTCATCGCATCTTTGGGGCATCTGGAAGTGAGACGGTAGCTTTGTCACTTGAAGGCGAACGTCTGCCCATGTCGACAGGGAGCGTGAAATGAATGGACGGTGCGGCGGTAACGATCCGGCGATAACTTTCGCGTGCTTTAGTGCGGCCCGTATTTCGGCGAAGCGGACGTCCTCTCGCGATCCGTCATCCTTCGCTCAGTTGCTCTGTCTCCCCTGTAATTTCCGGGCTGCCGACAATGGCACCATCCCCGCAAAAGCCAGGCTTCGGGGTGTACTTCCGCAACGCGCCATCGCGCTGACCATCTCGCTGCTATTGACTTCGCATGCGGTGGCGCAAAGCGTTCCCGACGGCGCCAATCTGGGCACCCTGGCTGCACCGACCAGCAGCACTGTGTGGAACTTGTTGGGCGACGCTGCGCTTTACCAAGGCTCTAGCGCCTCGTTCAAAGAGGTACTGCCGACGGGAACGCCGGGTTTGACCATCAATGGCGCTGCAGGCGGCAGTACCGTCACGCTCAACGACGGTGCCGGGCATGCCGGGTACTTCGGCGGTAGCAACGCGACGACCATGAACCTGTCCAACGTCACTTTCACTGGCGGCAATAATCCTGCGGCCAGCAATGGAGGTGGCGTCATCAACGTCAACAACATCGGTGGCCTGACTCTCAATACGTCGGGCACGGTATCGTTTTCAAACAACACATCGGTTTCCTCGGGGGGAGCGATCTACGTCGGCACCGGGTCTCTGGTAGTCAATGTCAGCGCTGGCGGTGCTTTGATCATCAGCGGCAACTCGTCATCGACTTACGCTGGCGGGGTTTTTACCACGCAAAATATAACCATCAACAATAGTGCGGCGCAGCCCATAATCGTGACGGGAAATACGACGGGCCAAGGTGGCGGCGGGCTGGATTCCGGCTTCAGTACCACGGTTACCGGCGGAGCCAATATCAGTCGGAATTCGTCGATCAAGGAAGGCGGTGGCATTCGAGCGGCGGCAGGCAATGTGAGCCTAGCTGCGACATCGGGGGATGTCGTCCTGCAGAACAACAGCGCCGGCACCGGCACCAATGGCGCGAATGGCGGTGGCATCTCCGCGGTCGGTACCGGGTCGGGCAATGTCACGCTAGGCAACCATGGCGGGGCCATCACCATCACTGGAAATACTGCTGGCTACACCACCGCTGGCGCAAGCGCGAATACAGCCTCCTATGGCGGCGCGATCTATGCCGGTAATGTTTTGGCGTTGACCGGCACCGCCGTAACACTTTCCGGCAACAAGGCGAGTGCTGGAGGTGGCGCGACCTTTTCCAATGGTGCGACTTCGATCACGGGCAACACCATCACGGTCTCGGGCAATCAAGCAGGCATTGGCAACGGTGGTGGCCTCTACACCTTCCTTGGGGCGGCCCTCAACGGTGGCAGCATCTCCCTGTCGAACAATCAGGCGGGGGCAAGCGGAGGTGCTATTTACACAGGACAGGCAGTGACGTTGACGGGTGCAGTGATTGCGAACAGCAATATCGCGCTCGGTGGCAACGGCGGTGCGATAGACGACGCGACGGCGGGTGGTGTCGCCGTGAACGGGACCCTGGCGGCGAACAGCAACACGACGTCTCTGGCCGGTGGTGCGATCTATGCGGCAGCGGGCGATGTCACGGTAACAGGCGACGTCAGCATGGATGGCAACAAGGCTCGCAGCGGCAATGGAGGTGCCATCGACGCGCTGACGGGAAACATCAATCTTGCCGCGATGTCTGGAAATGTCTCGCTGACTGGCAACACGGCCAGTAGCAATGGCGGGGCGATTTACGTCGGCTCGAGCATCGGCTCGGCAACCGTAGGCAATGCCTCGGGAACGGTATCGATTAGCGGAAACGTCGGTGCCAGTGGCGGCGGCATTTTCTCCAACGGCGCGACAACACTGAGCGGTAGCATCATCAAGGTTTCGAATAATCAGGCAACCGCGTTTTACGGTGGTGGCATTTACTCGGCGCAAGCCGTGACGGTAAACGGTGACCTGATCGCGAACAGCAATACCGCTCCCTCAGGAGGAGGTGCGATTTTCTCCTCCGGCGGCACAGTGGGCGTGACCGGTGGTCTGACCGCCAACAACAATACGGCGAATGTCGGCGGCGCCATTTACGCGAACGGAAACAACTCGACGCCGGGCAGCAATTTCATCGTCAACAACGACGTGAACATGAATGGCAATATCGCCAGGACCGGTGCTGGCGGAGCCATCACTTTGTTGGGCGCCGGTATGGTCGGCCTGGCAGGAACGAGCGGCAATCTCTCGTTGACCAACAATGTTGCCGCGACCCTTGGTGGTGCCATTTGGACCCAGGGGAGCGTTGCCGTTGGCAACAGCGGTGGCGCCACGGCGATCACCGGCAATCTGGCAGGCTTCAACAGCGCGGCGACGTCCATCAATACGACATCCAGCGGTGGTGGCATCAATACCGCCGGAACAACGGCGCTCAACGGCAGCAGCATTACGCTGTCCAACAATCGAGCGACGGCTAGCGGCGGCGGTATCTACTCAGCGCAGGCCGTCACAGCGACGGGTGCATTGACGGCCAACACCAACGCCGCGCTCAACGGCAATGGTGGTGCGATCAATGCGCAGGCGGGCGGAGTTGACGTGAATGGAAGCTTGGCAGCCGCCGGCAATACGGCATTTCTGGGTGGAGGAGCCATCTACGCGGCCGCTGGCAACGTCACGGTGCGCTATGACGTCAGCCTGAGTGGCAACGCTGCTCAGAATGGCAGTGGCGGTGGCATCAATGCAGCGAATGGTAGCGTCAGTTTGGCGACAGCCGCCGGCAATGCCTTATTGAGCGGCAACAACGCAGGTGACAACGCCGGTGGTGCGATCTACGCTGGTTCAAGTAGTGGGTCGGTGATGATCGGCAATGCCGACGGGACGGTGTCGATTGGTACGGATGCCTCAGGAAACGCAGCGGGAAACAGCGGCTACCAAGGGGGCGGCATCTATTCCGCCGGCACCACGACGATCACCGGCAACGCCATCACGTTATCCAACAATAGGGCTACCGCTGCCGGCGGTGGTATTTATTCCGGGCAGGCGGTGCAATTCAATGGTGACCTGACGGCAAACAACAATACAGCGGCCAGTAGCGATGGTGGCGCAATCTTTGCGGCGGCCGGCGATGTCACGGTGACCGGCAGCGCCAGCATCAACGGAAATACGGCGGCGGGCTCCGACGGCGGGATCGGAGCACAGGCCGGCAACGTCAGTTTGGCAACGACCACAGGAAACGTCTCGCTGACCAACAATTCGGCGGCATTCAACGGCGGTGCTATCGCCACGCTGGCTTCGGGGAGCGTGAATATCGGCAACGCCAGCAGCATCGTAACGATCACCGGCAATGTCGCTGGTGGCAATGGCGGCGCGATCGCGGCGCAGACCGCGACGGGTGGAAGTGGAGGAGGGGGGCTGACTGGCACCGCCGGTATCGCCAGCGACGGAGTCACTTTGAACTCGAGCGGTGCGTCCATCATCAGCGGCAACAGCGCCGCAGGACAGGGCGGTGCGATCTGGAGTAACAGCGGTGTCGCGCTGAATGCCATGGGTGGCAACATGCAGTTCAGCGGCAACAGCGCCGGTGGTCTCGGCGGCGCGATCTACCTCGACCCCACAGCACTGACGCTCAGTGCGATCGGCGGCGACATCAGCTTCAACGGCAACACACAGAACACCGCCAGCGGACCACAGGCGAATGCGATCTATCTCGCCAACGTCAACAGCGGCACCACGGTGACGTTCGACGCCGTGGCTGGTCACAGCATCACGTTTTTCGATCCGATCCAGAACGACGGCAGCCAGGGTCTGATCACGGTGACCAAGACCGGCGCTGGCCTCGTCAGTTTTGATGGCAGCAACTTTCCGACGGTTACCGACGTCACCGACCGCTGGTCGAAGATCTACGCCAACACCGAAGTACAGGCCGGCACGTTCGAAGTCGCAAATGCGGCTGCTTACGGTGATCGCGCTGCTGATGTGGGCGATACGACCACCATCAGCACATTTACCGTGGACGGCGGCGCGACCTTGCAGGGCGGTGGTTTCGGTTCGGTGCTGGCCGATCAAGTCACGTTTCAGGATGGCTCCACGCTCGACCTGGCCGGACGTCAGTCCAATGTGCGCGGTGCTTTCGGCATCGATGCGGCGAACGTCAATTTCGTGCCAGGCAGCCAGATTCTGTTCAACACCGAACTCAACGACGGCTCCGTGCAGAACAGCGATCGCCTGGTACTCAGCCGTACCACCGTGAGTGGTACCGCGCAGATCATGGTGAACAATATCGGCGGAGCCGGTGGCTTGACCGCGGGCGACGGTATTCAGTTGGTCGCCACCATCAACGGTGCCACCACGACGCCGGATTCGTTTGTGCTCGGTCAGCGCGTAGCCGCCGGTGCCTATGAGTACAACCTGGTGCGAGGCAGTCCAACGAATGGCGATGACTGGTTTCTGAAAAATACCTTTACGCCACCAGAGCCGCCGCCGCCCCCAGTACCACCGCTGCCTCCGGAGCCGCCCGCTCCACCGGGGCCGCCGGGGCCGCCCTCGCCACCGGCACCACCCGGGCCCCCTGTCCCGCCGTTGCCGCCAGCCCCGCCGTATCCGCCATCGCCACCGGGTCCACCAGAGCCGGTCTTGCCCGACTACCGCCCCGAAGTGGGCGTGGACACCGCGTTGCCGTCGCTGGCGAGTCAGCTGGGTCTGGCCATGCTGGGCAACTACCACGATCGCGTGGGCGAGGATGACGCGACCCAGCGACAGAATCAGGGCACGTCCGACAATACGGGTTGGCAGCCCGGTTCCAGTTGGGGTCGCGTCTTCGGCGCCGACAGTAGCGTCGGCTACGCCAGCACTGGCGTGGTCGACCATTACAACCGCTTCCTGAGCGATGGCCCTTCGTACAGCTCCAGTCTGTATGGCTTCCAGACCGGCCTCGATCTGTACCGTGCCGACGACGAGGGCCAGCGCGACAACGCCGGCATATCGTTCGGTACCGATCGCAGCAACAGTGATGTTCGTGGCATTTACGACGGCACCGCGGCGGGCACGGTATCAATGGACGGCTTTACGCTGGGTGGCTATTGGACCCGCACGGGCGCGTCGGGCTGGTATGTCGATACCGCGCTGCAGGCCACACGGTACGAGAACATCCAGGCACGTTCAGTCTATGGCCAGGATCTGCGCAGTGCCGGCTGGGGCGTCGTCGCTTCGGTGGAAGCTGGCCATCCCTACGCACTAACTGACAGCTGGTCGCTGGAACCCCAAGGCCAGCTGATTTATCAGCGCGTGTCGCTTGATGACGGTCACGATGACTACGGTGATATTCAATACAACGGCAGCAACGCCCTATACGGCCGACTCGGCCTGCGTCTCGTCCATGGCTGGCGCCTGGACAATGGAAACGCGTTGACCGCATGGGCTCGGGTGAATGTTTGGGACGTGATGGGGCCTGATCCCAAGACCACATACACGGGCCTGGACGGCCTCGATCCGTTGACCTTTCAGAGCAGCCTCGGTGGCCACTGGGCGCAGGCGCAGCTGGGCCTCTCCGGCGTCATTTCGTCCAAGGTCAGCTTTTTTGGTTCGCTCGATTACGACCGCACGCTTGGCGTGGGTAACGGGCATGCGGTCGGTGGGCGCGTTGGCGTGCGCCTGGTCTGGTAAACAGTGCGGTCGCGCTCTGAAAACGAGCGCAGAGCCCGCGGATTTTTTCCAGGAAATCAGAATCGTCTGATACTTCACGGCATATCGCCGGCTTACGATACGACCAGATTATCGAGCTGATCGGTAAGCGAGTGCACGGCTGTGGCGTAAACGTGGACTGCCCCTGTCGAGATGACTTCGCTTTCCTGAACGACACGCCGTTGTCATTCGAAAAATATTTTCGAGGCCCATTGATGAAAATTATTCGCGGCAAGGCATTCACGGCGGCGCGGGCCTGGGGCGCCACAGATATAGCCAACATGCGTGGAACGACCGTTCGCCTGCATTGGACTGACCAGCCATACAAGTGGCACGTGAATGATGGGGAAGAGGTATTCGTGGTTCTGGATGGCGCCGTCGACATGCATTACCGAGAGTCTGGCATCGAAAAAATCGTTGGCCTCGAGGTTGGAGATATTTTTTTCGCGGAAGTTGGCTGCGAACATGTCGCTCATCCGCGCGGCGTTGCACGAATTCTGGTCGTTGAGAAAGACGGCAGCGTCTGACCCTTGGCGCGAGACGGGCGTCTCAGGCCACCTTCGACGTCAGCAGATCTTCAATACGCACCGGCAAGTCGCGCACACGAACACCAGTGGCGTGGTGCACGGCTGCTGTCACTGCGGCGGCAAAGCCAGCCAGACCAATTTCTCCGATGCCGCGCGCGCCCATCTCGTTGAGGTTGGTGTCGGGATAGTCGAGAAATACCACGTCGATATCGGGGGAGTCGGCATGCGTGGCCATAACGTAGTCGGCAAGATTGCTGTTGATCGCCATGCCATTGCGCGCGTCATAATGCGTTTCCTCGAATAGCGCCATCCCGACGCCCATCACGATGGCACCTTCGATCTGATTGCGTCCCGTTAGCGGGTTGATGATACGCCCGGCATCGATCACCGTGACGACGCGGCTGATACGCAGCCTTGCAGTGTCCGGCTGCCAGGTCACCTCTACAAAATGTGCACCGTAGGAGTGCGAGGAGAATTTCGGGTTTTTCTCGCCAAACGTGCCCTCAGCCTTGCCTTTTCCTTCGATGTGACCAAGTCTTGTGGATGTCAGAATGTCCTCGAAACGGCGTCCTTCATCGGACGCATCGTTTTTGCGGCGCATTCGACCCTGGGCGTAGCTGAGCTCTTTGGCAGTGGCATGGTTGAAGTGCGAGTCGCCTTCGCTGGCTGCCTCGATCAGGCGTGCGATCGCCTCGCGCGAGGCTTCGGCGACCGCTGGAATCAGCGAGGCCGTTGCCATGGAACCGCCGGAGATAGGGCCGGGTGGCAGGCTGCTGTCGCCAATCACCACCTTGACCTTGGCGATGTCGACACCGATGAGCTCGGCCACCATCTGTGCAATGACGGTGTACGTTCCGGTACCTATGTCCTGCGTGCCACTTGCCACGCGTACGCTGCCGTCGTCGTTGAGGATCACGCTGGCCTGTGCAGCGAAGCGGGCGGCAATCCAGGAGCAGGCCGCCATACCCCAGCCAAGCACCAGTCCATCCTTGCGCATCGAGCCAATGTTCGCATTACGCTGCGACCAGCCGAACTTGTCGGCCCCAACGGTCAGGCACTCCTTGAGATGTCGTGAGCTGAATGGCACGTTCTTGCTTTCGTCGATGGCCGGTTCATTGCGCAGACGCAATTGGACCGGGTCCATCGCCAACGCAAGCGCCAGTTCGTCCATCGCAGACTCCACGGCGAACAAACCCGGAACGGCGCCCGGGCCGCGCATCGATGTTGCCGATCCCACGTTGCGCTCAGCAAATGCCGCGGTAACCGCGAGATTCGGTGTGCTGTAGAGAAAGCCGGTGGCTTCACCGCATTCCTCCTTGTAGTCACTGAGCAGGGCGCGGTGGTAAATATAATCTTGCTGCAGTGAGACAAGCTTGCCATCCCGCATGGCTCCCAGACGCATGCGCTGCTGGGTTTGCGCCCGGTGGCCAACATCGTGAAACATCATCTGCCGTGCACCACCAGCTTAATCGGCTTGCCTAAATCACGTGCTGCTGCAGCCGCCAGCAGGGTGTGTGGCCAAGGCCAGAGCTTGCCACCAAAACCAGAGCCCAGAAACTCGGTGATCACACGTACGTTCTCGGTCGGCACGCCGAGCATCTGCGCCATGACAGCGCGATGATTCATGATGGCCTGGGTGGTTTCGTAAAGCGTGAAACGCGTGCCGTCCCACAACGCCACGCTGGCGTGCAATTCAATCGGATTGTGGGTTTCCGGTGGGGTGCTGTACGTCTGGTCGATCTTCACGGCCGCTGAGGTGAAGGCGTTTTCAGGATCGCCGCGCCGAGTGTCCGATGTGGGCTTTTCGTCTGCCGCCAGCGTAACGTCAACCTTCGGCGTCCGCTGGTCGCTATACGTTACAACGACCTTTTCGGCAGCGGCCGTGGCCTGCTCGAAGGTGTCGGCGACGACCAGGGCTACATACTGGCCGAAGTAGCGGATCACGTTGTCATCGAGTGGAGGGCGTCGCTCATCCAGCATCGCCTTGCTGGACTTTGGCACGCGATAAAATGTGCCGATATTTTCGTGGGTGTAGATCTTGCGCACGCCAGGCAGGTTGGAAGCCGTCGCACCATCAATCGCACGGATGTTGCCGCTGGCAATAGTGGCGCATACCGGAACCGCGTAGAGCATGCCGGAAAAATGGAAGTCGGAGCTATACCGAGCCGTACCGCTGACTTTGAGTGGTCCATCCACTCGCACATGGCGGTGACCGACGGCGGAAAGTTGGGTAGTGCTGGCAGCTTGTTTTGGCATGATCGATATCTCTCGCGGCGTCTTGCTCAAGCCACGTCGGCGGCGGTGACGAGTGAATGCACGAGGCAACGCCTGGCCAGTTCAATCTTGAAGGCATTTCCACTCTGCGGCTTTGCATTGCGCAACGCCGAAGACGCAGCGGACGCAAAATTCTCCGCGGTCGGCGGCCTACCCAGGATCGTCTGCTCGGCTTCTGGCGAACGCCAAGGCTTGGTTCCGACGCCGCCCAGGGCAATGCGTGCGTAATTGACAACGCCACGCTCCACTGCAAGCAAAACGGCCGAGGATGCCAGCGCAAATTCATAGGATGCACGATCGCGCAACTTGAGATAGTTCGAACGCACGCCAGGGTGCGGTGGCGGCAGGATGACATGGGTGATCAGGTCACCCGGCATCATCGACGTCTCGTTCTGTGGCGTGTCTCCGGGCAGAAGAAAGAATTCACCGATCGGTACCTGTCGCTCGCCTTTGACGCCACGGATGACGACGGTGGCCTCCAGTGCGGTCAGCGCGACGTTCATGTCCGACGGATTCGTCGCGATGCAATGCTTGCTGACACCAAGAATCGCCAGCGTGCGGTTGAAGCCATCGATGGCCGAACAGCCGCTGCCGGGTTCGCGCTTGTTGCAAGGCATGTAGGCGTCACGAAAATATACGCAGCGGGTCCGTTGCAGCAGGTTGCCACCGGTGGTGGCCATGTTGCGCAGCTGCGCCGAGGCCCCCGACAGCAGTGCCTGTGACAACACTGGATAGTCGCGCTGCACGATGGGGTGCTGGGCGAGATCGGCATTGCGCACGAGTGCGCCAATCTTCAATCCGCCATCGGGCAGGCTTTCCACCTTGGCCAAAGGCAGATGGTTGATGTCGACAACCTGCTGTGGACGTTCGACGTCGAGCTTCATCAAGTCGATCAGTGTGGTACCGCCGGCGACGAAACGTACCTCGGCGCCTTGTTGCGCGGTGGATGATCGGGCGGCCGCCTCAATGGCTTGGTCTGCATTGGCAGCGCGGGAAAAAGCAAACGATTCCATGGACTGTTCCTCAGGCTTTTCGGACCTGCTGGATGGCGGCAACGATGTTGGAATACGCGCCGCAGCGGCAGATATTGCCGCTCATCGCCTCTTTGACATCGGCGTCTTGCGCTCCACAAGGCTCCTTGAGAAGCGCTACGGCGGACATGATCTGCCCGGAGGTGCAATAGCCGCACTGGTAACTGTCGTGTTCCAGGAATGCCTGCTGCATCGGATGCAAGTTCCCCGGCTGTCCCAGGCCTTCCAGCGTGGTGACCTCGTCGCCTTCGTGCATCGCGGCGAGGCTGAGACAAGAATTTACCCTTCGACCGTTAACGTGCACGGTGCACGCGCCACATTGACCGTGGTCGCAACCTTTCTTGGTGCCGGTGAGTTGCAAGTGATCTCGTAACGCATCCAGCAGAGTTGTCCGAGGGTCGATCCTCAGCGTCTGCGGCTGGCCATTGACCTTGAGGTGAGTTTCAAGGAGCCCATCCGCACCGCTGCCTTCATGCGCTAATGCGGCGACAGCGCCTGCCTGGGCCACCAGCGGTAAGCCTAATCCGGACACCGCGCCAGTGACGCCCATCATCTGCAGAAAGCTGCGGCGACTCAATGGCAGCTTGCCATTCGTTGCCGGATCCGGGCTGCTGCCTGCTTCGCGTTTTTTTTCGGACATGACGGCTCTCTTCGAACGCATTGCTTGTGGCTTATGCTGAAGACCTGCACAAACACACAGAACATCGTTTAAAGACCCTAGACCCGGAACGGTCAAGTTTTGGTGATCGTCATCCCTGCAAAGGCAGGGGCCCAGGGCGCTTGTTCATCAGGCTGAGGTCCCTGGAATCCTTCGCAGGGATGACGGGGAGTGCAAGAATGACGAGGCGCCGGAATGACGACTGGGCGTAGGCATGAGGATAGAGCGGGAGTGTTTAGCTGGAAACGCTCGACCGTATGGTTAGGCGTTCGATGGC
>Ga0302230_10001661_pt1 | contig 14140 bp, 16 predicted proteins | sample II_Palsa_N2_1_FD_193523 | JGI IMG/M metagenome (GOLD analysis project Ga0302230, IMG submission 193523) | Peat permafrost microbial communities from Stordalen Mire near Abisko, Sweden - II_Palsa_N2_1 | ecosystem: Environmental > Terrestrial > Soil > Palsa > Peat permafrost | place: Sweden... | reverse complement strand
TGTCGTCCGTATGGGCCTTAGGCTGGACGTTGATGCTTGGGTTGGAATGCAGCTCAAAAACTTACCAGAACATGGTAGAACAAAAAGAATGCGTGATCAATTTCCCGTCAGCTTCGCTGTTTGACAGCGTCGAGAAGATTGCAAATCTCACAGGCGCTTATCCAATCCCCGATTACAAAAAGGGGCGCTATAAATATGATCCGGACAAATTTACATCGGGCGGCTTTACCACTTTGCCATCGGAATCGGTGAAACCACCCCGTATCGCCGAATGCCCATTGCACTTTGAAGCCGTCTTAGAGAATGTTATAGTGATTAACGACGACCCGGTAGAGGCATCTTCGATAGCCGCGGTAGCAGTTCGTGTATTAAAGGTACATGCGGACGAGCGTTTGATCGTTGATGGGAAACACATCGATCCCAAAAAATGGGATCCTTTAATTTACAACTTTCGTCATTACTTTGGGTTGGGCGATGAGTTGGGCAAGACATTTAAGGCAGAGGTATAAGGCCACGAGAAGCAAAGGTTAGCAATTCTTCCCTGGCCGATTTAAGCCTCAAGCCATCTGCTCAACCCATTGACTTCGCCAGGCCGGCGCCTCGAAGGGGTCCGCGAAATACTGTGTCTCGTGCACCACCTTGCCGTTGCGAAACTCCATAATGCTCACGGTAAATGCCGACTGCCCCTTGTAGTCGATCGTATATTCCGTGATCCAAAGATCACCGTTCCCGAGGATGCGCCTTACCTTAAATCCCGACGGCTTGCCCGGATGATGACTCCGCAAGGCCTGCAAATTGCTTCGTCCGAGGATTCGTTCACCTGACTGTGGATAATCACAAATGGCGTTGTCATCGTATATATCATGTTCCGCGTTTGTGTCGCCGGTTGCTGACGCGCGCCAGTGGGTATCAAGGCCTGTACGTATTTGTTCTTCGTACATGGACCGTTTCGGTTGTTTGGTTTTTTCCTTCATGTTTTATTTGTTAGGTATAGTTTTTAAAATCAATTAAATATTGCCAGAGTGCCCTAACATCCTGACAGTCTCCATACTGAAAAATCTGCTCATTTGGCTGAGTTTTTTATGAAATAAAGCTACCTATCTTCAAAACGCTTTTTACTAAATATTTCAATGGCTCTGGAACTGCTGTCATGGAAATGTTAAAAGGCTCCAACAGGCCCTAATAAAAAAAATAGTGTCGCCATCGCCGAATGCAACACCCGGTCGTTTATTAACTTTGCGCCGTCAAAAAACATAAACATTCTAACTATGATACAAACAAAAGGATACGCAGCGCAGAGTCCGGAAACCGACCTGGCGCCCTGGGGTTTTGAACGCCGGGAAGTTGGACCGCATGATGTGCAGATTGAAATATTATTCTGCGGAGTTTGCCACTCGGACCTGCACCAGATCAAAAATGATTGGTTCCCCGGGATATTCCCGATGGTGCCGGGACATGAGATTGTCGGCAAAATAACCAAAGTGGGCGACCATGTTAAAAAATTCAAGGTTGGCGGTTTGGCGGGTGTAGGCTGTATGGTCGATTCCTGCCAGGTTTGCGAAAATTGTGTGCAGGGCCTGGAACAGTACTGCCTGGAAGGGAATACCCAAACCTATAACAACAAAGACCGCTCGGGCGTGCCGACCTATGGGGGCTATTCCACCACCATTGTAGTGCGCGAAGAGTTTGTGCTGCACGTTTCGGATAAATTACCGCTGGCAGCAACCGCACCATTGCTTTGTGCAGGCATCACCACGTGGTCGCCGTTAAGGCACTGGAAAGTAGGGAAGGGGCATAAACTGGCCGTGCTGGGCCTTGGTGGTTTGGGCCACATGGGCGTAAAGTTCGGCGTCGCCTTTGGGGCGGATGTAACGGTTTTGAGCACATCGCCGTCGAAAGAACAAGCTGCAAAGGATTTGGGCGCACATCACTTTGTGGTGACCAGCGACCCTGCCCAGGTTAAGGCCGTAAAAGGTTCGTTTGATTTTATACTGGATACGGTTTCAGCCGAGCACGACATGAATATGTATCTGTCGCTATTAAGAACTAATGGGACTATGATGTGCGTTGGCGTTCCGTCCAAACCATATTCCGTTCACCCGTTCTCGGTGTTGGGCGGCCGCAAAAGCCTGGCTGGTTCGGGCATTGGCGGAATACCCGAAACACAGGAAATGCTTGATTTTTGTGCCGAACATAGCATCGTATCGGACATTGAACTTATCGACATAAAAGATATCACCGCCTCCTATGCACGAATGCTGAAAGGCGATGTCCGCTATCGCTTTGTGATTGACATAGCGACCTTATAAAATGATCCTTCGCGACCCATGCGGCTTTTTAGTCGGCATGGGTTCCCGAAGGATATTTGTTATTTATTTTACTAGTTTTGTCATTACGTTGCTTTCAGCCCGACCCGTTATTACATGCGGGGACACCCAAACTCATTTATCATTTTAAAATGATTTGCTGCATTTTCTTCGCCGCAAGTTCTTTGCCGTAAAACCTAAAGGAATAGCCTTACTAAAGTTTTTTCAAACAATTCCACTCAACTTTCGTCATTAATTAAATCATTTAACTTTTATTTAATTTAATGCATTTCCCATGAAAAAATTGACGTCACTTTTTATTGCGGTTAGCGGCCTGTGTTCCTACTTTAGTGTTAGTGCACAGCAAACGGATTCTGTTACTGACCGTAATTGGTTCAGGCGCGATGTCGTCGGGGCAGTACAACTGCAATTTACTTATCGGCCAGGCGATATCAGCCAGCTTAACCAGGCACTAACAGCCACTGGTTTAAGGCCTATATCGGTTAACAATCTTTGGATAAACGCGTCAATGCATCGCGATTGGCAAAACTGGATCGCTGAAGATGGCATCGGCTTCACACCCGTGGCCGGTTCATCCAATAATGGTCTGTACGCAAAATACAACCAGTACCAGGCGTATTTCAGGGCCGGGTACAATGTGTTGCAAAGCAAGCAGATCAAACTGTATCCGTTGATCGGGATAAACTTTTCCGCTTCGGTTTTAAATATCGACGACGACAACCGCATCCAAAGCACCGGTAATTTTACCAAAGAGCTACTTAATAGTTCAGCAAGCAAAACCTTTTACGAGCCAAACTTCGGTATCGAGCTTGGCGCCGGTTTCGATTACCTTATCAAGGTGAAACCCAAAAGAATGGATTGCTTAACTATCCAAAGGAATATCCCGATAGGTGTACGTGCAGGTTACTATTATAACGCTTATGCAGGTGATTGGCGAATAAACAGCTATTCTTTAGGCACGAGCCCTGATCAAAAACAAAGCGCTGTATTCCTTACCTTTAATATCGGCTTAGGCTATGAGGTGAACAAATAATTACAGACATAACCCTCCCACTACAGAGACTTCCGAAGTTTTTAAAAACTTCGGAAGTCTTAATGACTTAATCCTTTTTCTCGAAAAGCGGCCGCGGGTCAAAAATTACCCTGATGGAGTTTATCTTTCCCCCGGTCAAATGATACCATCCGGCAGTAAGTATTTCCATCCCCTGGATCGTGACGTCAAAGAGCGCCGCTACGTCGTTGCCTTCTGCGATAACGTTTTTTATAGCATACTTAAACTTCATCCGCTCCATGTCGGTGAAATAGGCAGCGGCGCCATCACGGGCGCCAAGCACGCCTTCAAACCTCAGGTCGTCTGTAACAAAGCTCCGGGCAGTTTCAAAATCTTCTTCGTTTAAAGCATTCAAAAAGGAAAGCAGTGTTTCCTTGCTGGTTAGTCCTGTTGATTTATTTTCTGTTGCCATTTCTTTTTAAATTAATTAATACGCTATTCGGTAGTTATCATACGTCTACCTCTTCAATAGTTGGGGGGCTTTAGCCTTAAGCCCCTGCAACCAATTCCGGCTCCATTTTAGTGCTTACGCCGATGCGGTTCCAGGCATTAATGGTGATGATCGCCATGATCAGCTGTGCGAGGTATTTTTCGTCGAACACCGCGGCTGCGTGGTTGTAGTTTTCATCCGACACCCTGTGGGTGATCAGGGTGATCTCCTCGGTAAGGGCCAATACGGCCCGTTCCTGCTCGTCAAAGAAGGGCGTTTCGCGCCAGGAAGTGAGCGCATATATCCGTTGCTCAGTTTCTCCGTTGTGGCGGGCATCACGGGTATGCTCGTCAATGCAGTAGGTGCAGCCGTTGATCTGTGAGGCCCTTATGCGGACGAGGTCCTTATGCTTCGTACTTAGCCCGGTGCTTTCTACGTAGTTTTCCATCGCCATCATAGCCCGGTAGGCGGCTGGGTCGGCAGTTTTGATTTGAATCCTGTTGCTCATTTTTTTAAGTTTTTACATGACAAAGTTGGTCAATCAGGTCCCCTAAAAAAATGAACCGCGGTTAAGAAATTCTCAGGTAATTTTTGCGCGAAGCCGGCTTATGTATTGGGGCGTGAGGCCCAGGTAGGAGGCGATCATATATTGGGGCACCCGCTGAACAAAGCCGGGAAACTGGCTCACAAAGCTCATGTAACGTTCTTCTTCAGTTTGATTAAAAATAAAACCGATGCGGCGTTGCGCGGCAACGTAAACAATCTGGGTCATGATCCTGAAATAGCTTTCGAGTTGGGGCGCCTGTTGGAAAAGCGCCGGCAGGGCACTATCCGGCAATAGCAGCACTTCAGATGGTTCAATGGCCTGCAAATAGCAATTCGACGGCTTTTTGTGAAGCGAACTGTCCTGGTCGTTTATCCACCAGTTTTCCAACCCGAACTGGATAATATGTTCATTGAGCCTTTGGTTGATGAAATACAGCCGCAAACAGCCCTTCACCACAAAATAATTCCCTGAGCATATCTTACCGGGCTCCAGTAAAAACCCCTTCTTTTTCAGGCTTAATGGCCGGATGTACTCACAAAGCAATTCCGCATCCTGCGCACTGAGGCTGACATACCGTTCAATATGTTTGAGAAGCTCGGGATACATTAAACCAAAACAATTGATTATTTACACAATTATATTACTATTTTTCGGCATGAAAACAATTAAGTGGGGCATTTTGGGCGCCGGCCGTATCGCCGGTAAGTTTGCCTCGGACCTGCGGTTGGTTAAGGACGCAGAACTGGTGGCCATAGGCTCCCGGTCGCAGGCATCTGCCGACGAATTTGCGGCCAAATTCCCTGTAAAATACCGGCATTCGAGCTATGAAGCGCTAGCCAAAAATCAGGAAGTAGATGTTATCTATATTGCAACGCCTCATGTCCTGCATTACGAAAATACCCTGCTTTGTCTCAGGCATAATAAGGCTGTACTGTGCGAAAAGCCTTTTGCCATGAACGCAAGGCAAGCAAAGGAAATGATAGCGCTGGCCCGGGAAAAAAAGCTGTTCCTGATGGAAGCCCTGTGGACAAAATTTATCCCGCATTTTGTAAAAACTAAGGAAATGATAGGGCAGGGGGATTTGGGCGAAATCAGGGCTGTGCTTGCAAATTTTGGTTTTAAACCGACAGACCCCGTGCCTGCGCGTTTGTTTGATCCGGCTCTCGGAGGCGGTACGTTGATGGATATCGGTATCTATAATGTATTTGTAGCCCTAAGCATATTGGGAAAGCCAGATGTGATCGATGCTGTGATGACCCCTGCGGCTACGGGTGTAGACGAGCAATGCGCGGTATTGTTTCGCTACAAAAACGGTGCGATGGCGCAATTGTTCTCCACTTTTGCATCCAACCTGGCCACAGAGGTCGACATTTGCGGTACTAAAGGACGAATCAGGCTCGGCACGCGTTTTTATGACAGTTCATCCACACTGGAGTACTACCCCGAGCGGGTAGATAGCCGGCAAATTATCCCCGTTGAGAAGGAGGAGGGATTTGGCTACCGGTACGAGGCCCGACATGTAAACCAATGCCTTTTAAACGGCCTTACCGAAAGCAATGTAATACCACTGGCGGATACGCTGCAATTAATAGAGGTGCTGGACGAGATCAGGAAAAAAGCCGGAATTCACTATCCTGGTGACGCCATAAAAACCGGCGCTGTTTAACATAATAAATCTTATTAAAAACGCTAAAATTGAGCGATGAAGAAAATAGTGGTATTAACAGGGGCGGGGATCAGCGCCGAAAGCGGCTTAAAAACCTTCAGGGACAGCGATGGATTGTGGGAGGGGTACCACGTGGAGGATGTCGCGACGCCCGATGCCTGGCGCCGTAACCCGGAACTGGTTCAGGAGTTCTATAACCAACGGCGGAAATCGGTGCTGGAAGCCGAGCCTAACGCCGCGCATTACGCTTTAGCACGTTTAGAGGAAAAATACGACGTAACCATCATCACCCAAAATATCGACGACCTGCATGAAAGGGGCGGGTCGACAAATGTAGTGCACCTGCACGGCATCATTACCCGCTCCCAATCCAGTAAAAACCCAAACCTCACTTACCCCATTGAAGGTTCGGAAATCAAAATGGGGGAGCTTTGTGAATTGGGTTCACAATTGCGTGCGCATGTTGTTTGGTTTGGCGAGGCCGTGCCGATGATAGAAACGGCGGCGGTAATTTGTGCCGATGGCGATATCTTTATTTTGGTCGGATCGTCCCTGGCGGTTTACCCGGCGGCAGGACTTGTTCATTATGTGTCCGGCGGAGCGCCAAAATATATTGTCGACCCGAAAATACCTTACATCGGGCCGAATGATGGCTTTATCAAGATAGAAGAAAACGCAACCGTAGGCGTTCCGGATTTAGTGGACAGGTTGATGGCTGATAAAGTGAATGGCTGACCCGATAGCTGTTGGGTGAGTTGACTAAGTTAGAATGAGTTAGCTTTCATTCGTTGTTTAACTTCAAAGGTGTTCAAGAGTACTCGCGGTAAAGTTGAATGGCATAGTGCTATTAAAAACATAAAATTTGTGATAAAACAATGTATTTTCAACTGGAGCGGGGGCAAGGATAGCGCGCTGGCTTTATACCATTGCCTCAAAGACCCAACCATCGACATCAAATATTTGGTGACGACCATTAATGATTCGGCCGACCGGATCTCGATGCACGGCGTGCGTACCGAACTTTTGGTGCTGCAGGCTGAACGCCTGGGTATCCCACTTTATCAAATCCGCTTGCCCGAAATGCCCGATATGGAAACTTATGATCGTATCATGAAAACCACACTGGAACAATTCAGGAACGAGGGTATTACCCATGCTATTTTCGGAGATATATTTTTGGAGGACCTGAAACAATACCGCGACGACCGCCTGGGAGAAGTTGGGATGACGGGCATATACCCACTCTGGAAAAGGGACACCAGGGAGCTAATCGATGAGTTCCTGTCACTGGGTTTTGGAACAGTCATTGCCTGCGTGCAGGAACGTCTCGAGCGGATAGTAGGGAGGGAGATCACACCTGAGTTGATCTTATCGCTTCCGGATGGTGTGGATGTTTGCGGGGAAAACGGCGAGTTCCACACGTTCACATTCAAGGGGCCTGTATTTTCAAAGGAGATAAAATACACGACGGGAGAGAAGGTTTACCGGTCGTACAAATCTCCGGCAGCAGCTGATTCAGCACACACAAATGATCAGCCTGATAAAAGCGCCGGATTTTGGTTTTGCGACCTTTTACCGGCATAGTTCGCATTTATTTGGCGCTTTTTGCAAACAATATAAAATTTGGCCGGTCATAATATTTTGTTGAAGATCAAAGTATTAGTTATAAAACATATAATCATTGATTCAAAAATAAGAAGGTTTCCGGCATCGACAAACCCTAAAATACAGAATTAAATTCTGTTTTGTATAATAAAAAACTATTATACAGTGTTTTACGAAGTAGTTTTAAACTAATAATTGTACCGTTTGAAAGTATCGATCCAGTCTCGCCGCATTTCAACAAAACGGGTAGAAACGGTTTTTAAAAACTCCTGATCAAGGATCTCGAACACGCTGTTGACGCCGTCTAACAAATCGATGTCGGCGATTTTAAAGGTTTGCTCCAGGCTCCCCTGCTCGGTCTTCACGATATACTTGTTGTTCATAAACAGGATGGATATTTTAAAGTCGGGGTGCGGAAGTTCGGCGATGATTCTCATAATGGATTGTTTTTTGTCGGTACGCTGCTAAATAAAAAATTAAATATGAGATTTGCCTTATTTACTTTAGTTGGCGCATCATTACCTTTGTTTTATGGCCGAAGATTTACATATCGCTCCGTCAGTTGATAAAGCTGAACAATACCAATCGCTCATCCCCCAGATCGAAGCGCTCGTGGCAGGTGAGCCCGACCTGGTTGCTAACCTCGCCAACATCTGTGCCGCCTTGAAAGAGCAGTTCAACTGGTTTTGGGTGGGATTTTACATCGTCAAAGATAATGAACTGGTACTCGGCCCGTTCCAGGGTCCTGTGGCCTGCACCCGGATTGGATTGGGAAAAGGCGTTTGCGGCGCAGCCTGGGAGCAGGAGCAAACTTTGATTGTTCCCGATGTGGAGGCCTTTCCGGGGCATATTGCCTGCAGCTCGCTTTCCCGGTCGGAAATTGTAGTGCCGGCTTTCCGAAATGGAAAGGTTGCGGCAGTTCTGGATGTGGATAGTGAACTGTTAAACCAATTTGACGAAACAGACGCACAATTCCTGGAGCAGGTGGTTAAACTGGTAAATTTTTAATGCGAAAGATTTACCTCATCCCCGGAATGGGCGCGGATACCCGCATCTACAACAAGATCAACCTGAAAGAAACCGACGAGGTAATTTGTGTGGACTGGATCCAACCGCATCCTACTGATACTTTAGCTACTTATGCGCAAAAGCTTACTTTTCAATATCATATCGTGCCGAATTCGATCGTGATCGGGAATTCCCTGGGTGGAATGCTCGCCATCGAAATAGCGAAGTTTATTCCTGTTGAAAAAGTTATTCTCATTTCCAGCATCCGGACTATAGATGAGGCGCCCTGGTATTTTCCGGTTTTCAGGGCATTGCCGGTTTACCGTCTCATCCCGGGAAAATTGATGACCAGCCTGGGTCCATTTATCAAAGTTGCATTTCGAAACACGAGTAAAGAAGGCGAGTGGTTATTAAAGGACATGTTGAAGAACACATCTCCGGAGTTCCTGCAATGGTCGATGGGAGCGGTGTTGCGTTGGGATAACCGGGTAGTATTACCCAACGTATTCCAGGTAAGTGGCGACAAAGACATGGTTTTCACTTACAAAAAACTGAAAAATGCCGAAATCATTAAAGGCGGGACCCATATCATGTTACTTGACAAGTCGGCCCAGGTCAATGAATTTCTCAAAAAAGTATTGAACAAATGAAGCTGCCTGTAAGCTATTATCTAAATGACGACGTTGCGGTTTTGAGCCGGGACCTGCTGGGTAAATATATTTTCACCTGCATCGATGGCGTTGTTACGGGCGGATACATTGTTGAGACCGAAGCCTATAATGGCGTGGTTGATAAAGCATCCCATGCGTACGGCAACCGCAAGACCAACCGCACAAACGTAATGTTTGAGCAGGGCGGCGTCATCTACGTGTACCTATGCTATGGCATCCACGAAATGCTGAACATCGTTACCTCCATTGAAGGGCGGCCGCATGCCATCCTGATCCGGGCTGTACACCCTACGGATGGGATAGATCACATGCTGGAGCGTCGCCGAATGGCTGCACTAAAACCCAATTTAACAAGAGGGCCCGGCTCGGTGGCTAAGGCTTTAGGCATCTCCCGCGCCATCAATACATTGAGTTTACAAAGCGATGTTATATGGTTAGAGGATAGATGGTTGTATTTCGGTGACGAAAGTATTGCTTCCGCTCCGAGAATAGGGGTGGACTACGCTGACGAAGATGCTTTGTTGCCTTACCGGTTTTATGTTAAGGGCGATCCTTATGTCAGCAAGCCAAACAAATGATTAAATTTACGGCTTGTTTTGGGAGGCATGACTTGTCAGGAGACGCAAATTGTCCCGAGACGCAAATTGTCCTGAGACGCAAATTGTCCTGAGACGCAAGGTATTGCGTCTCTACAGCGGGGGAAAATAGATTTTTAAATGAACAATTACCCGGAGACGCAAAGTATTGCGTCTCTACTTAGCATATGGAATACGAAAATAACCTCGAATTTGCGACGCGGCTTGATGAGCAAGATCCGCTTAAAACCTTTCAATCAAAATTCCTGATCCCGCAACATAAGGGAAAGGATGCAATTTATTTGTGCGGCAATTCCCTGGGCCTGCAGCCGGTTAGCGCGAAAAAATATATCGACGTCCAATTGACCAACTGGCGGGAACTGGCCATCGAAGGCTTTTTTAAAGGCAGTGAACCCTGGCTCGGCTTTCACAAACGCCTGACGAATACCCTTTCGGGCATTTTAGGCACCAAACCCGAAGAGATCACCATCATGAATTCACTTACAGTGAATCTTCATTTGCTGATGGTAAGCTTTTATAAGCCAGCCGGTAAACGTTTTAAAATATTGATAGAAGGCGGCGCTTTTCCATCAGATCAATATGCCGTTGCCAGCCAGGCAAGATTTCACGGATACGATCCGAAGGACGCAATTATGGAACTGTTTCCACGTGAAGGGGAGTTTGCATTGCGGACGGAAGATATCCTCCAAACGATTGAAACCCATGCAGACGAACTTGCCCTGGTACTGTTCGGTGGTGTGAATTACTACACGGGTCAATTGTTTGACATGCAAACGATAACAGAAGCAGCCTATCAGGCCGGGGCCATTGCTGGTTTCGACCTGGCACATGCCGCGGGGAACGTTCCGTTACAATTGCACGATTGGGACGTGGACTTCGCTACCTGGTGTTCGTACAAGTACATGAATTCGGGGCCGGGCGGTATCAGCGGCGCGTTTGTGCACGAAAAGCATTTCCAAAACAAAGATCTGCAGCGTTTTGAAGGTTGGTGGGGCTTTCGGGAGGAAAGGCGTTTTTTGATGCCAGCAGTATTTGAACCCGATCTCGGTGCGGCAGCCTGGCAGATCAGCACCAGCCCGGCCATGCTGCTGGCGCTGCATAAGGCATCGCTGGATATTTTTGAAGAGGCTGGGGGAATTGAACCCCTTCGGGCCAAAAGCGAACTACTAACCGGCTACCTGGAGTTTTTGCTCAACGGCATCAATGAGAAAAAAGGCGAAGAACTTTTCAAAATCATAACGCCGAAAGGCAAACATGAACGTGGCTGTCAGTTATCAGTGGTTTGCAAGAGAAACGCCAAACAGACATTTCAAATGCTGACGAAAAACGGCGTCATCGGGGATTGGCGGGAACCAAACGTGATCCGTTTGAGCCCTGTGCCGCTTTATAACAGCTTTAAACAGGTTTTCGAGGCGGGGGCGATCATTGGGACGTCGGTGGAGGAGAATTGATTAGAGCCGTCCATAATGCGGAATTGGGAGGAAATGCGGAAGTTGGAATGTCGACCCGATAGCTATCGCGTGCGGGATGTGGAATGCATTTCGAATGGGTGAGGGCTTCGCCGTCTCGAATGTTCAATTTCGGATTTAGACTTCGGTCTTTGGATTATGAAAGTGAAGATAGCGTAAATCCATGCTCAAAATAGCCTACAATCCTAAATACGTTCATCCGCTGCCGGCGGGGCACCGGTTCCCGATGCTGAAGTATGAACTGATACCGGCCCAATTGCTGCATGAGGGTCTAATAACCACCGAAAATTTGTTTTCGCCGGGCGAGTTGAGTGAAGAAGTTATTTTGTGGACGCATGACAAAATTTATTGGGAACAATTGCGGGACCTGACACTACCGCCGGCAGCGCAACGCCGCACAGGGTTTCCGCTGTCGAAAGCGCTTATCGAACGTGAAAAGCTGATCGCGGCCGGTACCATCGAAGGCTGTCGCTACGCGCTGGAATATGGCGTGGCCTTTAATGTGGCCGGTGGCACCCATCATGCCGGGTCGGATTGGGGCGAAGGTTTTTGTTTATTGAATGATCATGCAGTCGCTGCTAACTATTTATTGCATAATAATTTATCATCGTCTATATTAATCATTGATTTAGATGTTCATCAGGGGAATGGCACTGCGGAAATATTTAAAAACAATCCCGCGGTGTTCACTTTTTCGATGCATGGAGCTAATAACTTCCCTTTTCGTAAAGAAAAATCCGACCTGGATATCGCCCTGGCCGATGGAACCGGGGATGAGGAATATATGCAGTTCCTTAAAGAAACGTTGCCTGGTGTGATCAATCGGCAAAAGCCGGATTTTGTTTTCTATTTATCGGGTGTAGACGTTTTGGCCACCGACAAGCTCGGCAAATTGAAGCTAAGTAAAGCTGCATGTAAAGAACGTGACCGATGTGTATTTGAGCAATGTATATCCAACAATATCCCCGTACAAGTGAGCATGGGAGGGGGGTACTCACCCGGAATCACGGATATTGTGGAAGCCCATTGCAATACTTACAGGGTTGCTGATGATCTTTATTTTTAGGAGAAGTAGTAGATTGATAAAATCACTTAAAACTTACCTGCGCGTTCTATTGGCGCTCTTCGCTATGTCGTCTTATAAACATGTCCATCATTTAAATGCTACCTGCCAATTTGCTCCTGTCCCGGTGGTATTTGCTGATGAACTGGAACCTGAAAAACAGCAGGAGGGAGGACACCGCCAAGCCCAGCACCAGCCCGTACCAAATGCCTTTAACCCCAAAGCCCAGCTTCAACCCTAATATATAAGCTATCGGCAAACCGATTAGCCAATAGGCTAGGAAGGTGATGACCGTTGGTATATTAACATCACCCATACCACGAAGCACACCGAGGCCGACAACTTGCGTTCCATCAAACAATTGGAATACAGCAGCAATGATAAGGAGCTGTGCTGCAATGCCTATCACAATTTTGTCTGAAGTGTAAATCCAAGGCAGGACATGATTAAACACCGTGAAAATAAATGCAGTAAAAAACATAAACAGTACGACGATATGATAATTAGAAATGGCCGAATGCCTTAATTTGCGATAATCCTTCCTGCCTAAATAGTTACCTGATTTGATGGCGGCAGCGGCGGATATGCCACTTGACATCATGTAAGTGAGAGACGCCATGCTTAAAGCAACCTGATGCGCAGCTTGTTCGTGATAGCCGATTGTGCCTACCAATATTCCCGCAATGTTAAAAGCGCTTACCTCAAATCCGTATTGCAAAGCCACCGGCCCGCCAATCCGAAATAATTTAAGGCAGCGTAACCGATCGATGTTTTTTAAGGCGAAGTCTTTAAGGTATTCTTTAAAGCGGGGTGATTTTAAAACATAATATCCCATTACTACAGCCATTAAACACCGGTCAATAAGTGTACTATAACCCACACCCGTAACGTCCATAGGCTTAAAGCCGAACATGCCCTTCACCAGTACAATCCCCACGCAAATATTTACAATATTACCCCAGATAGAAATATTCATCGCTTGTTTGGTAAAACCTAATCCTTCAGCAAATTGTTTAAAAGTGTTGAAAATCAGCATAGGTATAAGCGACAAACCCAGTAATGCCAAAAATGGACGCGCTTTTTGTACCACGGCAGGTGTCTGGCCGAGATGGCCTAGCAGGAAAACAGATACGCATAAGGTGATGGCAAACAATATTATCCCGGCAATTAAATTGATAAACAAACTATTTGAAAGCAACTTCCCGCATTCTCTGAAATTTCCGCTTCCGTTATGCTGTGCAATCAACGGTGTTATCCCATATGATATACCTATGCCGATAACCAACATTGTTCCAAAAGCATTAACGGCCAATGAGACTGCCGCAAGCGATACCGTGCCCGCGAAATGACCGACGACAATTGCATCCGATATCTGAACCACCGTATGCCCCGCCTGCGATATTACCACCGGGATAGCCAGGTAGAGGTTATCGCGGTAGTGGGGTTTGTATTTTTGGTAGATTGATTTCATTTTAGAGATTAGAGACTGGAGATTAGAGATTAGTCCGGAAGTCCGGAAGTCCGGAAGTCCGAAAGTCCGAAAGTCCGAAAGTCCGAAAGTCCGGAAGTCCGGAAGTCCGGAAGTCCAAAAGTCCAAAAGTCCGGAAGGCGCTGCGAGTGTTTCGGCAAAAATAAACTAAGTTGTATAGAAAGCGAGGGAAGCAAAGATTAATGACCGGTCTTAACCGAACCTCTAATTCACTAATC
>Ga0302230_10001654_pt1 | contig 14189 bp, 21 predicted proteins | sample II_Palsa_N2_1_FD_193523 | JGI IMG/M metagenome (GOLD analysis project Ga0302230, IMG submission 193523) | Peat permafrost microbial communities from Stordalen Mire near Abisko, Sweden - II_Palsa_N2_1 | ecosystem: Environmental > Terrestrial > Soil > Palsa > Peat permafrost | place: Sweden... | reverse complement strand
TTTGCCAATTCCCCCCCCCCCCCCCCCCCATGTGCACTTGCTGGACGAGCGATTTCTTCTCCGCGTGTCACAAACCACTCATTGTCGTTGCTTCCAAAAATATTTCCTTGACGTGCAGGGTGCGCCACTGGCTTGGCTCAGCTCGTCCCAAGAACATCATTCATCCATGTCGGACGGGGCAGTTTCCGTGGCAGATGCAGGGACCGCTGCTGGAACGACGGCGAGATCTGTGACTGACCTGTCAACATCAGTCTCCACGTCAAAGTCCACGACCACAGCCGCGCCGCATGCCGAAGTAGCAGCCGCGGCTGCGGCGGCTCCGTCTTCACCGGAAACTGCAACGGACACGCGCGCGTCGTCCTCCGCGTCTACGTCACCGCAGCCCAAGAGTAGCAATGGGTACGTGCTCGTCGTTTTTTTTTTGTGTGTGTGTGCGGAAAAACAAACACGCTCAATAGGCTCAAGTTCACGTTCAGGCGAAAGGAGCACTCGTCGTTGGAACAGTATGCTGATGTCATTGGCTGTCTTCTTTCTTTCGCTAACTTGCATCTTGCGCTGGGCAGGGTGACTGGGTCCTCCTCGTCAGGCATCAACGCGGACCTGTTTGCAGGACTCCAGTCGTCGCGCTCGACGCCGTCGCCTTCGCCCGAGTCTGGAGATGACGAGTACGCCAATGCAAGTAGACGTAGAACTGACGATCTAAGGACATCTATGATGCAGGGGCAAATCTGGAAGGAGCAAGTCGCCTGGGCGGCTACATCACATGATGACTTGGAGCAGTAGGACGCTCTCGATGCGCTCCTTGGCCTCCCTTTCGCCCAACGGTTCTGTTGATAACGTGGATGGCACCGGCACGATCAGTGGGGGTACCTACAAGTCGGCCCACGTATCCCCGCCCTCGACGACTCAGTACGACAATTTTTTTTTTTTCCAAAGTCGTTCGGCCGACCTCTTTTCGGTAGGCACGACTATGTCAAAACTAGCAGATCGCAGCCAGCTACTGTTGAGATGGCCAAGGAGACGTCTGCTCACCGGTCAGGATGGAACCTATCGAAGCGGGTAAACATGGAATCCTTCCAATGTGTATAACTTTCCTCAAACACAGATAAAGGACACTTGGAACATTCGCTTCCACAACTCTTACGTTGGTGTGCCACGGCAAAAGAGAAAAGATTCGCTGACACTATATCAAAACTAGAAACACGCGGAAAGCCGTATGTGCAGTCGAGCCCGGATGACTTTACCCTTGAACGCCAAAAGTCCAGCCGCCCTTCGGTCAAGGACATTGACATTGCCGGTGACAAGTACGTATTCCATGCTGCAGCATCAAATACAGAGAATAAATGGGGGGTGGGGGGTGGAAAATCAATCGTAGAAAATTCTTCATCAAGATTGAAAGCCTCGAGAACGGCAGCGATCTCAAGGAAGTCAAGATCTTTGATGTCAACCTCGACATTGACGTTGCCGATCTTACCGCCAAGTGTGTCAAACGGTTTTGCAAGTTGGAAGAGTGGCGGTATGCTCTGTACCACCCCCAGACGCGGCAGTGGCTCTACAATGGCAGCTCACTGCGTGACTATTCGCTGCGCGAATGGGTACAGTGCAAAGGAAAAAATATCATAAACTCACATGGAACCTTGTTGTTGTTGTTGTTGTTGTTGTTGTTGTTGTTTGCAGAGTGTCCTGCAGCTGGTGGTCAAGACAAGCGAGTACTTTGAAGGCGAGACGCTTACATTCCACAAAGCTCTTATGGGCTCAACGGCACCGTCCACCTTGTCCGTATCCACCTTTTACCGGGACCCCGGTTTCATGAATCCAAATGCCCCAAAGTTTGCCCTCGAAAAGGTGCCTTTTTTTTTTTTTTTTTTTTTTGCAAGCGTGCCGTGACTGAAAGAAAAAAAAAAAATAGAAAGTGCGGAAAGAGACAATCTACCTGGTGGAGATTATCTTACGTTCGGACGGCTGCGTGCTTCAGTCGTCGTCGGGTTTGTTACCCATGATGCCCATCGTCCGTCTCAAGAACTACCGCCATCAAGAGTTTCCTGCGAACGGGGATGACTTTTTGTAACGCAACTTTTTCTTTTTGGGCCCGTCGTTCCTGAACAACAACCAAAACAGGTACATTCTCAAACTTTCCAAAGACTGGGACGATCAAGATTACATGGCTGAGGTGGCTGGCCGCGTGCTCGGTCGGCCCAACTCCCCTGAAAACGCAGGAAATGACCAGTCTCCTCAAATGCCCCGCGAGGCGTCGCCTCCCCCTAGGTATGCATTTTTTATTTTTTAGATTTTTTTTTTTTTCTTATTGTATGTTTTAGCGGCCTTACTGACGTGTTTCGGCGCTCAAGCAATCCGGGCGGGAGTAGCAACGGCGCCAATAGCCCCAGCCCAGGAGTCGAAATTTTGAAGTTAGACGAGAGCAACGACGAGCAACGCGTTCATTTCTCCGACTACTTTGACCGTGCGATCGTCAAGATGACACGCGCAATGTTTCTGCGCTCGCCTGGCCATCTTTACTGCCAGCCGCTGTATAACGAATCGCTGGAGAGCTACTTTGTTGTCTGCATCAAGAGCCTTACTGACACGGAGGCGTACGCCGACGAGCTCAACAAATCCGAGGGGGGCTTGCAACTGCGCTGGCGCGAAGTGGAGCGGGTACCATCTTTTTTTCCCTCATGAAGCTTAAAAAACTTATTTTACTTTGTGTACTAGTTGGATTGGGGTGCGTATAGCCAATCGTGGGGCCTGTGGTCGCACTTGCACGAAATCTACAATTCGTCGCGCAACACGCTTTCTGAAGGTCTGTATGTCGGCCTCTTCCATGCTATGTCCACCGCAAAGGGTTTTGTGGTCATGGTCCCCAAACTTTACGTACGGCGTCTATGTAAACTTATTATTTTGCGTGACTTTAAATCTTTTCTGAACAGCCCGAGATGGTTCCTGTAATGAAAGTCCGTGACAATGCTCAGGTGACCGCGGAGGAGTGGGACTTTGTCCGCGGAAAGACCACCGATGAACCCTTTACCGACTCGCCGGCTGACAAGCTGCCCTTGCCCTTGCCTGCAGAGTTGGAAGAGTTTGGCAAGGTTTGGTACTTGGTGATGCAAACTTTCGTAAACACCTGTCTGTATTCTAGAACCTCGCGCTGGCCCTGGACCGCCTCAAGCGCTCGACGGAAGTGTCCATTGGTGCAGATCACTTGTACGACGTCGGTCCAATCGACATTGACGAGGATCGTTCTGTTCGCATGATTGGTATGCTTGTTTTTTGATGCAGGGCACAGGTGTACTGAAACCTCGGACAGCGTTTGTTCGGATTATTGGCTTCCAAGACAATGCGCTTTCTTTCAACACTTCCAACTATTTCATGTATCCGCTCACGTGCTTTGAGGTAGTCACTGCCTTTTTATTTTTATTTTTATTTTTTTGTGTGTGTGTGTAAATCCCCATAAAAATACAGATCCTCCACAACGACATCTACAAGAACAACCAGTTCAGAGCGTTCCGGCGCTCGTCTATGGCGGCGCACCGTGAGCCATCCAACTCGAAACGGACCAAGAGCCCCTCCGCTGCCGACGATGTAGTCAAGCAGTGGCGAGCCCAGAGCTGGACAATGTCTGTGGTCGAATGGCACAGAACAAAGACGTTCAACACCTTGTCGAAGAAGCATCACGTCTCCACCTAAACCTTCTTTTTTAAAAGAGGACACACACACACACACACATAAAAATAAAAAAATTTCCTTCTGAGCGCCTAATCACGATACCACACACTGTTTGCTTTCATTCTCTCTTATACTTTTGCACACACCCTTTTACTATAAATGTTGCTTAAAATTGTTGCCCTGAAAAAAAAAACATGGAAAAGCATCATCGCCTGTTTCTGTTTGCCATTTCTCGTTTCTTGAACCGCTCGACAATCAGGTCATCGGTTGCCTGGTCGCGATTGCCAAAGTTGTCTTGCTTGTTTGTGGCGAACCACTTGTTTTGCACATAGTTCTTGCTCTGAGGCTGCTGCTGCTGCTGCTGCTGGTCCAAGGCAGCCTGACGTGCCCGCTCGGTCTCCTCAATGTTTTTCATTTTAGCCTCGACACCCAAGTCGATCTCAGGGATGGTGATGAGCATGGCCGACGACGTCGATGCGTCGCCTTCCTTGGCCGGCTCGCCGCCCTTTTTGCGCAGTTGTTGCTGTCATGAAAAAAAAAAAAGCTAAGAAAAAAAAAATACTAAAGAGGCAAGACATACTTGGACGTGCTCGGGCAACTTGTAGAGTTCGTCCATGGGGTCCACAGGGGCGTTAGCAGAGCCATCTCCCACAAGGCCGCGCTTTTTCTTCATCTCTTGCTCGACATAGGCGACCATGTGCTTGTCCACGTCGAGGGCGTTGGTCTGCTTTGTGAACGTCGTCTCGACGAGCCCGCCCGTCTTGAGCTTGAACGGGTCCTCCGCGGCGGCAGCGGTGGCCGCCTCCTTGGCCGCCTTCTTGGCATCCTTGTCCACCGTCTCCATCAGTCTCTCTGCCGAGATTCCCGAGGCACGTTTGCGAAGCCGTTGCAATTCACGAGCATCCGCCGCCAAGTTGACCGCCTCGTCGCCCTGGCTTTCAACGCCTCTTCCGTCTGCCGTGTTTGATGCCTCGGACCCCTCCGCGTCCGCACCGTCGTCGCTCTGTTGCCGCAATTGCGGGCGTTTGCGCTTTTTGAACGCGGCCTCGTCTCCCATTGCCCTGGCGTTGAATCGGAAAAAAAAAAAGTATTTTTCCAGCCTTTTTTTTAATTTTTGTCTGCGTTCAAACAAAAAGGGGGTGTATCTGCTTGCTTGTTAGTTTGTGGCGGCACACAGGGCATTTGTGTTGGGCGCGGACCGCCGATTGAATACACTCCTGCGGTTCGAGGTCGATATTTAAAAAATAAATAAAATTCTGTTTAAAACCGGGACGTACTTCACAAAAAACGTGGCCACACGTCGTAGCCGCCATCTTGTTGATGTCGTCCAGACATATGGCGCACTGCAGGGATGTTGGGGCCTTGCTTGTCAATCCGCGCTCCTTGTTTGCCTGCTCGACTTGCCTAAACAACAACAACAAAAAATAAACCAAAAAAAAAAAAAGAATGTACTTTGATAGTGGACGGAGTGGCGAGGTAGCAACGGCAGGCACGGCGGGTGGCGTCCTCGGAGCGGGCGGTGGGGCAGGCATGAAAAAGAAGGGATCAACGTCGTCGGCATTTTCATCTGGCATGTCGTCTTCGTCTTCGTCTTCGACCTCGTCTTCGTCATCGGAGTTTGGTGCACCCCAGCGGAGACTGACCCTATCACGGGCAATAGCTGTCCCAAAGTTTCGTCCAGCGTCCCTCCTACCGACGCCATCGGCAAGCCGCGTTATAAATGAATCGGTCCAATAGAGAGTCCGCGCCCACAGATCTGTGTTGGAACGTCCCCTCTCGGGTGGCGCAAAGGCTGTTTCGATTTTTTTTTTTTTTTTTGCGTAAGTCACGAGAGCAAAAAAAGCAACAACACAAAAATCAAAGCGTACGTCGAACGGGCGACTCGATCAAGTCGACATCCACGATTTGAGCAGCAGGCGGGAGGCGGGGCGCCTGCACCAGTGACTCGCCCGAAAATATGAGGTCATCGTCATCACCGTCGTCAATCTGCCCGCCAACGATATTGTCCACGTCCTCCAGTTCAGTTAGGTCGATCAGAGCAGCGGCACCTGCTCTGCTTGCACCAGAGGCAGCAACAGCGGGCGCACTTACGCCAGAAGCCGACGACACACTTGGAATCACAGAGGCGTCCCGACCGTCAGGGGAGACGGCACTGTCCTCGTCTGGTGAAACACAAGGATAGGCTATCAGTACGCGTTCCAGCTCCATTCCTTCAGGGTTACCCGTGTCCTCGTTCAAACGTCGCCGTTGGCTAGCATGTAATGACTGGCCATCGCCATTGTCTCCTTCCTCACCGCCTTTTCCCTCGTCCTCAGCGACCCAAAGCGGCGCCGGCCCGCCAACCAAAGAGTGCTGCCTTCGCAGCGGCGACGACTGAGCAGCCTGCATTACGTAAGTTGGTTTGTTGTTCAGCACGCCCACGCAATTCCAACGTGTACCACAGAGGACGACCCGTCTTGTTGCGGCCGCCTCGCCTCACGCTGCTGCTCGCCCTGCTGCTCGCCCAGCTGCTCGCCCAGCTGCTGCTCCTGCTCTTCCGGCTTCCGCCCGACCTCCTCCTCCTCCTCCTCCGGTTGTGGCGGGAGTGGCAGGTCGGTCGTTGACATCCTCGGCGGCCACGTGGATGGAAGTTTTACCCAGCCACTCGGAATGTCTGCCCCACCGACACAGCAGTCCCAGAAAGAGGAGGAGGCCAAGCTCAAGTAACTGTGCGGACGCGCCTGTTCCACTAATCGTGATCGTCTGTCTGCAGGCAGCAGGCCGAGATGCGCAAGAGCATGCTCGCGCAGATTCTCGACCCGGCAGCACACGACCGATGTATGTACGTCTGTCCACGATCAACTCACGTATTCTGTTCTCGCAGTGCAACGCATCGCGATCGTCAAGGCGGACAAGGCACGCGCCGTCGAGGAGATGCTCATTCGGATGGCGCAGTCGCGGCAGTTGCAGGGGCGCGTAAACGAGCAGCAACTCGTCCAGGCAAGTCTTCCACCCCACCCAAAATAACGCAGTAATTCTTACGCATTGTTCTCCACAGTTGCTGGAGCAGGTGAGTGAGCAGACCAAGCAAACCGAGACCAAGATCAAGGTATGCTCAACGCTGCCACGCATGACTATCTAACCGTCTCTTTTTTTGTTTTGTTTTTTTGGCGGTAGTTCCAACGGCGTGGCGAAGACGACGACGACTTTGACGAGGACAGTCTCTTCCAGGATTGATAAACTACGTACTACGGTAGCCTCTGTATGCTGAACGGATAGTGAGAGTTTCATCACCTGCATCTGCAGCTGTTTTTTTTTTCTTTCTTTTGATTTACGTCGTGATGTCGGAGAACGAAGACGACACGTCTGGTGTTCTCGACGATGCGGATCTTTTGGAGGCAGTGGAGGCGGCCGAGTTGGAGGAGGAAAGGCTACACGAGCGTCAGCAAAGAAGGCCGCGCCGCCGTGTCGTAACTATCAACCGAGCCCCGGTGCTGACGCTGTGGGCGTACGTGGTCGCCCGACGGCTGGGCCACCCGGAAGCGACCGCGCTCACGCTGGGGCGTGCCGTTGCGATCAAGTATGCGCTGACCAAAGGCGAGAGTCTGGGGGTTATCAAAGGGTCTGCCGGGGCGCGGCGCGTGGGTGTGCCGCCGTGGCGCATCTACACCGCCGGCACAGTACCCACCAACGAAAAAGTGTACTTGCGGCAACGCGCGATCGAGTTCTTCAACAATGTTTTCACCGTCCAGCTTGTCAACGGCACCACGCTGCTCACGATCCTCGACGGCAAGCCGATGGAGCCAGATGCAGTGAAAGTCTACCTTCGGACACACCTGGGATCGCAGCAGCAACAGGACGACCTCACGGCCTCACTGACTGCCCTCGCCAACGCCCTCACTCCCGCACAGCTCGGAGGAAACGGCGCATACGACGTGTACGTCCAGTTCAGGCCAGAGGTGCCCCCGGGATTCGACGGATGGGGCCAGGCCGGTGAGCTCGATCTGGACCGCATCGATGAGCTGATCGCCGGTCCCAATTCAGCAGAGCCCGCGTCTTCCTCCCCCTCCTCCTCTTCTTTGTCCGCAAACCCCAAACGGATCAAGACCGATGTGAACTAAATAAATACGTAACACGTAGGATACAAAGAAGTTTTTAGACATCTCGCAAACAGGCGAGCACCTGGTCTCCCCAAGCGCCACCAGAGGCACGCCCGATCTCTTGGAAGGACCCGGGGGGAGACCGATTGGCACGGAACACACGTTGTGACTGCCACAACGACGGCTCGGTAAAGTTCACGCCCATGACAAAGCCGCAGTAGGCCTCGAGGACGATCGTCCGCAGTTGGTACTGAGCCATGCTGCGAACTCGTTTGCTCGCTCGCTCGTGCTGTCGTAGGGCGACATCCACAACGCGATCCGGCGACGCATCGCTCGCTGCTGCTGCCGCGGCGGCATCTTCGAGCAAGAGGCGCAGCTCGTCCAGGGCGAGCAGGGCCTGGTTGATCCCGATTCCGAGGCGGTAGTGCGCCGTGACAGCGTTGTCGCCAAACACGACCGCGACGGAGCGATGCCTGGAACCGCGACCACCAAGCGCCTGCGCCAGAGGTCTCGTCGACTTGATTCGCACGGGAACAATGTAAGCGTCCAGCACCTGGGCCCGGAGATTGGCCTCGTCCCGAAACGGATGCGCGAGCAGCGCGTTGGAGACAGACAACAGCATGTCCCAGGGCAGACGGTCGGCGTGTTCGAGCAGTTGCTCGCCGTAGCCGTGACGAACGATCAGCTGCAGCTGGCAGTGGCCCCGGTACCAGCGTTTGAACGCAGCCGAGATGTTTGGGTGCGAGAACGTGATGTCATACGGATCGACATCGCCGTTGTTCTTGAGTGTCGGGCACTCTTGCGTCGCCGCGTTGGCACGGTAGCGCACGATCACGGTCGTTTGCTGGAGACGCGACTTGGTCACTTTGACCGAACCGGCCGTTGCCGTTTCAAACACGGCAGAGGTGTGAACGTGCGTCGTCATGTTGGCCTGTTCACGCACCCACGACCCCGAGCCACCCTCGCACCCTACGACGATGTCAAAGGACAGCAGTGTGGTACTGCTGTCGTTGTGGCGCTTGATTGTCATGGTCGACCTACCGTCTTCCTGTCCGTGCTCGTCGTCGCCCAAAATGCGCACGGGCTCGACGCCGTATCGAAGATCAATCCCCCCCGCGAGCACAGCGATCCGAGCCAGCAGCCGCTCGAGCATGTTTGTCCTGTAGATGATGTTTGTCGCGCTGGACACGTGCGGGTCGGCGGACGCGAAGAGGGTCCCTCCCCACTGCTGCAGCCGATCGAGGCTCTTGTACCACGTGTTGTCGCTCACGTCCAGCCAGGCGTCTCGCGTGTACTCTGTCCTCCTCTCGAGCACGACGATCGGCCACAGCACATGTGTCGCGCTGTGCTGGCGGAGTTGCAGGGCCGACAGCAAGCCTACCGGGCCCGCGCCGACCACCACCACGCCGATCTTTCTCCCCGTACCCTCCTCCTGGTCGTCAGGGTCCAACGACGGCGACGGCAGGCCAGGGAACGAGCTCGCCAGGGCGTCCACGAGGGCCATCAGCGTCGCATTGGTGGTCACCCCCATGCCCACTTGCTCTTTTCCCGGCTTCTGCCTCCTCCATTCCACCAGCCGTTGAAACTCGGCGAGCACGTCGGCCGTAAGGGCCTCTGGGCGCGTCACATCCAGGATCGCCTCTGCAAACGCGGCCTCGGAGCCTCCGACGCCGGCGATTGCGGAAAGAGCAAGCACCGCGAGCACCAGCCACATTTTCCCCCCAAATGAGCGACCTAAACGCAACGTTCAAAACGGCCGCCAACGCGCTGGCCATGCTCTTCCGCGAGAGTGTGGCCCAGCAAAAGAGCGCACACGCGCTCGGGTACATTGACTGTCTGGAGGACCTGACCAAGCTGCTGTCTGGGCCAAACATGCCCGCACACCTGAGCACGGCCGAGTTGGTCAACTTGCTGAGGGCGCGCACGCAGCAGATGGAGAGCAAGGCCACCGGGGCCACCGGGGCCACCGGGGCCACCGGGGCCGCAGGCCAGCCTGCGCAGGCGACCGCGCAACAGCAACAACAACCGGCAAGAGCCCCGCCAGCCCGGCTCCAAGCGACGGCAGCACCGGCAGCGCCACAGCCGACCGCTGCCAACTTGATGGAGAACTTTTCTGCGGCCGTCGCAAGCACGCTGAGCGCGCAAGCAGCACGTCAGCCTCAAAGCCACCTTCAGAACCAGTTTGCCGCCCCCAGCGGACCAACCGCATTTGCTTTTGGAAGCAGCCCGTCTGGCGCCAGTGAAACGGGAGCATCGGCGACACCATCGTTTTTCAATAGCAGCAGCAGCAGCAGCAGCAGCAGTAGCAGTAGCTCAACTCTGCGGACGCCAAGGAGGACCGTACCAGCCGACGCAGACAGCATGGCAATGGAGGCCGATAACGCAAACAACGACGATGATGACGACGACGACCATGGGCCAGTGAAGCGGCCACACCACTTTTCCATGAACATTGACGTGGCGCTGTGGGATCCAAGCAAGCGGAGCCGATACTTTTGAAACTTTGGATCCATCATGTGTTGGGATATCTATCATGTGTCGGAATAAAGACAAGAATAAAACTACTTATGCTGCTATTTGATGAGACCGATGCAACAGTGAATCGTCGTCGTATGCCAGCGAGTTTGTGACATAGTCGTGCAGGGAAGCGTCGCTCTTGATCTTGTACGATGTGAGCTGCGCATTCTCGAGCTTGTTGACAATAGTGTAGAGGGATGCACAGCGATCAAAGCGGACGACGACCGTCCCATCAAAGCTCTCCTCCGACTTGGACATCCTTTCCACAGCTGACATTTCTTGGAGAAGGAATCCTGCAAACGGAAAATGAGGGGAAAACAACAACAACCAAAATACACTTTTTTTTTTCCTTATTTACCAACAAGAGGGATTATGGGGGACTTGGCGTTCTCTGTCAAGTTGCGATATGCGGCAAAGTTATTCTTTGGCGAGACGAGTTCCTCAAGTTCTTCAAAAGCTTCTGTAAACTTTTTGGGTACGGCTTGCCACACAGTCGTCAAACGTGAGACGCCCGGATGCACGAGGCCATGTACGATCCATGCAATCGAGTTGAAGTTGTTGAGTTCGTAGCAAGCCTGACCAAGGATAATAAACACAAACACAAAAACAAATTCAGCGTACAATCGCGATCTTGATAAACTTGCGGATGGTGTATGCTCGCATGTTGTTGGTATCGGCTTCCAAAATCTCTGTCGCCACCCATCGGCTCATCTAAGAAAATGAAAATAAAAATAAAAAAAAATAAAATTAGAGAACCCTGTCAACAAATCCTTTTGGCTTACGCACCCTCACAAACCACGATATCGGCATCATCGCCAGTTTCACGAGCTCGTCCGATGGTGGCACGCCGTCAGGGTGCATGAGTGGGATCCACCTTTGCGCTTTGATAAGCCGAAACTCTTGCTGCTCCAGGAGGGTGATCTCTTCGGCGATCGCATTGGCACGGTCGGCCATGAGGTGAGGGTCCACGCCATTGCCCTCCTTTGGCATGGGGGCACGCATAAACATGCGGATGGACGAGCTCAGTGCAGACATGTGCTGCAGACATAACAACAACGTCAAACAAACAAATTGCAACAACACAGAGCGTACCTGCGAGCGGATAGACTCTTGTATTTGGTACGAGTGTGCGACGTACGCCTGTTTGTACTCGGTTTGCAAGGACTCGGCAAATTCGTCAAGCACCTGCTGCAGACTTTGCTTTTCGATTTCGTGCCAGCAGCGTGTTATCAAACGCGAGATCACATGAACGGCACGTCGACGGATCGGGTCCACTTTTTGCTTGAACTCGAGCTTTTTGTGTCGGGGTGTTAGCTACAGCGTCTTCTTTGTCACATCACCTTTTCCTTGTTGCTAGCCTCTTGAGGCCCAACAGTCCGGAATCGAGCGAGAGACTCCTCGATGACTTTTTCCGTGGACATAAACATCGTGTGGCTGAGGATGAATGTCTCGACGATATCGATCTCTGCAAAGGGACGGGTGGGGGAAAAAAAAAAAATCTCTTCTCAGTGACCACAGCAACTAGGACATACCAGGGTAGCCCACAGGGGACGGCATCGTCGGGTCAAAGACCAAGTCAAGCAGCTCCGGTAGGTTGACAAAGGTAAGGTTGCTCAAGGTCTTTGGGGTGCCAGAGAAAATGGCCGTGGTCATGGCGTCAAGTCCACTTGCTTGTCGTGGCTACACTCGGTTCTTGGTTAGATGGGGACATTAGCATTATGCCGATACCTTGTAGACGGTTTCGCGCACGACAGTCGACGGCGGAGATTTAAGAGGTGCCGCTGCATCATTGGCTGATAGTGCTGTTGATGCCGATGACGAGGAGGACGATGACGAGCCTACGCCCTTTGCTGTATCTCCGCGAATCAGGACAACACGCGTAAGAGATAGCACATACGTTTGCGCACGGTGCCCACGATCATCGCCTCGTTAAAAGTAGGGCTGGTCGTACTCTCGGTTGACTGGGCGGCTTTAAACTGCGTCCTGAAGCGATGCATGCAGTCCACTGGGTCTTTTTTTTTTTTTTGGATTTGGATTGTTGCACAGAGGGCCTCATTTAAACCATTGCTTACCATAAATGCTGTTGCCCGAAGGAAGCTTGCGCGGCCCGTAAATATAGGAAACGGTGACTGCGTCTGGGAGCGGTGAGACCTCTTGGGCGGCGGAGCTTGCCCCTTTGTCTGCATTGTTTTGTATTATTGGGCACTGTGCGCATTTGTCTCTCCGAGAGCCCCCCTGTACCCCACCCCACTCCACCCCACTCCACCCCCGCCGCAGCAAGCCAGCCAGCCAGCCCACGTACTCTCCATCTGATTCAAAAAGCTGTTTCCGGTGCGCGAGAACAGCGTCCCTGCCATGGACAACGTCTTCATCATGCGCATCGTCCCCGTGACCTTTTGGGTGTTGCGGGCTCGCCCCGGCCGGTCATTGCCGTTTGCCCCCGCGTCGCCGTCGCCGCTCGAGCCTGCAACGCGAGCCCCCGCGTGACGCACGTTAGGCCGTTCCTTTTTTTTTTTCCGGTTGCTTACCTGTGGATGACATTTTGGTAATGATGGCCTCCAACAGCACTCGCGCGCTCGGCAAGTCTGTTTTGCATGGATTCAATGCGCCGATCCGGGTGCTCGTGGCCTACGGCTCTGCGGTGAAGGCGCAGGCGGGACAAAAGGCGGACGATTCGATGGTCGACTTTATTTTTGGCGTGGAGGACGCGCGCGAGTGGCACGATGTCAACCTGAAGCAGCATCCCTTGCACTATGCCACGGCGATGCTCCTGGGCGGCAGCCGATTCGTCGCGTGGGTGCAGGCTCTCGGTGCTGGTGTGTTCTACAATACCCTAGTGCCGTTCGAGGGGAGGCGGATCAAGTACGGCGTCGTCACGACCGAGCGCTTGGAGCACGACATGAGGCAGTGGGATGACATGTACCTCAGTGGCCGTCTGCACAAGCCTGTGGACGTCATCTGCTCCACCCCGTCGTTTGACAAGGCCCTCACTATCAATCGGACCAACGCCCTGCAAACAGCCCTCCTCATGCTGCCACCCACGTTCACACAAGAGCAGCTTTTCACGACGATTGCGGGCCTATCCTACGCAGGTAACTCGGCGCGCGTCTCTTCCGTATGTCTAATAAGCAAAGGGGTAAATCCTTGCAGGCGACTTTCGAATGACGTACGGGGAGAACCCTTACAAGGTGGCCAACATTGTCAAGGGACAATTTGACGAATTTTCACAAATATATCTGCCGCTCCTCCGCGAAGTGTCTCCTACATCAACAGCAGCCAGCTCGTCGGCAAGTTCCTTGATTCACGTAACAACAAGGCAAAAGCAATACAAACATTGAATAAAAGAAACAAAATAGCAAGACCAAGACCCCGATGTGCAAGCACTCCGTCTAGCACTATTGCCGAGCAACTTCCAGCTGCGCATCCAGCGGTTCTGGGAGGTCGGGACGAGACAAACGGTTGGAAACCTCTCCGAGGTGGCCATGCACCCGGACCGATCCAAGTACATCCTGCAGGCGCTTCATGCGATCAACAGCAAAAGCAGTAGGTCACAGTCTGTCAAGGGAATCTTTACCGCGGGCGTGTCGAAAAGCCTCCTCTATGTGTCTGAAAAGCTCCAAAAAAGGGCCAAGGCCTTGGAATCTCCGCCCAAAGCATAAAGTTTTTTTTCAATTGTATGGTGTTGAAAAAAAAAAAAGTCATTCGATGTACACAAAAGATCCATTATTTTTTTTTATTAACAGTTATTCAGTTCCCTGCAGCTGCGCTCCTTGCAGCTGCCTTAGCGCGAGCCTTGGCCTGGGCTGCGCTTTGTGCCTTTTTCATATCATCAATCGGGCTGCGTCCTTTGCTCTTGATCATGACCTTTTTCTGGTTGAAAAACTCGACGTCCACCTCGTTGACGTACGACTGGTTGTGCTGTGGGGGGGG
>Ga0302230_10001650_pt1 | contig 14205 bp, 12 predicted proteins | sample II_Palsa_N2_1_FD_193523 | JGI IMG/M metagenome (GOLD analysis project Ga0302230, IMG submission 193523) | Peat permafrost microbial communities from Stordalen Mire near Abisko, Sweden - II_Palsa_N2_1 | ecosystem: Environmental > Terrestrial > Soil > Palsa > Peat permafrost | place: Sweden... | reverse complement strand
GCTCGTTTGAGTACTCGGCTGCATTCAGCAACCGTGGCGCCGGTCGTCATCACATCGTCCAGAATCGCCACGTGCGCCGGCAGTGCCATGCCCGTGCGCAAGGCAAAGGCACCGCGCATGTTGCGGCGACGGGTGACAGCGTCCAGTTCGGTCTGCGGTGGTGTCTCGCGCTGGCGCTGCAGCAGATCGCACTGCATAGGAATACCGAAAGCTTTTGCCAGCGGCTTGGCCAGTTCCAGCGCCTGGTTGTAGCCGCGCTGACGCAAGCGGCCACGATGCAACGGGACGGGCAGAACAAGCTCGGGCAGCACGCCAGTTCGGGGCTCGATCTGCCATAGCCTGCTCAGCACCCGCCCAGCAGCGAGATCGCGGCCGAACTTGTAGCGCGACTCCAGCCGATCCAGCGGCCACGCATAGCGAAACGGCGCCCAGGCGGCATCCCACGGCGGTGGTCGACGTTGGCATTCGCCGCACAGTGCCGCGGGCACTGCCAATGGAAGGGCGCAACGCGCGCAACAAGAAGTATTGCGGGGCAACTCGGCAGCGCATTCAGCGCATAGATCGATGCCGTTGGCACCTGACGCACCGCAAAGCAGACAACGCAACGGCAGCAGCCACTGCTGCACACGCGTGCCGAGAGTCCAAAGCGCTTCCCTGCGCATCATGGTCGGGTTCGCCTAGCTCAGGATTTGGCCTTGAACAGGGCCGCGTCGATGATTGACCAGATGTGGATGATCCAGCCCATCCAGAAAATCCAAAGTACGCCAGCCAGCACAAACATCAGCAGCGCCTTCAACAAACGCCCCTGCACCAGCTGGCCCAAGCCCGGAATGAATAAACTGCAGATCGCGGCCAATACATTGCCACCGCTGCCTTGTCCTGTGCTCATGCCAATCGCCCCTCCTCGATAGTGGGGTTGATGGTAGCGGCAGCGACCCGCCGAGGTCACGTCAACCAAAACGTTGCACGCGCGGTTGACTGTCGGCCGAACTGCTCACACACTTCCCGGCTTACTGATGGGAGTTTTCCATGGCCGAAGCTGTGATCCGCCACGACTGGACCCGCGACGAAGTCAGCGCACTGTTCGCGCTGCCGTTCAATGAGCTGATGTTCCGCGCACACAGCGTGCATCGCGAACACCACGACCCGAACGCCGTGCAGGTGTCGACACTGCTATCGATCAAGACCGGCGGCTGCCCGGAAGACTGCGCCTACTGTCCGCAAGCCGCGCGCTATGACACCGGTGTGCAGGCGCAAAAGCTGATGAGCGTGAACGCCGTACTGGAGCGCGCGAAGGCAGCCAAGGCCGCCGGCGCCAGCCGCTTCTGCATGGGCGCTGCCTGGCGCAGTCCGAAAGACCGCGACGTGGTCAAGGTCGCCGAAATCATCAGCGCGGTGAAAGGCCTGGGTCTGGAAACCTGCGCCACCCTCGGCATGCTCAGCGATACCCAGGCGCAGTCGCTGAAGGCCGCCGGGCTCGACTATTACAACCACAATCTTGACACCGCGCCGGAGTTTTACGGCGAGGTCATCCACACCCGCCAGTATCAGGACCGACTCGACACGCTCGAGCACGTGCGCGCTGCCGGCATGAAGACCTGCTGCGGCGGCATCGTCGGCATGGGCGAATCGCGCAGCCAGCGCGCCGGCCTGCTGCAGACGCTGGCCAACCTGCCCGAGCACCCGCAGTCCGTACCGATCAACCAGCTGGTGCAGGTCGAAGGCACGCCGCTGGCCGGCATCGATGCGCTGGATCCGTTCGAATTCGTGCGCAGCATCGCAGTCGCGCGCCTGCTGATGCCGGCCTCGATGGTGCGGCTGTCGGCCGGTCGGCAGCAGATGGACGACGCGGTGCAGGCGCTTTGCTTCTTCGCCGGCGCCAACTCGATCTTCTATGGCGAGAAGCTGCTGACCACCGGCAACCCGGACGTCGAGCAGGATCGCGCGCTGTTCCGCCGCCTCGACCTGCATCCGCTGGAAATCGTGGAGACGGACAACACCGTGCACGCCGACATTCTCGAAACGGAAACCGTATCAGCCGGCTGTGGACAGGGCTGTGGCTGCAGCGTCGCGGCCTGACCTGCTGGAACGATTGGCCGTCCAGACGGCCGAACGCGAGCGGGCCAACCTGCTGCGTCGGGTTCGCACCATTGATCATGCCGATGGCCCTTGGGTAGAGATCGGCGGCAAGCGGCTGCTGTCATTTTGCAGCAATGACTACCTCGGCCTGGCACAGCATCCACAGCTGATCGCTGCCCTGCGTCACGCGGCGTCGGAATGCGGTGTCGGCAGCACGTCGGCACATCTGATCTGTGGCCATCGCACCGAGCATGCCGAACTCGAAGAAGCCCTGGCGGCATGGACCGGTCGCGAGCGTGCCCTGCTGTTTTCCACCGGCTACATGGCCAATCTCGGCGTGATGCAGACCCTGCTCGCGCGCGGCGACATCTGCGTACAGGACAAGCTCAACCATGCCTGCCTGCTCGATGGCGCCAAACTCGCTGGCGCGGAGCTGAAGCGTTATCCGCATTCCGATGTCGAAGCGGCCACGCGTCAGCTCCGCGCCAGCGAAGGTGTCGGCAGCTTGCTGGCCACCGACGGCGTGTTCAGCATGGATGGCGACATCGCCCCGCTGCGTGAACTGGCCACGCTGTGTGCACGGGAGAATGCCACCTTCATGGTGGACGATGCGCACGGCTTCGGCGTCATGGGCAAGAGCGGCGCGGGCAGCACCGAGGCCGCCGAACTGAACCAGTACGACATCCCGGTACTGATGGCGACGCTAGGCAAGGCGCTTGGCTGCGCCGGGGCCTTCGTGGCCGGTTCGCATGCGCTGATCGAAGGGCTGCGGCAATTCGCGCGGCCGTATATCTACACCACCGCCATGCCGCCAGCGTTGTCGGCCGCTACGTTGGTGGCGGTGCAGATCACCCAGACCGAACACTGGCGACGTCAAAAACTGGCCGCGCTGATCACCCGTTTCCGTCATGGCGCTGCCCAGCTTGGTCTCACGCTCTCTTCGTCGTCGACGGCGATTCAGCCCATCCTGCTCGGCGACGCGCAAACCGCGCTGGATGCCGCCAACACGCTGGAATGGCGGGGTTTACTGGTCACCGCAATCCGGCCGCCGACCGTGCCGGCAGGTAGCGCGCGCCTGCGCATTACCTTCTCGGCCGCGCATGACGAAGCGCACGTCGACAAACTCCTGGATGCATTGGAAGCGCTGCGCCTGCCGCCCGCGATCGGCTGAACGCCCGGACGATCCAGAACCCACCCGTATAATCAGCTGTTGCTTCACCCACCCTACGCCCATGTCGACTGTCAATATTTCCGCCTACAAATTCGTCAGCCTGGACGACCTGCCCGCACTGCGCGAGCGCGTGCTCGAACGCTGCACCTCGCTTGCGTTGAAGGGCACCGTTTTACTAGCGCCGGAAGGCATCAATATGTTTCTCGCCGGCGCGCGCGACGCGATCGATGCCTTCATGACGTGGCTACACCACGACCCCCGTTTCACCGACATCGTGCCAAAGGAATCGCTGTCCGACGCGCCACCGTTCGGTCGCATGCGTGTGCGGCTGAAGAAGGAAATCATCACCATGCGACTGCCGACTGTCCGCCCTGAAGGCGGTCGCGCGCCGGCGGTTGACCCGCTCACGCTGCAGCGCTGGTTGGCGCATGGCCACGACGATGCAGGTCGTGAGCTGTTGCTGCTCGACACCCGCAATCAGTACGAAACGGCTGTCGGCGCATTCGACGACGCGGTGGATTATCAGCTTGCCAGCTTCACCGGCTTTCCCGAAGCGATCGCCGCCGATCGTGCGCGGTACGATGGTAAGACCGTGGTGTCGTATTGCACCGGCGGCATTCGCTGTGAGAAAGCCGCGCTGCACATGCAGGATCTGGGCATGTCGCACGTCTACCAGCTCGATGGCGGCATCCTGAAATATCTCGAACAGACCGACGGCGCGCACTGGCATGGCGACTGTTTTGTGTTTGACGAGCGCGGCGCCGTCGATCCCGCACTCTCGCCCGCACCGAGGTCCGACCCGTGACCGACCTGCATATCGATGTGGTCGGCACCGGCCCGATTCCTCTGGTCATCCTGCACGGCTGGGCCATGCACGGTGGCGTGATGTCGCCGCTGGTCGATGCATTGAAAGATCGTTGCACCATGCACGTGGTCGATCTTCCTGGTCACGGCTATTCGCGCGATTGCCCGATACCGCTGGAGCCTCACTCCAGCGCCGCGGCGATTGCCGCGGCGACGCCACCGGCGCTATGGCTGGGCTGGTCGATGGGCGGGCTGATCGCGCTGACCGCCGCGCTGGAAATGCCAAAACAGGTTCTGAGCCTGGCGATGCTGTGCGCCACACCGAAGTTCGTGCGCGATGAGAGCTGGCCGTACGGCAACGATGCAGCCCAGATCCGCCAACTGGCCACCGATCTGGAAACGGATTACCACGCCACGCTGGAGCGCTTCATGGCACTTGAGGCCATGGGCAGCCCCGATCCGCGCGCCGAACTGCGCCACCTGCGCACGTTGGTATTCGCGCGCGGCGAACCCGATCTGCGCGTGCTGCAGGAAGGCATCCGCATTCTGGAAGATGGCGACTGTCGCGCCGCGCTGCCTGACCTGGCCATGCCCAGCGCGTGGATTGCCGGCCGCCGCGACCGGCTGGTGCCGCCGAAGGCCATGCAATGGTCGGCCGATCAATGCAGTGGCAGCTTCACCGAAATCGAGCACGCCGGCCACGCGCCTTTCTTTGGCCACGTCGATGCCCTGGTGCAGGCGCTCGAACCCCTGCTGGATCAGACACAAGAGCGAGTTTCATGAGCGACTTCCATCTCGACAAGCAACAGGTTCGCCACAACTTTGGTCGCGCCGCCAGCAGCTACGAAAAGCATGACGTGCTGCAACAGGAAGTGCAGTCGGCGCTGATCGAGCGCCTGGACTTCTATACGGCTGAACCCGGTCGCATCATCGATGTCGGTGCTGGTACAGGCCGCGGTACTGCGCTGTTGAAAAAACGCTATGCCAAAGCCGAGGTAATCGCTGTCGATCTGGCGCTGCCGATGTTGCGCGCCGCCAAGCAGCATGCCAGCTGGCTGAAACCGTTCCAGCGCGTCTGCGCCGAGGCCACCGCGCTGCCACTGGCGGATCACAGTGTCGACGTGCTGCATTCCAACCTGTGTTTCCAATGGATCGACGATCTGAAAGCGTTGTTCGGCGAGTGCGCGCGCGTACTGAAGCCCGGCGGGTTGCTGGCGTTCTCCACCTTCGGCCCCGACACGCTGAAAGAGCTGCGCGCCTCATGGGCGGAGGCCGACCAGCAGCCGCATGTCAGCCGCTTTCTCGATATGCATGACGTGGGCGATGCAATGCTTGCCGCCGGCCTGCGCGACCCCGTGCTGGATGTGCACCGCTACACGCTGACCTATAGCGAGCCACGCAAGCTGCTGGAGGAGTTGCAAGGCCTGGGCGCCACCAACGCCGATCAGACTCGTGAGCGCGGCCTCACCGGCAAGTCGCGCTATAGACGCATGCTTGCTGCGTACGAAACGATGCGCATCGATGGGCGCATTCCTGCCACCTGGGAAGTCGTCACCGCGCACGCTTGGGGGCCGCCACAAGGCCAGGGCCGCCGTGGCGCGAACGGTGGCGAAATCGCCAGCTTCTCGGTAGACAGCCTGCGCGGTACGCGACGCTAATCGTGGGAACGACGCAATATCTCGCCTCAACTTCATAGAATGCGCGACGTAAGCAAATCATAAGATTTCCGGAGCACGATCGCATGGCGCGACCTGTGGCGCAGCAACTCCGGAATCGTGTTGGCGAATTGCTCAAGTCCCATCTGGCAACGCAGCCCTTCAAGCCATAAACCAGCCCGTGCCCGCACAAGTGAGTATGCGGATCGAGCGATCTACAGGTGCGCGTTTTCGCGCCATCCATCGGCTGCTATCAAGGCTGACCTCATCCTGGGTGCTGGGATACGCGTTACCGATGCGACGTTAAATTCCTGGCCCGCCTTCGCCAGGTACCGCGATCTCCGAACGGCGAGCAGACTGACGTCGCTACGCATCTCAGAGACCTGAGCCGTGAGCCTACCCGCTACGCCAAGCTATCGGAATCGAGCGTTCGCCCATCGGCGGCATAGCGACGGCACCCTGTTCGGTATTCTGCTGGCGCTGTACTTCCTTATCCTCTACCCGATTCTGCGCGCGAACCGCTACTACAACGACGACCTGAAGCGTGCGCTCATCGGCCATACCGGCTGGGACTCCAACGGTCGCCCACTGACCACCCTGCTGATGAAGCTGCTGCAGTGTTACGACAGCGCATTGGTGGACATCTCGCCATTGACACAGTTCGCGGCGATTGCCGTATTGGCCTGGATGGGTGTGCTGATTGCCCGTCGCTATGCCATACGTTCGCCATGGATGGCCGCACTCGTGACTTTTCCGCTCGGTGCGCAGCCGTTCTATCTGGAAAATCTCTCGTACAAGTTCGATGCGCTGAGCATGAGTCTGGCGATATGGCTGGCACTGTTACCCATTCTGACCCTTGGCAACGATCGCCGCGGATGGTGGCTGGGCGTGCTGTCCCTTTTTGGCAGCCTCAGTTTTTATCAGCCAGCGATCAATGTCTATCTGATTTTTGTGCTGCTTGATCTGGTGCTGGCACAGCTGCATGACCAACCCGTACGCCAGTGGTTGCGACGGATTTCGTCGAGAATCCTGCAGGTCGGCGCCGCGATGATTTTCTACCAGCTGATCATCGGCATCCATATCCACGGATGGGTTGGGCGCGAAAGTCAGAAGGTCAACAGCCTGCGTGAGCTACCGCTGGTCGCTAAAAACGTGACCAACTTTTATCGGTTCATCGGCAACAGTTTTGATCGGCAGTGGTGGGCGTATTTTCTGCCGTTGCTGATCGTGCTGGCGCTGTTCCCGGTGGCCATTGGCGTGCGCTACGCGATGAGGCAACGCAGCCGGCATGCTGTCTGGATCAGTGCGTCCCTGCTCCTCACCAGCATTTTGGTTCCGGTGATCGCGCTACTTAGTATCGCGGGGCCCATGCTGTTATTGCTGACACCGGAGCTTGAGCCGCGAGTACTGATGGGGGCTGGCGCGCTGCTGGTTGCCGCGTTGATCGCCATGCAGGCTGCCCTTGCACAATGGAATCATTCCCCACGCTGGGCACTGGCTGCCGGTTGCATGCTGGGGCTCGGCATGTGTTCGCTTGCCAGCGCCTATGGCAATGCCCTGGGCGAGCAAAAGGATTACGAAGATCGCATTGCCGCCAATCTGGCGGACGATCTCGCCAACCTCAAGGCAGGCAAGGGCATACGCAGCTTTCTGCTCGATGGCAGCATCGGCTTTTCACCCATAACGATGCACGTGGCCGAGGAGTTTCCGATGATCAACAAACTGATCTCGCCCTACCTTGCGTCGGGCGACAGGTTTCACACCACCGATTTCCTGATGTACTACGTCGACGGCGTTGACAATCTTGGTCGACAAACCGATCCGGCAAGCCTGCGGTTGCAATCTAACCTCCTGGCCAGGGCTCACCAGACGGCCGCCGTCCGTACCACCACTGGATACAGCTTGCGGCTGGTCGATACGGTCGCCGTGGTGACCTTCCACGCCGCTCCGGCTGAAGCTTACGCGGCCATCAATCGCCCGGCTGTTCGTCGCCACTGAATAGTTCCAGCCATGCGTGGGTCACCGCAGCACCCTCAATTCAAAGCAAGGTGGCTTCGAGATGATCAACGGCGCGCAGTCCAGCCGGGGCAGTGAACGACTCGCGATAGAGGCCAACAACTTTTCGGGCGGCTTGCTGTGGACTCAAGCCCTCGGTGACCAGATGGGCGTTGTGCGATCCATACGGCCCATAGATCTTGGCATCGGTAACGCAAAACATGCCGACCGTTGGTGTTCCAGAAGCCACGGCCAGATGCATGACACCGCAATCGGCACTGATCATCATGTCGACGCCCGCCATCGCTGATGCCATGCGACGAATGCTCGTGGAGTAATAGCCGGGCCATTTCGAATCCAGCATCGATCGGCCGTGCACCGGGATGATTTCAACAATGCTGCATGCAGGACTGGCCAGCCGGACAGCGGTGACAAACTCATTCCACCAGTCCTGGCAGTAGCGCTTCTTGCCCGTGGCCTCGGCGAATAAACCGATCACGCCGCTGGTGTTGTGCTGATCCGATGCGACAACGATGTCGCGTATCTGCCGCTCACCCTGTCGCTTCTCGGCATCCGTCAAACGGATATCGAGTACAGGGAAATCTTCAAGATCATTTTTATGCGGCGATGAGTACCACCGTACAAGCATCACCGCCCGCTTCGCCATGTGATGCGGCGCCATCGCGCTGGGCACCAGATGCGTCATGCCACGGCGACGAGCGGCGCCATCGTCAAAACCCAACTTGCGGCGTCCCTTGAATACTTTCGTCAGTCCTCGGCTAAACCCGGATCCCAGACAGGGATCGATGATCAAATCGTAATGCGTCTTTCTTATTTTCAGTATTTTGGAAAGGAAAACGAGAGGATGTTTAAAACCTCTTCGTGGAAGGCAATAAATATTTCTGACATGGGCGAATGTTTGAAAGACATCGGCGGCGGCATCACCTTCGGCCACGATATCGATTTCGGCACCTTTGTAGAGCCGCTCGAGCTCAGCGATCAACGGCGTCACCAGAATCATGTTGCCGAGCCGATGATTTGGCCGGCAGACCAGGATGCGGTAGATCTCGTTTCTGGGTATGACGCTCGCCCCAATACGGGGAGGAAGTAGGTTCACGCTTTACCCCGGAGGCTGCCAACAGGCCAGCGCATTGTGATGGACATTGAAGCTCAATCATGACGGCTTTCGGATTTAATTATGTTGTCAAAACCTTTGATGTTGATTAGCGGTTGTTATTTATTTGTTGGCTGTAAATTAATGCACCCTTCTTAACCGTAATAAATTGCAGATAAGAATTGTTTACGGAAATTCGCGTAACTATTTTTTCAAGCAGGGAACATTTATGACAAATTGTTTTCAATATGCTGCTAGGTTGGTTTGAGTCACGGTAGCGATGTGTCCTTTCTTTGCAAGGCACTCCGTCACAGGCACCACGGGGCCGACGTCAGCCACTCGATTTCTGCCAGGTATGGCTAAGACATTTTTATATGACGTGCCAGTGGCACAGTTTCGACTTGCCTGGAGATTGATTGTGAATGTGCTCATTGTTGAAGACTCGGTACGTCTTCGCGACTCGTTGGCTCGCGGGCTCACCGCTGCAGGGTTTACCGTTGACTTGGCTGCGGACGGAGTGGCCGCCTGCCACCACCTGGACAGCTTCGGCTATGAACAGGTCGTGCTTGATCTTGGCCTGCCGCGCAAGGATGGGCTAGCCGTGCTCCACCATCTTCGTCATCGCACCAAGCGCCCGCGCGTGCTGGTGCTTTCTGCACGTGATCAGGTCTCTGACCGGATTGGCGCGCTAAACAAGGGAGCCGATGATTACCTGGTCAAGCCGTTTGCTTTCGATGAACTCGTGGCGCGGCTGCACGCCCTGGCCCGGCGACCGGAAGAAGCCAAGTTGCTCTCATTGTCGGTCGGAACGCTCAACCTCAATCCGCAGGCTCGTATGGTCGATATTGCCGGCGTCCCGCTGATGCTCACGCCACGCCAGTATTCCCTGCTCGAGGTATTGCTGCGTCATCGTGGCCGGGTATTTACGCGCATCGAAATCCTGGATCGCCTTTCAGGTACGGAGTCCGATGCCTCCGACAAGAGCATCGAGGTCGTCGTCTTTGGATTGCGTCGCAAACTCGCGCAGGCCGGCCTCACCGACGTCATCGAAACACGCCGCGGCGCAGGCTATCTGATTCCATGATCCGTGGCATGTCGATAAGGCTTCGTATCACGCTGTTTCTAGTGGTGGCCATTGTGCTCACCCTGGGCACGGCGACCTTGCTGCTCGATTCGCACATCGACAACGAGGTAGCCTTGCAGGCTGACACCAACCTGCTTGAGCGTGCTCAGGCACTATCCGATATTTTTCGCATCGAGCCGACGAGCGGCCTACAGACGCTGCGCGCCGGTCACATGCCGGAATTTCTCGCCGACGACGGCATCGTTTATTTCAAGATCAATTGCCAAGGTGAGCACGCCGTTTCCTCCAAGGACGCCGCCGCACTGAAGTGGCCTGTGCCCGTGGCGGGAAACCCGACGTTCAGTAATATCTCGGACTCTCGGCACACCGAGCTGCGCGCGGTGGCGCTGAGCTTCCAGCCACCCTCGCACAGAAGTACCAGCAAAGCCCGCGCAGAAGAGTCGAACACCAACGCTGCGAATTCGGCTTGCGATCTGGGCCTCGCGATCGATCTCAAACCGGTGCGCACTTTTCAGACCTCAATGGACCGTATCGAATACGGCTGCATCCTGATCGCGTTGCTGATCGTCGTGCTGCTCACGCCACTACTGATCAGGCGGGGCCTGCACCCGCTTTCCAAACTCGCCGAAGACGTACAGCGGATTGGCCCGGAATCTCCCGAGCGCCGGCTCGATAGCAACAGTGCATCCGAACTGCAACCACTGATCATGCGGTTCAACGAAGTGTTGTCGCGCATGGAAGAAGGCTTGATGCGCGAGCGCCAGTTTGCCAGCGGCGTGGCGCACGAACTGCGCACGCCGTTGGCCGAGCTGCACACGATGATTGAAGTGGAGTTGCGTTATCCAAGCCAGCGCAATCTGCGCGCGCTGCTCGCCGATATCGGCAGCATCGGCATCGAGATGGAGCGTCTGGTTACGGCGCTGCTTTTACTGACGCGTATCGAAGCCGGCATCGAACAAGTGCAATATCAGTCGATCGATATCGGTTCATTGACGAAAAAGCTGCTGGATCGGTATCGCGAGGAGATCGACAAGCGGCGCCTCCGTCTAAATATCCAGGCTCAGCCCGAGCTGCTGTGGCAGGCTGACCCCACCTTGCTTGAGGTCACCCTGGGAAACCTGTTGCGCAATGCCGTGGCGTATGCGCCGGCGGGCAGCCGGCTGATCCTGGGCTGGCAGTCCGACAGATGGTGGGTTCAAAACGACGCCCCCGGACTGGATCATGGTGATGTGGAACTCATGCATCGGCGGTTCTGGCGCAAGGGTGAGGATGCTGGTGTGCATAGCGGGCTCGGCGTCGCGCTGGCTGCAGCGGCGGCCGGTGCGCAGTCCATGCGGTTAAGTCTGAACCTGGAAAAGGGTCAGATACACGCCGCGGTGATCACTGACCGGATCATTTCATCGGCCATGCCATCCGACACGCCCACCATGGCGGCGCCGGATGCGCCGCGGCTGGAAACAGAGTCCTGATATCGGGATCCTGTCCCACCTGTCATTCAATCGCCCCTGACTTCACCGCTGACGCACGAGTCTGGCGTGCATGGCTCTGGATTTTCGGCAACTGCGCGGCAATGCCGCGATCGAGCAATCCGGGCAGCAGGCTGTTGAGACGGACCAGCAGTTTTTCCGGCCACCCGATCTGCAGCCGACGCTGACTGCGACCGATAGCCACCAGGATTTCCCTGGCCACATACTCGGCGCTATCGACCCGGTTCCCCAGTGACTGATTGAGCGCATCGACCTCCGGTGAATTAAAATCCGTTCGCGTCGCGCGCGGCGACATGTACAGAAATTCAATCGACTCGCCGTGGTGTTCGCGCGCCAACGCCTCGAATGCACCGCGCAAGGCAAACTTGCTGGCGCAGTAGGCGGCAAAGCCTGGATAGCCGATGCTACCGAAGGTGGAACCGATGGCGACCACCTGCGCAGCCGGTGCCACCCTCAGCAGTGGAAGCAGATCGTGCGTGAGCTGCAGCGGCGAGGAAACGTTGAGCGCCAGCAGACGACCCACATCATCCGCCGCGTTATCCGCGAACAATCCGAAGCTGCTGCTGGCAGCACCGTGGATCAACAGATTCGGCGCCGTATTCAGCCACGAAGCGGCGCTCACCACGACGCGACGACCTTCCGGCAACGCAAGGTCGGCTCGCACAACATGGATCCGTTTTCTATTAGCCTTCCCCAACTCCGCAATGAGACCGTCCAGCTTTTCCGGCGATCGCACCACAGCGAGTACTTTGGCGCCCTTCTCCAGTAGCTCGCGCAGCAGGGCCTGGCCAATACCGCCGCTGGCGCCAGTAAGGATGGCGCAGGTGTCGCTGTCGATGCTCATGCGTCCACCGGCAACGTCGCCTCATGACGCGCGGCAATGTCTCTGAAGATGTCGCCATAGAGTCGGTAGAAGCGGCGCGCCGCGTAGATCACCGCCGCACGGTCACCCGGGTCGTCGAGCTGGTTGATCAGGTCGGCGAAAAACGCCACGTGCTCGATATCCAGATCGCCGTGCGAACGCAGGTAGGAGAACGCCGAGCGCGGCAGGCCAAGGCTCTGCTCCATCACATCGGCCGCGCGCGTCGCCAGCGCCACGCTGGTGCCCTCCAATACCAGCACCATGCCGAAGAAGCTCACCGGACTGCGCCGCGTGATCGTGTCATACGCATAGGCCACCATCACTTCGGTCGGCACAGACGGCTCGCTGGCGGCCGCTTTGGCTCGGTCACCGCCGGCCGCGGCAATATCGTCCAGCACCCATTCCTGGTGGCCCATCTCGTCCTTGATGTAGTCGCCCACCAATACGCGCAGCCATTCCAGCCGCGCGGGCAACTTCGAGCCACAGCTCATCAGCAGCGGCACTGTGTGGCGCACGTGGTGAAAAGCCTCCTGCAGAAAAGCCAGATACTGCTCGGTAGTCGCGTGGCCGGATAACGCCTGCGTGACGACCGGTATGGAGATCAGGCTGTTGCGCTCGGCCTCGGTCGCCGCGAGTAAGTCGTGATGAAACGTCATGAGTGGTTCTCGCTGGGAAGATCGTAAAGACGTGACACGGCAGCACCATAGATGTGCCAGATCGCGTCGCGGCGGGGGCGACCGTTGGCGGTGAGCTGTCCGTTGGACATGTCGAACGGCGCATCGGCACAAACTACATGTTCGACGCGCGCATAGTCGGGAAGTCCCGCATTCACCTCGCGCAGCGCCGAGGCGATGGCGGCGGCGGAAATGTCCGCGCGTCGCGGCACGATCACCGCCGCATTGCTGGGGCGCGCCTCGCCGTAAACCACGGCCTGTGCGATCAGCGGATGCTGTACCAGTTCGGCCTCGACCCATTCCGGATTGACGTTGCGACCGTACGAGGTGATGAACACGTTGCGTCGCCGGCCGCGGATATACAGGAATCCTTCGTTATCCATTTCGCCCAGATCGCCGGTGGCGTATTCGCCGGCGGCATGCTCGCCGTCACCGACATAACCCAGATAAGTCGCGCCGGAGACATGGATCTCGCCATCGGCCGAAAGACGAATCGAGGCATGCGGCAGCACCTGACCCGCACTACCCGGCTTGCTGAAACCGGGGCGATTGAGCGTAACTACCGACGCACATTCGCTCATCCCGTAGCCCTCGAACACCGGCAAGCCCAATGCTGCGGCGCGAGCCAGCAGGGATTCGCCGACACGCGCACCGCCCACCGCAATAAATTTCAGCGACGGCGGTGGCGGGATACCGTTTTCAGCCGCCGCGACGATGGCGAGCAACAGCTGTGGCACCAGGATGATGCTTTCCGGCTGATAGCGATGCAGACAGTGCAACAGCTTCGGCACATCGATGCCGCTGGCGCCCGAGTAGCCGATCTCCGCCAGACTCGGCACTGCTACTTCAGCACCGCTGATCAACGGCGCATAGACTCCCGCGACATTCTCCAGCAACGTCGCCATCGGCAGCAAGCAAAGGTGTCGGCGTACATCGAGTGACTGCATCGCGTCCACCAGCGACTGCGCGACGGCGAGCAAACTGTTTTCGGCCAGGCACACGCCCTTTGGCTGACCCGTGGTACCCGAGGTGTACGTAATGCACGCTATGCCCGGTGGCAAACTCTGCCGCGTATCGCGGTGGTCGGAGTTGATCCACAGACCGGCACCGACTGATGTCCACGCGTCGCCCGGCGACTGTTGACCAACCCACACATCCGCACCGCTGCTGGCGAGCAGATGATTGACCTGCGCGGGAGAAAAGAAAATTGGCGCCGGCACGTGCACCAGCCCGAGCTGCCGAAGCGCCAGATCCAGCGCCAGCCAGTCGCGTCCGTTGTC
>Ga0302230_10001649_pt1 | contig 14209 bp, 22 predicted proteins | sample II_Palsa_N2_1_FD_193523 | JGI IMG/M metagenome (GOLD analysis project Ga0302230, IMG submission 193523) | Peat permafrost microbial communities from Stordalen Mire near Abisko, Sweden - II_Palsa_N2_1 | ecosystem: Environmental > Terrestrial > Soil > Palsa > Peat permafrost | place: Sweden... | reverse complement strand
AGATGCCGCCCGTGACGACCTTCTCAGTGGGGGCACCGCGGATAGGGTGGTTGATCTCGGGGTGGACGCGGGTGGACGCAGCAGCAGCAGCCAGGGCCACCAACACAAAGAGAGCGACGTAGACACGCTCGTGCTCGTGTGACTTTTTGTAGCCTGCCGCCTGATTTGATTGCTTCAGTTTTTTTTTCTTTTTCTTTTTTTTAAATAAATAAAAAATAACCTTTTTGTTTTCGACTTCGGCGAAAAGGGCCTTGCCCTCGCCAAAGAGGATGCCGAGCAGGAGGAAGACTTGGACAGCAGCTACCGAGGGAAAAATATGAATGGAAATTATAATTAAAAAAAAACAAATTACCAAGAATGTACTCGGTGCGCTCACGGAAGATCTCTCCATATGGGATGAACGCGTAAGCGACCACAAAGGCGTGGCTAAAGTAAAACAGGATGCAAACAAACGCTCCCAGACCGAGGGTCACAGCAGGCGTGTGCTTGGTGGCCGCAGAGATGACCTGGGTTTTAACTAGTGGTCAGTGCTGATGACAAAGTTCTTTTGTGTGTGTTTGTTTTTACAAAGGGCCAGAGCGAGATGATGTAGGTGATGAGGGCGAGACCTCCAATGAAAGCAGGCCAACCCTCGAGGAAGTAGAGCGCCGCCGAGCCAGCCGAGCCGACAAGCCACCAGCCGATGACGACGGGGGTCGACGTGAAGAGCACCTGGACAGAGGACAGGAGGAGGCCGAGGATGATGGCCCCGATGACGGCGAGGCCGTGAGGGAAGGGCTCAGGTCCGTGATCGGGGTAGCCCGTCCAGATCCATCGGGAGAGGGTCGACGTGTCGGACGCAAGAAGCTGCGTGGCAAACAAGAGGGCACCAAAGGCGAGTGTGGCGGAGACGATGCTGCCCTTCTTTGCCTTGTCGCTGGGCTTGTACGTGGGAGGGGACGAGCGGAGAAAGACGAGGTCCAAGATGCACACAACAGCGACGGCAAGACCGGGCACCTGGAGGCCGCCGTTGGTTTCGTTGAGGATCGGCCAGAGAGGGTTGACCGTGACGGTGTACACGCGCACGATAACCGAGAAGAGGATGCCGAGGACAAGGGCCAGGGCGGCGCGGTCACGGCGCAGGGGGGACTGGTACCAGGTCGACATGACCGAGACGAGATTGAGGGCCGCTGCAACACCGCCGAGAACGAGGCGAAGGCTGGGCGACGGCACGAGGTACGCGAGGATGCCCACGAGCGAGAGCAGCTGCACAAAGCCTTGCGTGCGTTGCGCCAGCCACAGCACGCCAGGGATGCTCAGGAGGACGGGCGACACGGTCGAGAAGATCATGGCCTCCTCTCCCGACATGGACATGTTGAACAACGGGAAGTACCTGGGCAAGGGAAAAAATTCCTTTTGGGTGAGGGACGAGAAAATAAATGGTGGTCATTACCAGATCATCGTGCCAAGCGACGTGATTAGGGTCCAGGTGATGAACGAGAGGTACATGTCGACAAAGAGGTCCTTGATCGAGGCAAGGAACGATTGCGAATACAACGAGTCCTCTGTGGCGGCGGCAACAGCGGTTGTTGCAGGCTTTGCGCTCTTGTTCACGACCGAAATGGAAACCTTGCTAAACTCGAGCAGCGATGTGGTGTCAAAGCCGACGTCGATGAGCACGAGGAGCCACTCAAAGTAGGCGTAGTACGAGTAGGCTAAACAACATGGTATTCAGCGTTTTCAAAACGCTGTCCTCATTACCTCCGGCGACAACGTGGACCTTGTGCTGGAGGAAAAAGTAGACGAGAGGGACGAGGTTGAGCAAAAAGAGGCCAGCAAAGACGAGCTTTGCAGTAACGGCGTTCTTGTATGCGGGGTTCTACGCAACGTGTGCTTTAGAGTAGGTTAAACGAGACGTACCACCGCTTACCGAGGTCAGTGCGTAACTGTAGGTCAGGTAGTGGAGGAGGGTGATGACGAGGTAGCCAATCATGGCAACGTCGTGGACATCGTGATCCTCACTGGATGTGACAAAGGTCCAGCCGCCGGCGAGGACCGTGCGCACGACGCCGAGGACGAGGACGAGGCCGGCCAAGGAGGACTGGTTCAACAGGACGACATAGGTGAGGCCCTGCAAGATGGGCAAACAACTGAGAACCATGCTGTGAAGGGGGAAAAAGGCAGTGCGTACAACAAGGAGGAAGCGAGGGGTAGCAGCAGCCGCCATCACGATCTGGAAAAAGTTGCGCTCAGGGTACCAGTCACCGATGGTCGAACTGATGGAGGGGAACCACTCCTGAAAGAAAGAAAGAAAAATATCAGCGCCGAGCGTCTTTTTTTTAACGGCCATTGATCGTACATCGGGGAAGCCAAAGCTGCCGTTCTTGACGATCTTGATATAGTGCAGGTGCCATCCGATGGCGAGAGCGCCAAAGAACGCAGCTATTTTCAGGCAGAGTGAGCTTTTCATCCTGTGTGACTGCGGCGTCATACTGAACACGACCGCGGCATGCGCAAGCGCGATCACCGTGCCCTTGATCTCGACCGAGTTCTCCACGACCTGCCCCGTGTAAGAAGAGTCAGCAGTGCTGTTTTTGACACAAATCACCCCACAACCGTTTTGGGCGCCGCAGCAACAGCCTTGGGCGCCGCAGCAGAGGACGACGAGGGGGCGGCAGCAGGCTGCTGGGGTTGCTGCTGCTGCTTGGTCACAACAGGAGGAACCACAGGGCTGTCCGACTCGGAGCCGCTCGACTGGCCGGCCGTCTTCTTCTTACCCATTGCGTCAGAATGATGAAACGACTCGCATGTGGCAGCTGTTACCCGGGTGACGCGGTGTGTGCCCTAGTGGGTCGTTCTCTTTCAACTCGACTTGGTACGTTTTCTTGGCTGGGGCCGAGAGCTGGGTGGGGACGGAAGGGTGGCGGTGGCTCGTTGGGGCTCTGGTGTAGGTGTGCTCACGGCGGCGCGCGGTATTCAATTTCAAACGGACCTTCGCAAAGGGAAAAACGAGGAAAGAAAATGGATTTTTCTTTTGGTACCTCTTTTTTCCCTCGCGGAAAAGACGGCTGCGTGGGTGGGGGGAAGGGGCCGTGACGGGGACGAGGGCTGTCAACTGCGTGCGCAGCACCGTGGTGGGTTTGATGTTGTTTTTTTTTCCTTATTGGAAGGGGGTGGCTTACAATGCTCTCTGTCTCTTTTTTTTCCCTTTCGACAAGCACTAACGCGTTCTTGCTCCGATAGTTTTTAGAAGAACAAATCTTAAAAATGTCCAACGGTGGTGCAACTGTCCGCGACGTCCCCGCCGCTGACTTCATCAAGAGCTACGCCGCTTACCTCAAGCGCTCGGTATTGCAATGGGAAAAAAAAAAAAACATGATTGGATCAAGCGCTGACCTTTTTTCTCCCCCCTTCTTCTCTGCTTTAGGGCAAGCTCGAGGTCCCCAAGTGGGTTGACGTCGTCAAGACTGGAACACACAAGGAGCTCGCTCCCTATGACCCTGACTGGTACTACGTGCGCACTGCCTCGGTCGCCCGCACCGTCTACCTCCAGCCCGGTGTCGGTCTCGGTGCCCTCACCCGCGCCTACGGTGGCTCTGTCAACCGTGGCTCGCGCCCCTCGCACCACGTCGATGGCTCTGGCTCGGTTGCCCGCCACGCCCTCAAGTCGCTCGAGAAGCTCAAGGTCATTGAGAACGACGAGACCAACGGGTATGGAATTTAAATATTTTGTAGGCTTCATCTTACTCCCTTCTTCTTCTTTTTTTTCTTTCGCAGTGGCCGCCGCATCACCCGCGAGGGCCAGCGCGATCTCGACCGCATCGCCACCGATGTTGCCACCAAGATCAAGGAGGCTGCCGCCACCGCCTAAATAGCGAGTCACTTGTTCATTTCGTACCCAAAAAAAAAAAGAAAAAGTTTAATCGCCGTATCGATGAGGAGGTGTTGAGCGCTGCCTCCAACAGAGAGGAGATTTTGTACAGCCGAATTTTCGTTTTCGCCGTGACTGGGAGAGGCCAGGATGGACGCACTACCAAAGATCGTGTTCAGGGTGAGCGCCCCGGCCCCGGCTCCAGGTGGTGCCGAGACACTGAGCAGTCCTGGTACGGTGGGGCGAGCGTGGTGTGGGTTGTCTGTGCTGACAAAGGGTGGACATATGCAGCTGCTAAGAAACGGAGTAGGCCGTCAGGACCGCCAAACTCGACCAAGAACGAGGCGACACGACATCGCGAGGCCGGCGACCGAGGGTGCGAGTGGGACACGTGCACGCAGACGCTGCAGAGTCTCGAGGACCTGGTAGACCACGTCGAAGCCCATGCACAGTATGCTTTGCTTGTGATCTTCTGCTTCAGCTGGTATTGATCACACGGGATTGCGCTTACGAACAGCAAGTCGCGCATCTGCATGTGGCGTGACTGCCCTCGCAAGGGCGAGACACAGCCGTCGACGTCGGCGGTGATCCAGCATCTGCGCCAGCACACCCACGAGAAGCCACACAAGTGCTCCGTGCCGTGGTGCGAGCAGCGGTTTGTGCGCAACGACATCATGCTCAAGCACCTCAAAGGTATCGCATTGCCGTTTTGTTTGCGCGCTGACCGAGGCTTGTCTGCACAGGCCACAGCGTCGCGGACGGCGGCGAGTCGACCGAGGTCCAAGCAGGCCAGGCTCCGCACAACTATCGTGGTGGAGGCGGAGGTGGGGCCCACAACAAGCGCAAGGCCGAGGCTGCGTCCATCGATGACGAACCGTCCCCTGCTCGGAAGAAGACTGCCCCCGCCGCCCCCACAAAAGTCGAGCTCGACTTTGAGACGTCGGATGACCTGTTTGACGCGCCGTCGCCCCCTCCTGTTTCAACACCAGTCCGCGCAGGCGTTCACCAGCCGCAACCGCAGCTGTCTGCAGCGACCCCCGTGATGATCAAGCAGCAGCCGCTTGCTGCAAATGCCAAGCAGCCACACCAGCACCTGCGGAAACAGCGGCGGCGGCAACGAAGGAGCGCGGCGGCCTCTCTCCAAGTGATCAAGGTGCTCGACGAGAGCCTGTTTGACGGCATCATCGATGCGCCCAAGGACGACGGCGATGTCGACGCATACCGCGCGCGCACCAAGGCCCTCAAGGTACGAGGCTCACTAAACTAAAAACAACACCGAAAAAAAATAATAATTATCCGGTTCTTCGTTAGGCTTGCTTCCAGTACCAGCTCTGGCGCAACAGCATGCTGGAGGACGAGCTGAACCGCCTCGATGCCAAGGCGCTCCGTCTCTTTGCTGAGAAGGAAGTCATCCTAGACACGCTCATGTCCTCTGTCGTAGAGTAACAGCAGCGAATTTTTTTTTTTTCAAAAAAAAAAAAAGAAAAAGAAAAAAAAATGAGCGGGAGTGACGCGTTCGTTGCCCGGTCGGTCGAGTTGAGCGACGAGGCGAGCGCGTGCCCCATCTGCCAGGAGACGTTTCTGACGCTGGCTCAGCTGAACCAGCACTTGGACGACGCGCACTCCAACAGCGACAAGTACGATAGCACGAAAAGGTACGAGGAAGCCAATACCCAAACACGCAATCCCTGTTTGACAACGTCGTCCCGTCCCAGGTCGCTCTTCAGCTGGTTCGACTATGCCAAGACACGGGTGATCGCGCCCATCTTTGAGCGTGCCAAGGACGCTGTGGCCCAGCAGGTACCGGCTCTGTCTCGTTTTTCTTGTGTTCTCACACTGGCGCTCGTTGGTTTCTAGTGGGAGGTCCAAGAGGTCGCCGAGGAGACCGAGCTCGTGAGCAAGGCGCACTGGCAGGCCGACACGCCCAACGACACGTGCTTCAGGTGCTTCAAGCAGCTGGGCCGTGTCAACAGGCGGCACCACTGCCGGCGCTGCGGTCGCATCTTTTGCGACGACTGTTCGTGCTACGAGATGAAGCTCAACAAGGACGCAAACCACGACCCCGCCAAGGGCGTGTGGTGCCGCGTATGTCAGACGTGCTTTGAGGATCGCAAGGGCTACTTGCAGGAGGAAGGTATGCCCTTGTGTGTGTGTGCGCGCGCCTCGCAGAGTTAAACGCCAACATCACACCCACAGGCGCCTCAAGGAGTCACTTTAAGCACTTTAAGAAGCTGCGAAAGCCCATCCTCGACAAGAATGAGCTCGAGATTAGCCGTCTGGAGAAGCGACTCGAGAAGGTAAGCAGGGTGCTTTTTGTGGTGGTGGCTCTCTCACCATCGCGCCCGTACAGCTCGAAAAGTTGTACCAAGAGAGCAGCGCCCTGGGAAGCGTCCTGCAGCGCGAGAAGGAAATGTCGGTGGTGCAGTGGGAAGATGATGCGACTGCGCCCAACTGCCACTGGTGCAAGTACGAGCTATTATTGGGGGGGAAAATGCACCCAACACAAACTATATATCTTTTAGGAAAGCATTCAGCATGCTGGCCCTGCGTAGGCACCACTGCCGGTTGTGTGGTCTCTCCGTGTGTGGCGTAGACACGTGCTCGATTACCCTGCAGCTTACCCAGACTCGTATCTTTGTTGCGGATTTTATTTATTTATTTATTTATTTTTTTTAAAAAAAAAAATACTTTTCCTACCACGACAGCAACTGTTCAGGTCCGTATTTGTGTCGACTGCAACAAGTTGCTCGTTCGAAAGCAGCAGGTGATCAAGGACCAGAACCAGCCGCCGCCTCCGTTCATGCCACTGTACGAAAAGCTGCTACGGGCCCAGGTGTTTTGCAATACAAACCTGCCTGTTTTCAATGAGCATCTGCTGTCCCTCCAGTAATAACTTCAAAGTGATTCTTTGCATTGCATTTGTGAACGTCTTCCCTACAGAAAAGAGCGCGAGCTCAAGTCGCGCCAGCGAATCTTTGACCAAGCCAATACTCTTCGCGATCAACTCATCCTGTCGTTCCGGAACATCGACGAAATCAGCAAGGCCATTGTCGCCATTCCTATTGACGAGAAGCGGGGCGGTGGCGCGTACAAGCGATTGCACGCGTATGTGCCCTTTTGCTTGCATTGGTCTGTTTGGGCTGACGTTAATTATGTGCAATAAGAAACATTCGGAGTGCGGCGCTGTACACCCTGCAAACTCAGATGTTTTCACTGTCACTCATGCCCAAGGACCGGAAGCTGCCCAAGGGGCTACAGACGTCATCTGCAAGTAAACAGCAGCAGCAGCAGCAGCAGCAGCAGCAGGAACAACAGCAGCAGGAGCAAAAGAGCACGCGCACCTCGTCTATTAAAAAGTCGCCCACCACCAAGTCGGACCAAAAGGCGCAAGCATCCGCATCGTCCTCGTCAGCCTCTACGGCGTCGTCGTCGGTGGCAGCAGCAACAGCAGGTGTGGCGGCAGTAGACCTAAACAGCCCCTCCGTGCCGACGACTGTCTCGCCCGTCATGAGCCAGCAGGACATTGTCTCGGCCAAGCAGACTCTGGAGGTCATGAAGGCGCAGCGCGAACAAGTTCGGATATACATCAAGGACGCCTCAAAGGACGGCCGCAAAGACGACATCGTCTCCTTAAAGCTTTCTGAAAAGGATCTCGAGCTGGAAATCTACCGTCTCGAGACTCTCATTCGTAAAAAGCGTTAGAAAATTTTCCAAAGCATAGTCATCATCTCACCATTTTGTTTTTGTACGCTCTTTCTTTTTGATGCATCAAGTTTGCAGGCAGATCTCCGAATGTACAAAGAAAACTTTTTTTTTTTCCCCCGTTCCTCAGCGATTGTTGCCAAAGAAACCGCCTTCACGCTCGATTTCATCCAGCAGCTGCTGCCTGTACTTGGCCTCATCCTGCAGGGAATCGCTCAGGATCTGGTTGCGCGACAGCAACGAGACAAAATTTTGCTCGATCGTTTGGCGCTCGACGTCTGCCTCGCGCACCAGGGCAGGCTCTTGCCCGATGAGTTCCTCGGCATCCTGGGTCACGAGCTGTTGTTGCTCTTGGAGCATGTCGATCTCGTGGTTGAGTGAGGAGAGCTGCTCGAGGGCGCCAGAGAAAGCCAGCTGTGCCTTTTCGATGCTAGTTTTGAGCTGATTGGCCTCGCGCAGTGCACGGGTCTGCTCTTTGTCCAGTTCGCCCATGGACTTTGCGTGCTATTAAAAGAAAAGAAAAAAAAAAATTAAATTGGGGAAAAAAAAAATTTATCTTTTTTCGTACCTGTGACATGACTTTGGCGAGTGCGCGCTCGTTGGCCTGCAGATTTTCGGTAGAGCGAGCAACAGCAGCTTGCGCAGCCAGGATCTTTTCGGCCAGTTCCTTTCTTTCGACGCGGATCTGCGCAATGTCGTCCTCCAGTTGTTGCATCGTGGTCTCCTGCTGCTTGAGCGTCTGGCGGAGCGACTCGACACGTCGCTGCTCTCGCTTCTCCTTGGTCTCGTCCTTGAGCATCGAGTTTTGCAGTGACTGGAGTTCCGTCTTGAGGGCAGATTCTTGCTTCTGAAAGTCTCGCTTCAGTCGCTTGATCGTCGCCTGTTGCTCCTTTCGGATGACGTGCTGCAGATGGCAAGATCAGGTAAGGCGGAGAAAACGCAAAATACCTCAATTTCAACCGTGCGCTCCAGTTCAGCCGTGCTCATGACGGTCAGGGTGTCCGTAGACAAAGATGCTGTAGTTGCAAGGGCGGCCAATGCCGGATCGACTACAATGCCGGCTTCGTACGGGCTTCCAGATGCTTCAGATGCAGCCGCCGCGGTCACGGCATCAGTTTCCAAAGTTGCTGCTGCTATTGCTGCTGCTGGTACTGGCACCGCCGCACCTGCGGCGTCCTCCACTAATACCGCTTTCCGTGCAGGCGTGGGAGACGATGCAGCCGTCGTGAAAGCGACGTGAGAGCTGAAAAAATAAAATAATAAATAAAAACGGACAAGACATGAATGCGTACCTGGAAACGATGCACTCCAAGGCGGACACTTTGAGAAAGACGCGCAGCGTGTTGGTGGTACCAGGAGGCAGGTCTGAAACGGTCAGTGTGGGCACTTCGTCGTCAGCACCGCCGCCCGAGTGCGTCCGCCTGATGTTTGCAGACGGCACCGCTTTCCCGTTGGCGATCACAAGAAGATTCTTTTCGGACAAGTCCCACTGCGACGGTTGCGGCAGCAATTCGTCCAGGCTGTTTGATGGCTTGGATACCGGCCTGCTTGATGACCTTCGATCCTTCGAAACAAGGTTGTCAACGTAGGCTGTGGCCAAAAAAAAAAAGAAAAAAAAACGCATCAGAAAAAATGTTTTTTTGTATGATCTTGTAATTTCGTACCGTTCAGTGTTGTAATTGTAAGGGGTGTCATGAAAAAGGACCAGACGCGACTGGTGGCAAACGAGTTTTCTTCAAGCTTGAGGTGGTTGTTCGGGTCTTCGTGAGCGAGCAGGCCCAGCGAAAAACTCATCGTGGTCGACGAGAACGACTCTACGCACACCTCCAAGCGGTTCTCGAGAAAGAGCATGCGTGCAGCATAGGACCGTCCGTCCGGGTGTTGCAGCAACTGACTCTCGGTCTCCTTTAGCGTGTCGCGGTCCACAACGAGCGAGGCGACTACATAGAATGAGTTGAGATGTTACCCTTTTTCCCCTCCCCCATTGCGTACACTCGGTGATGATGAGGTAAAAGCCATAGCCGACACAGTGCACAGCAAGGGGCTCGAGGAACGCGTGCATCGTGATTTTCCTGCCAAAGACATCGTAGCTCACAAACGCGAGCCACAACATCCACGAGATCGCGTCAAACCCTCGCACAGAGCAGACCCTATTTTATGGAGTCAATGGGAGAGTCCGTGCGCACGACGTACATGTATCCGAAGACCATCATGTTGGCGATGGTGGGGAGCCAGCCAGGCGCTGTGTATTGCACGAGGATGATGTACGTCAGGACGTCGAGCATGAAGATGAGGATGGCAAAGACAACGAGCAGCTGCAGATGCGTCTGGAACGCCCTGTAGTACGAGAACAGCGAGAGGAAGCTGAAGACAACCCACTCGAGTGGCAAGTTTACAGACGCGTCCGATACGAGCAGGACTATCCACGTCCCCACAACCTCGAGGAATTTGTACCGCGCAAACACGCCGTCGACGATCTCGTCCAGCTCGGAGAGGAAGTTGGACGTCGCGCCAAACATCGACAACGCCAGCGGCCTTGCTGCTGTCGTGGCTGGCAAGGGCGGCGCCTTGGGGGTCTGTGTCACGGACCTTGCGGCGGCGGCGGCGGCAGCGGCGGTGGAGTGAGATACCGAGGGCGATGCCGAAGCCGACGAGGACGCCGGCGAGGCGACGGGCAATGCTGCAGGGACGACAGCAGGCACACTCCCGGCGGCAGCGGCGGCAGCAATGTGCGCATGGGCCATCGGTGGTGTGTCGTCTCCACTGAGCGCGTGTGGGTCTGGGTGAAAAAGAACAAGCCATTAGGAACACAGACCCCAGTTAGGAGCGTGGGCTGCTGTTTTCTTTTTTTTTTACTTACCCAGCGTGAACGGCGCCCTCTTCGAGGCAGAGGGCGTAGACGCAGAGGCCGACGCGGACGCAGGCACGGGCGCAGCAACAGAGGCAGGCACCGTCTTGGCACGTCTCTTCATTTTTACCCGGTGTGTCACACCCTGAACAAAAAAACTGGCGTCTGCCGTCATCACTCGTCGCCTTGGGCAACGTGGTTTCGCGTCAGCAGCAGCTTCTCGTGTTGCCGCGATGTCTGCCGCATCGACTGCCAAGACGTACCAGGTTCTGTCGCCGTTTGACGGCCGCGTGCTCAAGACGCTGGCGCTGACGACGCCCGAGGAGGCAGGCGCCGTCCTGGACAAGGCCGTGGCGCTGTTTGAGGACAAGCGCAAGTGGCTGCCCGTGCACGAGCGCGTCAAGGTGCTCAACAAGCTCAAGACCATCATGGCCGGCAAGCAGACCGAGCTCGCGCACGAGATCGCCGCCAACGGGGGCAAGCCGCTCAAGGACGCCGTGGTCGAGGTCGTGCGTGCGATCGACGGCATCGACGTGGCCCTCACGACGCTCAACTCGACAGAGCTTGCGGGCACACAGATCCCCATGGGCAAGACAGAGGCCAGCGCAGGACGGCTGGCGTGGACCCTGCGCGAGCCCATCGGGCCTGTCGTTGCCGTCAGCGGTACCCCGTAGGATCCTTTGTTGATCACTTTAAAGAATAATCACCTGCAGCATTCAACCACCCGCTCAACCTGATCGTGCACCAGGCCATCCCGGCGGTCGCCGTGGGCTGCCCCGTCGTCGTCAAGCCCTCGCTCGCGACGCCGCTGTCGTGCCTGTCGCTGGAGGCGATGCTCCTCGAGGCAGGCCTGCCAAAGGGCTGGATGACCACCGTCCTCGCCGAAAACGACACGTCTGAAAGGCTCGTAACGGACGATCGCCTCGGCTTCTTCTCGTTCATCGGGTCGGCCAAGGTCGGGTGGTCGCTGCGCTCAAAGCTCGCGCCAGGTGTTCGCTGCGCACTCGAGCACGGCGGGGCCGCGCCAGTTATCGTCGTGGACGAGGACATCCAGCACCTCCTGCCCACACTGGTCAAGGGCGCCTTCTACCACGCCGGCCAGGTGTGCGTCTCGGTCCAGCGCGTGTTTGTTCCCCACCAAAAGGCAGAGGCCTTTGCGAAGAAGCTCGCCGCCGAGGCAGACAAGCTGGTCGTGGGCGACCCAAGCTCGGACAAAACCGACGTTGGCCCGCTCATCAACCGCCACGAGGCCGACCGCATCGACCACTGGGTCCAGGAGGCCGTCACCCAGGGCGCCAAGCTCGTCACGGGCGGCAAGCGTCTCGGCCCGACGCTCTACAGCCCCACTGTTTTGCTGAACCCGCCTGCGCATGCCAAGTACCGACTATTTTCAGTCACGCTAAACTAATAAAATAAAATAAAATAAAATAAAATATTTTTTTCCCCCCGTATCCTTAGGGTGTCCTCCTTGGAAATCTTTGGCCCGGTCGCTTGCGTGTACGGCTACGACTCGGTGGACGAGGCCGTCGCCCTGTCCAATGCCGTCCCGTACTCGTTCCAGGCGTCCGTCTTCACCAAGGAGTGGGAAAAGGCGTTCAACATCGGCCGTCAGCTCAACGCGTCGGCCGTCATGGTCAACGAGTCGTCCACCTTCCGTGTTGACTGGTGAGCCTTTTAAATAAATAAATAAAAAATTAGTAATTTATTTTTTTTTATCATTATTCCAGGATGCCTTTCGCTGGTCTCAAGCAATCTGGCTTTGGCATCGGCGGCATCAACTACACCATGAAGGACATGACCGAGGAGAAGATGTTTGTGTTTAGATTCTCTCCAAAGCTGTAGGGTGCCAAAGTACGAGCGTGATTTTTCAAACGAATGCTCCACGTGAGCGAAGCCGTTGTAACGTCCTCAAATCCCAGCCCCGCCCCCCCCATTCCGCCTTTGCTCAACCTTTGTTCCATCCGACAGATCGTGGGAGGACTGGTTGCGTCGGCGGGCGCGACGGTGCTTGCGTCGACGCACGAGCCCAGGTTCTTCACGCTGCACCCGCTGCTGGCCCAGGTGTGGTTCCTCGCGAGCACGCTGGCCATTGTGTACGCGCAGCGCGCCCGCACCGGCATCGTCAGCACGGGCAGCAGCGGCGGCACAGTGACAGTCAACAACGGCAAGCAGAGAGGGGACGCACTGCAAAAGCACTGGGTGCTGAACGTGCCCGCGATTGGTGGCCTCGTGTTTGCGTTCCTCGTGGCCTACATCAACAAGGACCTGCTGGCCAAGACGCACTTCAAGTCGAACCACAGCTGGTGCGTTTCTTGTGCCTGTTGCTTGTTGCTTGTTGCTTAACCACCGACCAGGGTCGGACTGGCAACGGTCGCGCTGTGCCTCGTCCAGCTTGCCCTCGGGCTCGCAATCTACACCTTCCCAGCGACCTTTTTCCATAGGGCACCCGGCCGGCTCGCCAAGGCCAATCGCTGGCACCGGCTTCTGGGCGTCGTCCTCTTTGCCGTGTCGCTCGCCACCGTCGCACTGGGCTTTTACACGCACTGGTTCCAGAAGGCGCCGTGGACACAGGAGCTGTTTGTCCTGGGCGAGACAGGCACGCTGGCCGTCCTCGTCGGCGTGCTCGTCAACAGCGATGTCGTCGCCCTGACATCGTCACTCGTACTCCCCGCGCTCAAGACATCGGCCTCTGCCTCGTCCGCTCTCTCCAATGGCGACAAATAGGGCTGACTGACAACACCACTACTTGACTGAACTGAACAAAAAACAAAAAACGCACTATTTATTTGGTATTGCGGACCCGCTGGAGGACAGAGGAGAGATCGCCGCCGGACGGGGCAGGGGCAGCAGCGTTGGAATCATCGCGACGGCGGGCGAGTGCAGGCGAGTTGGCAGCGACAGCGATGCTCTGCTGGATCGAGAGCTGCAGGCGCGACGGCGCGCCACCGGCAGGGAAGCGATAGTTGCACACACGCTGCTGCTCGGCGATGCGCGAGAGGGCGTTGGCCATGGATGCCTGGAGCGGCCAGTCGATCGTGGGGTTTGTGGTTGACGAGAGCGATTCCCAATCTGCTGTGACGTTGGATACCACATCCTTGAGGAAATCGGGCGCGAATGGAACGACTGCACAGCCCGCCAGACCCTTGCTCTCCTTTTTCTCGGCGAGGGCTTGCTCAAGCTGCATAGAAATGCTTTTTTTAAAATAAATAAAAAAATAAATAAAAATATTATTACCTTTTGGATCTGCTCACCAGACTCGCGGGCGACGGGCAGCTCCTGGATCACAGATGACGTGAGAGCGGCCAGCACAGCCGTGGCCGAGTGAAAGTTGTTGAGCACGGTCAGATGCTGTACGAGAAGAACCATAAACAGCAAATAAGGACCATCACGATACCTGGACAAGAGAAATCATGTTGGCCAAAATCTTGCGCTGGCGACGACTGTCTTCCTCCTGCAGAAGCACAAAGGCGACCCAGTCGGCGACCTGGTGAGTCCGCTGGATCATTGCGAGGACGCTGGGGGCACGAGAGGCCGCATCGGATCGGGTCCACGCGGCGTTGGACAGCTCAGCGAGCTGGAAGAGAATATTTATTTTTAGTTACGAGCAATAGCGGGCAAACATACGCGAATGGACTTGAAGATCTCAGAGTCAACAAAGGTCAGCTGCTTGGCGACATCTTGAGCGTTAAAGTAGATGGCAGTCTTGACGAAATCGGGGACCGCTTCGCCACCCACGGCTGCGGCATCGGCGACGACCCAGGGCTTGTGACCCTCAGCAGTGCGCTTGGCCTGAGCAAAGTGGTCGTTGC
>Ga0302230_10001640_pt1 | contig 14272 bp, 10 predicted proteins | sample II_Palsa_N2_1_FD_193523 | JGI IMG/M metagenome (GOLD analysis project Ga0302230, IMG submission 193523) | Peat permafrost microbial communities from Stordalen Mire near Abisko, Sweden - II_Palsa_N2_1 | ecosystem: Environmental > Terrestrial > Soil > Palsa > Peat permafrost | place: Sweden... | reverse complement strand
CCAACCGCCCCAATCCCACCAAACGCGCGTCCCGAAACGAGGCTAAGATGCAGCCGCGTCACCCGAAACCCACCTAAGTCGCACAAGTTTTCACTACTTCCCCACGTCAGACGGCCCCCCGCCATGGCTAGCCCAATCTCTATAAGTCTTCTGCAAAACGAAGAAAGCCTCCTTTTTCTCGCCAGCATTAGAGATCAAACCCTTCCGATTGAACCCATCCTGAAGCCCCGGCAACTGCCGCATAGGAGACCGGAAATCCACCAGAATCCAAGGACTTAACCCCCGAAACTGGGGAATTTTCGCCAACATAGGCAGCTGATGCTCGAAAATACTAGCCTGATATTCTTCCGTCCACCGCTGGGTAGCAGCGCCATGCAATCCCGCCTTAGCATCCCCTCCGAACTCACTAACAATCAACGGTTTGTCATACCCAATATGCCAGTGAGTAAGGTCAGCATCCGCAGGAGTCTGCTCGTACCACCCAATATATTCATTCATCCCAATAACATCGAGCGCCTCACCCAAAGGATCGTCCACATACTTGTCGTGCCCCTCGGATCGCACCAGCAGAGCCGCCGTCACCAGCCGCGTCGAATCGAGCGCGCGCGCATCTCCCGCAAGTGTCTTAAGAAAAGCTGTTCGCTCCGCAGTAAGAGGTGTCTCGTTCGCGATAGACCACAGCACCACCGACGCCTTATCCCGATCCCGCCGAATCTCCTCTTCCAATTGTCCTTGCGCCTTCGCGAGCACAGCAGGGCTGCCAAAGTCCACAGCCCAATAGACCGGAATCTCAGACCACACCATCAGCCCCAGCCGGTCAGCCGTACGAGTCATGCGTTGATCATGCGGATAATGCGCAAGCCGAACATAGTTGCAGCCAAGCTCCTTGGCCCAACCCAGCAGCGTGGCAGCATCCTTGTCATTGTTAGCCCGACCCCCACGCACCGGCGCTTCGCCATGAATCGAAACGCCGCGAAGAAACACAGGCTTCCCATTTAGCAGGATATCGGTCCCGCGAACTTCAATCGTTCGAAATCCCATTTCATCATCGAGGCTATCTTCGCCAGACGCAAGATGTACCTTGTACAGTTTGGGATGCTCGGGAGTCCACAACGCAACATCCTTCGCCGTCAGCGATATGCTGGCACATTGATCGTTGCCAAGCTTGGCGGACACGCTGCGCCCCAGTTCTGGAAGCGAAACCGTGACCTCGTCTCCAGCGCTCGCGCCTTGCACGTGCACGCTTCCCACAATCGCAGTGCGCTCGCGATTTAAATGCAGGTCGTAGTCGTCGATGTATTTTTCCGGAACATCGATCAGCGAGACGTCCCGCGTGAGTCCGCCATAGTTCCACCAATCCGTGTTGAGCGTTGGGATACCTTCTGCCGAACGAGTGTTGTCGACGGCAATGACGACGAAGTTCTTACCTGCGCGAAGGCTGTTCGAAACGTCACAGTCAAAATCGGTGAAGCCGCCCTCGTGGCTGCACACCTTCTGGCCGTTCACCCAGGCGATGGACTTGTAGTTGGCTGCGCCGATGTGCAGAAATGTCTTGTGACTAGCCGGCTGTGTATAAGTAAAGTCTCGCTGATACCACAACAGGCCTTCGTAATAGAAGAGCGATTCATGCTGCGTATTCCAGTCCCCGGGAACCTTCAACGTCGGCGATTTGCTGAAGTCGTACTCGACCAGCCCTTGGCTGCCAGTCTCCGCACCACCGTTGAGGAAGAATCCATCCTTTCGTATCTCTCGATGAAAGTTATACAGGCCGCCGTCATAGGGGTCGACGATGTAGTGCCAGTCTCCATCCAGCGTGACAGCTTTTCGATGGTCGGCATCCACCAGAACAGTGGTCGACTGGTTTTGCCCATGCGCGCCAACAGCAAGGACGGCGCCAAAGACCGCGGCCAGAAGTACGCGAAAGTAACGTTGCATCAGAACTCCGTTGCCCTAAAGTTTGGCGATCGGCAAACCACGCCGATCGCCCTTGAGAAACTGCTGCTATTGAATTTAGCGCAAGATCAGCCCTGAAGAACAAGCCAGATTCAGCGCAGGTGCGAGCGCTCTGATGTCGCCCGCACCTGCGCCGCGTCAGCCTAGAACGATAGCCTGCCCCCAAACTGGATGACGCGTGGGCTGCCCTGCGCAGACGTGATCTTGCCGTTGTTGCCCGAGGACAGCGACGCCGTGGGGTTACCGAGACTAACCATGTTGAACACGTTGGTCGCCTCAGCGCGGAGCTGGAAGACAATGTTACGCGGGAAGTAGATGTTCTTGAAGATGCCCAGATCGATGTCGCGGTATCCAGGTCCTAGCAGCGTGTCTCTTCCCACATTGCCGTCAGCGCCACCAGGACCAATTCCTCCCGGGACACCAGGACCGTTCGCAATAAACGCGGCCGTATTGAACCACTCCGTCACCTCACTGCCAGTGGAGCAGATCCGGCACCGGTGAGGATTGAGGAACGGACTCACCCCCGGAACGGCGTCGGGCCGGTTATGGCCGTTGCTGTCGTCGTTTTTGGTTGATCCGGTCGTGATCTCGAACGGCCCACCGCTTTGCAGGTAGACGATCGGTGCGATCGTCCAGCCATTGAGCAACTCCTTCCCTGCAATGTTCGACCCCTTGAAGTAGCTGATGTTCCATGTGCCCGACATAACGGCGATGCTGCGCCGGTCAGCATCCATGGGCCCCTTCTCCTCCTTGAGCTCATCGAAGTCCTGGGCAGTCATCTGCCCAATGGCGGACTCGTTCGAGCTTTGGATGGCGTGGCTCCAGACATAGAAGCCATTCACACTAATGTTTTTCGACATAGGCCGGTTAGCCGAAATCTGTAGCGACTGATAGGAGCCAGTCTGGTTTGTGATGAGGTAGATGTTCTGTCCCAGGACACCTGGATCGTAAGGCCGGCGAGCGTTGATGCTCGCTTGCGAAGTGCTCGGAGGTCCGAAGGCCGTAGAGTACGGAGCGTAGTTGTCGTCAATCATCGTAGGCACGTCACGCGAGAGCGTACCAACGTAGGCGGCGGTCACGCTCACTTTGCCCGGCAATTGCTGCTGAACGGCGAGGTTCATCTGGTAGCTGAAAGGCCATTGCGAGTGAGGGCCAATCGTTTCAACGCTGGCTGCGGGAAGGAAGCGCGGCGTAGCCGGATTGTAGACGTACGGGAAGGGATCGCCAGTCGGGAAAGACGCTGGATTCGCGTAGACGTTCGACAGCGATGTAATGGAGTTAAATGTCTGGCGTACGGCGAACGGCTGGGCATTGCCCGGTTGGTTCCACTCGTTGCCGCTGGTAGCTCCGTAGAAGACACCCGCGCCCAGGCGAACAGCGGTCTTGCCGTTCCCAAACGGGTCCCATGCAAGGCCGACACGCGGTGAAATATGATGATATTTCGTGCTCACGATCCCGCGCGCGATTCCTGTGTCCCCGGGGAAGACCAGGCCAAGCGGCGCGCTCGGGATCACAGTGGATTGCTGCCCGGGAACAAACGATGCCGTCCGGTTGTGCGATTCAACGGGAGCGGTGTCGATGTCCCAGCGAAGACCCAGATTTGCCGTGAAGCGCGGCGTAATCCGATAGCTGTCCTGCACAAACAGCGCCGTGTGCCATGCACTGATGAGCGTCTTGTACGGAGTATCCTGTTCCATCGTGCTCACCTGGCCGGTAACAAAATCGGCGAGTGCATTGCCGGTGGTCGTCGGAGCCGAACTTGCAAAATTGAAGACGCCAAAGTTGTACAGATTGCCTACGAACATCGTCTTGTCCAGCGCAAATTCACCGCCATAGTTGAGGGTATGTCTACCGCGGGTCATGGTGACTACATCGCGCAGCGAATAGAAGTCCGAGGTCGACACGGGTCCGGCCAGCGAACCTCCCGCCGACCAGGCTCCCGAAATGATCAGTTCAGGAAGCGCGGATGGTCCCTGGATCGTAAACGTTGATCCCAGTTGCCCCAGGTTGGTGGTGGGCAGATTCACGCGGCCGCCCGCTGCTCGCGTAAAAGTAACCCACGCCTGGTTAGCGGTGTTCGAGCTGAACGTGTGTACGTCGCTGAGGTTGGCATTGGTCTGTCCCGTGTAGGACTGGTTGATCGACCAGGGAATGTTGCCGCCCCCATAACCATTCTGTGTCGTCTTGATGTAAAAGTACGTGGCCGCTACATGGTCCTTCTCGCCAATAAGCTGGTCATACTTGCCGAGATATTCGTTATCATCCGTGGGGCTGGTAAAGTTGCCCGTGTACCCTCCACCTCCAGTGCTCGGATGAAGAGGACCATTGGGCAACGGGACGAAAGCGTTCGTGTTGGTAGCGAGCATGGTCGCAGCCGATTTGTCTAGAAGGTCAGTCGGGACGCAGTTTAGCGTTGGGGTGGCGCAATTCGGGCTGCTATTTGTTCCATCCACCTGTATCTTGGTTCCGGGCATATTGACCTTGAAGGTATCGGCGGTGAAGTCGCCGAGACGCTCATCCGCCGTTGGCGTAATGCCACCCGTGAGCGGTTGGCCGACGACCTGGCGCAGACCCGCATAGCTCACGAAGAAGAACGCCTTATTCCGCACAATGGGGCCGCCGAACACTCCGCCGAAGTTGTTGCGATGGTAGGGGTTCTTGATAGTAGTACCCCAGGGGTAGGCGTTGAAGTCGGTGTTGCGGTTGAATTCAAAGACCGTCGCGTGAAACGCGTTGGTTCCTGATTTTGTGACAGCCGTGACCACGGCCGACGACATGTGACCGTATTGCGCCGAGAAGTTGGCAGTCTCAACTCGAAACTCCTGCAGCGCGTCAGGATTCGGCAGCTGGTTTCCATAGTTGCGAATGCCCGTAATGTTGTTGCCTCCATCCAGGTAAAATGCGACCTCCGGATTGCCGCCATCAATGGATCCGTTGATCTGAACATCTGTGGATGGAAGGCCGATGACGAAATTCGGGGTGCCGTTCGGATTCGAAATTGTACTGGCGCTGTTTGCCATGACGCCGGGCGTGAGTGAGAGTTCGGTGTAAGCATTGCGATTGACGAGCGGGAGACCGACGATCTCCGCACCCTGCACGATCCTGCCCAATTCAGCCGTAGACGTATTGATCAACGGCGGAGCGTCGGTCACGGTCACCGTCTCTGTTGCCGCACCCACTGCCAGCGCGATCTCCACCGTCAGCGTCTGATCGATGTTAAGATCGATGTTTTCCTGCAAAAAATGCTTGAAGCTGGCTGCGTCTGCGGCGACCGTGTAGCTGCCGATCGGAAGATAATCGATGCGGTATTCTCCCAGTGCATTTGTCGGCACCGTCCGAGAGAATCCGGTTGCCACGTTCGTGGCCTTCACGGTCGCTGTGCTCACCGCCGCCCCGCTTTGATCCTTCACCGTTCCAACGATGGAGCCGGTAGTCTGCTGCGCATGCAGACCCGCAGCGCTGGCAAATAAAAGCACAACGCTGAGCAGGTACAAAAGAAATCTTGCCTGGGGGAGTGGGTGGTTCTGGCTTGCGGTTTTCATCTTGCCTCCGAAAGTGGTAATTCTCTACATCGCTTTCCCGCCAGTAGGTGGGGCTTCCGTATCTATCTCTGGCAGTAAGAGGTGATGTGAGCTCGGCTGTCACACTATGGGTCCGGAGATTGCTTTGTCTTGTGAATTGGGGGTGAATGCAGGTTAGCTGCGCACCATGCCATTTGACTGAAAAGGTGTGGGCCAAAAGGCTATTAGATTCAATCAGTTCCCGGCCGCCACTAACACTTGTTAGTGGTTGTTAGTGATCGACGTGGGCGCCGACGGTCGTGCCCGCCTGCCGGTCGCGCTCCGAGCCGAAACCCCTTCACGATGGTGTGACCAATCTGCTATCTTGAATCACCTCAATGGGAACGTCTGCGGCATCTGCCGGGTTGGATTTTACGGAGCGCACGGAGCTCGAATGGTTGCTGGAATCAGGAGCTCTCGGTCGCTCTGCGAACCTCATTAAAGTCTTGCGTTACGTCTGCGAAGAGACGGCCGCCGGACGCGGCGACCACATCAAGGAGTACTCGATCGCTGTCGAAGCCCTGGGTCGAAGGGCAGACTTCGATCCCCAGACCGACACCATCGTCCGTGTAACGGTTCACACCCTCCGCAAGCGCCTCCAGGATATCTACGAGACCGGCGAGGGCATGTCCCACCCGGTGCGTATCGTCATTCCCGCCGGAAGATATGTAGCGCAGTTCGTGCATCTACCGGAAACCGGCGAAGCGGCATCCCTGTCACACTTTCCGCGACCAGAACCCGGCCGCGCCCCCCTCGCCGCGCCCCCGTTTGCATCTCCGCCTTCGTCTCGTCCTTCCGGCTCGGCCCGCGCTCCCTGGCTCTGGTTCGTCGCCCTCATTGTCGTTGGCCTGGCTGCCGCTATTCTCTGGCGCCAGTCCCACTTATCCCACTCCAGCCTGATGGAAGCCTTCTCACCCGCGGCCCCCGTCACCATCAGCGGACCCACCCACATCCTCTTCGGGAAGGGAAGGCACCCCTACACCGACCGCTCTGGGATCCGGTGGGAACCGAAGCCTGCGTGCGAGGGTGGAGAGAGCGTTCCTCCCACCGGCGTTGCCTTTTCGGGAACCGAAGACTCCTACATCTACGACGGCGGTATTCGTGGAATTGTCCGGTGCACCTTCCACGCGCCCCCCGGGCTTTATGAACTGCGGCTGCATTTCGCCGAACCGACCAATCTCCAGCCCGTTCAGCGGGGTATTTCCCTGGCCGTGAATGCCGTCGCCACCCACCCCGTCGACGTGGTTGACCGCTCAGGCGGAGATCGCGCCGCCACAACCTTCACCATTCCGGGCATTAGTCCAGAGAACGACGGCACCATCCACCTGGATTTCACCAGTGAGGTGTCCCCCGTCAATGCGATTGAGATCCTGCCCGCACCCACAGCTCAACCGCTTCCGCTTCGAATTGTTGCCGCATCGACTCCGTTTAAGGACGACGGTGGAAACGTCTGGCTCTCTGATCGTTACTTCCGCGGAGGCCGCCACGGGCAGCCCACCGATCAGGAGCATCGTCCCAGTCTCGGGCTCTACGCCTCAGGCCGCATCGGCACATTTCAATACTCGCTGCCAGCTCCCGTCGGCAGTAAGTACCGCGTCACACTCTATTTTCGCGAGGCATGGTTCGGACAGGAGAATGGAGCTCCCGGCGGCGTAGGAAGCCGCGTTTTCGATGTCTACTGCAACGGGCAAAGTGTTCTCCAGAACTTCGACATCCTCGCCGATGGCCACGGACAGTCGGTCACCAAAACGATCGACAGTGTCTCTCCAACAGCGCAAGGCGAGATCCTCCTTTCCTTTGTCCCGGTAACCAACTATCCGCTCGTCAACGCCATTGAGGTCACACCGGAGAACCCATAATCTCGGCATCCTTCTTCCGATGAAATCGCTAACTCTGCTCTGCAGAGTTTACCGCCAGCAGCGTCAGCAACCTCATCCTTGTCATCCACGTCTAGTCGCCGAATATCTGCGCGAAGCCTGGGGAGATGTAGAGATCATCCATCCGTAATACGGCTCCCGCCGCACAAACGCACGCTCACCGCAACACCACGACCAGCACGCCGCAGCCGGAGCGTAAGTCGCTCCGGGGTTAAGCGAAAAGGTGCAGGAGTCGCAACTCGACTCCTGCACCTTCTCTCAACCATCCTTCGCCCGTCAGTCAGCAAAAGCCTTGAGCTTCTGCCACACAGCGACAGCGGGAAACTACTGGACCCGCTTCGGCGAAAGCCTTGTCAGCACTCCGACGATGGACGCACCCGACGCCGGCACACTCTCGCTTCTGATAATCTGCGTGGCGTCGATGTCTTTGCCATAGATAGCTTTGTTGGCGTCGTCGTCAGAATCCATCGACGCGCTCCCCAGCGAAGCGCCCGCGAACAGGCCGCCTTTCGCGCGGGAATACGTCAGGATATCGATGTTGGGATCATTCGCCCCTACGGCTTTGGCTCCCGTCGGTCCCGCAACCGCACTCGCGTCCGCTCCCAGCTTCAGCTTGCCCGAGAGAATCTTGAGCGCACCGCGTTGGGTGTCAACAACCAGAACGTAGTCCGTCGACGAACTTCCTAATTGGACTCCAAGGCTGCCCACATTGAGTCTGTACATCGCGGGAGCCGACCAGCGGCCGTCCATGTTGGCGCCTTTTCTACAAACCAATACGCCTCTGCCGTAGGTCACGCCAAGTCCAATCCCGACCTTCTTGACCAGCGGAAAAACAAGCACGCAGGCAGCACGATCCAGAACAGCTGGTGGAATAGCACTGGGTTTAGACATCTGCCGCAAAACTTCGGCTGACTCACTCAGGCGGTCATCAAACTTGCTCTGAGCGAAAACGGGAACGGCCAGTAGGGCGAAAATCGAAATGACGCGAACGTAGTTCTTCAAAGTAACCTCCCTGAATGTCACGTCGGACGAAAGCCACGACGCTCACTACACGCTACTAGTTATCACCGGAAGCAGGGAACTGTCAAAACGAACAGGTAAGCGCAAAATTGCGAAACTGCGACGAGGAGTGGACCCGAAAAGTGTAACAGGCTTACCTGCGCTCCCTCGCACACTCCTCCTAATTTCACACTCCGTTGCTAAAAAAACCGCCTCGACTCCACCCTCCGCATCGCATTCTCCACCGCGCGTCCCAAAACCGGGCTAAGTCGCGCATGTTTCAAGGGAAAACGGTGCCTGCCCAAAAGGGCGCGAAGAATCCATTTCAAACCATCACAGGCTCCTCGCCGCCCCTGGTCCCTGCTCCATCAACCCGCAATCAACAGCTTTTCCTATCATCAAGCCACAACCCGCAGCGCTCCGATACTTCGATAGCCACATTTGCAATACAGAGGGCGCAAGCGGCCTGGAAAAGTAAAAGCCCTGAACAATATCACAGCCGATCTCCCGGAGATGTTCAAGCTGTTCCACCGTTTCCACCCCTTCTGCGACCACCCTCATTCCTAACTCGTGTCCAATCTCAACTGTCTTTTCCACGACCACGCGATCACTGTTACAAACCCGCATATCCCTGACGAACGACCGATCAATTTTTATTTCCGTTGCAGGAATGTGCCTCAAGTGCTGCATCATGGCATAACCCGTTCCAAAATCGTCGATTGAAATCTGAAAACCTTTCATCCGCAACCTTGCAAGGACGTTGAGAATCTTGGAGAGATCCTCGAAAAACCCACTCTCGGTCACTTCTACGATGATGCTTTCCGGATCAAGTCCATGCTCCTCAACCAGCAACGCCAGCCTGTCAGGGAGCCTCAAATCGAGCAGCGAGGTAGCAGAAACATTCACAGATAGCGTAGGGGTCGTCTCACCCGGTCGCGCAAATTGCGCAAGTTCCGAAAACCCGCGTTTCTGCACCAGCCAACCCAGACGATCGATCAGCCCCAAAGTCTCGACACGCGGGATGAAGTGGTCAGGGAAGACAAGAGTTTGCGGCGTGCGCTGCCACCGCACCAGGGCTTCGAATCCAATCACCTCATCAGAACAAAGATCTATTTGAGGCTGGTAATGAACCACAAGCTCATCGTTTTCTATTGCCCGCGCTAAGTCGCAGTCGGAAATAGCAGCTCCTGCCGGGTGAGACGTGGGAGTCGGTAGAGCTGTCCATCGAAAATCCTGAAGTATCGTCTCCACTTGCGCCAGGCGAAATGGCTTTTGGAGTTTTCCGACCACCCGCAGGTCGAGAGCCTTCGCGAGCCTTTCAGCCGTCTCTAAAACTCGGCGGTCGAGGCCGCTCATGATGATAATCGGAGTCGTGCACCTTCGTTCACTGAGAAGACGAAGTAACTGGATTCCATCGATGCCGGGCACAACCAGATCAAGAAAGATCAAAGAAGTCTCTGGGCTCAAGAGCTCAAGGAACCGTTCAGCTGTTGTCGTAACGTCACAACTCAAATCCAGGCTGGCGCCCAAACGTGACAGAAACTGCCCGATAACAGGATCGTCGTCGATAACCAGGATGCTCCGCAGATGGGTCATTCTCCCCTCAATCCTGGTTGTCCATCAGAGTCAGTTGGCCCGCACCAGATGCCGCTTCCCATCGCAATCGCGCAACCAATCAACCGCGCTCGCCCCACCGAACCGTGGTTGGCAATCCCTCGTTCCACCAACGCAATCGCAGCGTATGACATAAACACCGCCCCAAAGAAGAGTGCAACAAGCCAGTAGTTGTAGTTGTATATGCCCGACATCATCTGTCTCATCAGAAACCATCTCAACGAAAGCCAGATATTCGCTCCCGTTCAGGTTTTATCGGCAGTCCGCTCAATCTCACTATGTTTCAGGCGGTTTTGTTGATCCGACGGGTCTTCGGTGTTTCAGAGTGATGCAGAACCCGCCGGCGCCAGGCAATCCCGTCGCTGCAGCGTCAGGCGCGCCGTAGCAGCACTCTCACGCCCGAGGATTGGCGTTCTCTCATCGACCAATTCCTATGCCAACTCGTTGAGTTTAGATAGGCTCTCTCTCGACCTGCTCGTTCGCCGGTGATGGTGCCAACAGCTCCCGTTCCCGCAGCGCACGCCGTCTCGCCGGCAGAAACGGATGAATCAGCAGTTGATACGCCGCCCCGCCCACCACGCCGCCAAGCAACGGCCCAATGATTGGAATCCACCAATAATTATCCGGAGACGGTAGCGCCGACGCCCCCCATCCCGCGAAGAAGCAGAACAGCCGAGGCCCAAAGTCCCGCGCCGGGTTAATCGCCCACGCCTCCAGGTAGCCCATCGACGCGCCAATCACCGCCACGATCAGCCCAATAATCACCGCGCCAAAATTTGCCCCCGGTGCCTGCTCGTTATATTGCTCCGTGACGGCGAAGATACCAAAGATTAAAAATGCCGTGAGAATAATCTCATCCAGCAGCGCATGCATCGCCGTGACCGCAAGTCCAGGATGCGTGAAGAACACTCCCGCCGCGCCACCACCTGCTCGAGTGAGCCCGTGGACAAGATTGAAGTGATTCAGAACAGGTACAAACAACACATAGACCACCCCCGCTCCCAGAAATCCTCCGAGCGTCTGCGCCACGCAGTACGGCACAACCTTCTTCCACGAGAACTTCCGGTAAAGTGCAAGCGCCAGCGTCACCGCAGGATTCGCATGGCACCCGCTCACCGAACCCGTGGCGTAAATGGCAATCGTCACTGCTAGCCCCCACACCACGCAAAGTCCCCAATACGCATTCTGATACGGACTCGGATCATAGAGCACATACATCGCAGCCACCGAATCCCCAAACGCAATAATGATGAAGACGGCGACAGCTTCCGATATCAGTTCCCCCATCGATTCGTAAAGCGGTGACTCCATAGCGTCGAACTCCCCGAAGCAGTTCCTTTATACAGCGTCAATCCCGCCAGCCGCCCGTTCATACTTGTCGCTCAGAACCGTGCTACTCTTTTCCCCTCTGGAGGATCCATGAGCGACGCCACCAAGCAACTCGTCCAGCGCTGGTTCGACGAAGTATGGAATCAAGGCGACCCCGCCACCATCGAGGAACTCTTTCTCCCCGACGGCAAAGCTCACGGCTTTCCCGAACCCTCCGCCATCCTCACTGGCCCCTCCGAATTTAAACAGGCCCACTCCCTCTTCAAGGAAGCCTTCTCGAACATCTCCGTGGAAGTCAACGAGATCATCGCCGAAGGAGATCATGTAGCCGCTCGCTGGACCGCCACCATCACCCACACTGGTCACGCCCTCGGATTTCCTCCCACCGGCCGTACAGCAAGTTTCTCCGGCACCAGCTTCCTGCACTTCGCACACGGAAAGATCGCCGAAGCCTGGAATCACATGGACTTCACCCGCGTCGTCCTCGAACTACAGACCGCCTCCGTGACCACCAAACGCTGAATGCTCGCCCAGCGCTAAAGCTGCTCCTCGCATTACGACTCCGCTGCCTGCAATCGCCGCGCTCAATGAAGCATCCAATACCATGGAGGCTTAGTTTCATGCGCACCTTGATTCGCAGCGTTCTTCCCGCACTCCTCGTCCTCGCCGTCGCATCTGTCTCTGGCGCAAGCGCCTACGGACAGCAGCAGCAGAACACCCCGCCGCCAACGCCTCCCAGCCAGGCGCAGCCAACCCGTAGCCCCGGCGGCGACGTCGGCAGCGGTGCCGGCGACATCGGCAAAGGCGCAGGTAGAGCAGCCGGCAATGTTGCCAAAGGAACCGGCAAAGGCGCTGCCGATCTTGTCACCCTCCATCCAGTGAAAGGGGCCGGCAACATCGGCAAGGGCGTAGGCGTTGGAGCCAAGGATGCCGGCGTCGGCGCGGCCAAAGGCACCGGCAAGATCGCCAAAGGAACCGGTCGCGGCATCGGCCACATCTTCCATCACTCCCACAAGGACAACCCGCCCGCCGATCCCGGTCCACCCACCAATTAACTTAACCTAAGCAAATCTCCCACGGATCATCATCGGCCAAGTAAAGTATTTCTATCCCCGAGGACCCCATGATCCAACTCTCTCAACCCCAGCGCGTCACCGCATCGTTAATCCTGTTGCTCTCCAGCGCCGCGGCTCTCGCACAAACAACTGTCCCGCCGCCGCCACCGCCACCCGCCTCCACATCTCACCGGCTCGATCGCCGGCCATCCCGGTTGGCCTGTAGCCAAGCCCGCGGACGTCGCGTCGCCCGAGGCAATCCTCAACGCCGTCTACAGCGTGATCTCCGGCCCCCAGGGCCAGCCCCGCGATTGGGACCGCATGCGCTCGCTCTTTATTCCTGACGCCCGTCTGATCCCCACGGTGCCCGCCAACGGCCACACCGACGCCGTCGTTCTCACCATCGATGGCTACATCGCCCGCGCCAGCGCCCGCATGGCCACCATGGGCTTTTACGAAAGTTCCGTCCACAATGTGACCGAGCAGTACGGCAACATCGTCCAGGTGTGGAGCACCTACGAGTCCCGCCACGCACCCACCGACGCCACACCCTTCGTGCGCGGCATCAACAGCTTCCAGATCCTCAAAGACGGCGATCGCTACTGGATCGTCAACATCTTCTGGGACGCGGAAACTCCGGACCACCCAATCCCCGCCCAGTACTTAACCACCACCCCACACTAAGCAGCGTCTGACGATTCCGCCTTTTGCCTCTAGGTAACCCAAGGCTTTAGCCTTGGGCCTCTTTCTGCCGCAAAAGATCTGGGCTTTAGCCCCTGGGGTATGCCTTGCATCCCAGGAACTCCCTCTATCAGAGCAATGACGCCACGGAAACTACGCAACACTCTTGTTTCGAAGGGGCACGACTTTAGTCGTGCCAAAAGTCACGGGATCCATGATGGCTTTAGCCCCTGAGGGAAAGCTTCGGACTCATGCGGAGCTTCCTTAGACAGCCTTGCGCTGGAACGTCGTCTTCTTCGTGTTGGCAAACGAATTCTTCGCCTTCACCGCGGCCGTCGACGCGCCCGACGTGACCTTCGCATCCGTCTTGATCGCCTCCGCCTTCTCGCGCATCGCCTGCAGCTTCTGCGCCTTCCGGCTCAATCCGCCTACCTTCACTCCGCCTGGCTTGGGAAGAAAATCACTCATCCTGAAATCCTCTCACGTTCAGCGCCTTCCCGCACCTGCGAGCCCGCCACGCACTACACCCATTGTGAACAATTTCTTAAGCCAAGGTCTTCACATCAAGACAATCGTTTGACTAAAGCGCAAATGCGGTGAAATACTTCCGGCCTAGGTCGACTATGACGAAATTGTTCGCGGTACTCCTGCTAGGAATCTCCTCCACGCTCCCCTCTGCGCTGGTGGCCCAATCCAAGTTCGTCCACGCCGACGGCCGCAACCTCGTCGCCCCGGACGGAACACCCCTTCACCTCAAGGGCACCAACCTGGGCAACTGGCTTGAGCAGGAAGGCTACATGTTTCATCTAGACGACGGCCCTCAATCTCCGCGCGAGATTGAAGACCTCGTCAACCAGCTCATGGGTCCGGAAGAGGCTGTGCAGTTCTGGAATCAATACCGCGACACCTACATCACCGAAGACGACATCAAGTTCCTCCACGACACAGGTCTCAACTCCATCCGCATCCCGTTCCACTACAAATTCTTCACGCCCGGCAACGACGAAGGCTTTCGCCTCATGGATCGCGTCATCGGATGGGCCGCGAAATATCACATGTACGTCGTCCTCGACATGCACTGCGCTCCCGGCGGCCAGACCGGCGCCAACATCGACGACAGCTGGGGCTATCCCTGGCTCTATGAATCCGCCGCCGACCAGCAGTTGACCATCGACATCTGGAAGCGTATCGCCGAGCACTATCG
>Ga0302230_10001639_pt1 | contig 14275 bp, 28 predicted proteins | sample II_Palsa_N2_1_FD_193523 | JGI IMG/M metagenome (GOLD analysis project Ga0302230, IMG submission 193523) | Peat permafrost microbial communities from Stordalen Mire near Abisko, Sweden - II_Palsa_N2_1 | ecosystem: Environmental > Terrestrial > Soil > Palsa > Peat permafrost | place: Sweden... | reverse complement strand
TTTTTGTATTATTTCAATTGGGGCACACACTTTTAAATATGGCTGCCTCCGTAATTGGTTTGAGTGGCTGCACCGTCTGCCGCGAGCCAATTACTGGCCAGGTTATCTCTGCGCTGGCCCACAAGATGCACGCCGACTGCTTTGCGTATGCCCCCGTCTTTTTTTTTTTTTTTGGCGTTCTTGCTGAACCAGTCCTGCAGCTGTGCACAATGTCTCAATCCCTTTGACGGCGCAAAGTTTTTCGAGAAGGAGAACCGGCTGTACTGTGAGAGCGACTACCAGGCGCTGTTTGGAGCGCGCTGTGCTCGCTGCGGTGAGACGATCACGACCAAGAGCGTGACGGCGCTGGACATGAAGTGGCACCCCGAGGTAAGGCCGTCCCTGAAAATATAAATAACCCCCCAAAAACAACAACACAGCACTTCACGTGCGACGAGTGCGGCAAGTCGCTCGGTGGCACGTCGTTTGTGAAGCGTCTGGGACGGCCGTACTGCAAGGAGTGTCTTGAGCTGATCAAGCAGCGCGAGCTCGAGAGGACAAAGCACATGTGCGACCGCTGCAAGAAGCCCATCGCCGACCCCAACGAAATGCTCATCATCAAGAAGCAAAAGTTCCACGCCTTCCACTTTTCCTGCACTGCATGCAAGAAGGATCTCACGCCCGACTGCGAGGAGCTGGACGGCAAGCTGTATTGCAGGCCTTGCCACTCTTCAGGTATTTGTTTTGTTTTTTTGCCGTGCAGCAATTCATGTCTGACCTGGACTACCGAAAAGCCCTCTCTGCAACCTGTGCCGTCTGTCGCCGCCCCATTGACGGACGCAGTATCAATGCTCTTGGAAAAATGTACCATCCAGAGCACTTTGTGTGCACAAAATGCGAGAAGCCGTTTGCGGGTGGTCACTACTACGAGGTCGACGGCGACCCCTATTGCGAAGTCCACTTTAACGAGCAAAAAGGCAACGATTGCGCACGCTGTGGAGAGCCTGCGAGCGGCCGAGGTATTTTTTTTTTTTCCTTCTAATTTTTTGAAACTATGGACCTCTGATTATCTTTCGTCTCCAGTGGTCGCTGTCAACGGAAGAAGCTTTTGCGAAAAGCATTTCACATGCATCGGTTGCGAGGTCGACCTCTCGGCTGCAATGAAGGGCAAGTTCTTTGACTGGGACACGAAGGCCATGTGCAAAGATTGCTACAACAAGCTGCCCTCCAAGCTCCAGGCCAAACTCTCTAGGTACGCCGATCTCGAGCGCAAGTTTACGACCTCTCTCGCAAAATAATAGTTTGCCCTTTTTTTTTTTTGTACTGTATTTTTTTTTTTTTTATCAATTTAAGAAAAGCTCTGAAAGGACCAGGCCCTTCCAGGCGTCTGCGTTCTTGGCAGACTGAAAAAGAGTCCAATCAAAGTGGACGGGTTGTGTTTCATGGAGGTGACTCTGATAACCTTTCAGGTATGCGTGTCGGAGTGCCTGGTGTGCCGTGATGCGCGCCTTGCGCTCGTACTCGAATGTGCTGTTCAAGAGGTCGATCAGTTCTATTGATGCGCCAGGGATCAGCCTCTCCAGCGGCTGGCGAGGCATCTCGGGTAGACCGCGCACAAAGCCCTGTGTATCCTTATCTAAAATGGAGGCGACGACGACCTCCGACGGCTTGCCCATGATTTCTGCTATCTTTTGAAATTGCCCAATTTCTACGTTTCGGTTTTATTATTTTTTTTTTTAATTGCGCGAGGCTTACCACTCGTGCCCACAAACAGCGGGCGCCCCATCCTCATCTCGGCGAGGATACAGCCTGCGCTCCATATGTCGACTGTTTTTTTTCTTTTGACATTAACAAAAGGAAGGAAAAAAAAAAAAAAAAGAACGTACTGGCACGATCGTAGTGCTGCCAGTTGAGCATGACTTCGGGTGCGCGGTAGTAGCGAGCGACGACAAACCCGGTCATCTGGTGCTTCTCCTCGCGGGCAAGACCGAGGTCACAGATCCGCAGACACCAGTTTGCCTCGACGAGGATGTTTGTCGGCTTGAGGTCTCTGTGGATCACGCCCGCGTTATGCAGAAACTAGAGCGCCGTGTGCGTGATGATCAGCACTCCAGCAGTAGCATTCCGTTAATCCTTACGTTTAGCCCGTTGAGAAGCTGAAAGAACAGATGCTGCGCCACATTGTCGCCCAAGGGTCCCAGGCCCTGGATGACCGACGACAGTGTGTTTTGCACGTACTCAAAGACAATGTAGATGTCCTCGTCGCCGGGCGAGAGAAACATGTCGACGGTCTTGACGAGCTGTATTGCATGGTACGGGTTAGCACCGTAAACACTGCACGTCGATACGTACGTTGTCGTGACTGAGAGACTTGAGCAGCTACAGTACAGAGGCCGGTCAGTTGCCCTTCAGCCACATGCCCGTGCGTACCTTGACCTCGCGGTACGTCCGTTTGGCGACCTCGTCGTTGTGGAAGGCCTGGGCGAGCTTCTTGATGGCCACCACCTTCTTGGTCTGCTCGTCGAACGCGCGGCAGACGTGTCCTTGTGCGCCCATCCCTACGTTGCGTTCACCCGTTAGCAACAAACACCGGCTGGTCTGGTCGCACCAACGTGGGACAGGCCCGAGTAGCGCTGCGTGTGCACAAAGCTGGACTCGCGCACCTTGGTCGTCGTCCAGTCGCTCATTTCCCAGTTCCGGGCCCGCGAGTGAAAAATGCCATCGGACGACGAGGACGAAGACGTGGACGTGCTCTCGGTCGAGTCGCCTCCGCTGCCTCCTCTGCGCCCCCCTGTCGGACAGCCACTCCCGGCCACGGCCCAGTCGCGCCAGTTGCTACGCGTGGCAACCAGCAGCCCGCTGCCCGTGTTGTCACGCCCCACGTCACCCCTATCGAGACCGCCTGTGGTTGCACCAGGGGCCAGCAGCGGCACCAGCAGCCCGGCGACCGCGACGGCCAAGAAGCCGGCGAGTGCGACTGCCGCGCGGAAAAAGGTGCTCGTGGACACAGACCTGACGCCGGCGCAGCGGCTGGCGGCGTTCCTGCGGCAAGAGAACGTGATCGTCAACGAGGTCCCTGTGCCGGCCCCAGCAGCGGTGCGCTCGGTCGGCATGCCGTGGACCCATCCGGACTGGGCGACGTCAGCAGCAGAGCAGCAGCACCGACACTACGAGCACAGATCTTGGAAGACAAGCAGGCCTTCCTCTGCGAACGACGACAACGACGACGGGCAGCTCGACGAGGTCGCCGAGGGAGAGGGCGTGCCGATTGAGATGCTCGATAGGTCCATCGTGCGATGGGCAGAGTCGGACGCGGCCGCAGCCGATGTGGACCCGCTCGCACTGGCTGGCGCGTGGACCGAGGAGGAGATCACGCTAAGAAGGCTGCAACGACAGCTGCAGCTGAGGTACCTCTACGAGCAGGAGCTGCTGGATCTGCAAAGACGGCAGCGCGAGATCTTCCCAGAACTGGCGTTGCCGGAAGCCACGGTGTTATCGCAGCGTCTGGCCTGCTTCACCACCAGTAGCAGCCCAAGCGTGAGCGCGCCCAACAGCAGCAACGGTGGTGGCAGCCACATCAACGGTCCCACCGCATATGTCACGTCACGGGACTCGGCGGTGGCCTTGACTGCTCCGACCTCCGCAGCCACATCGGCTGCGGCCTCGCCTGCGCCGCCGTCGCCCACAACGACAATGGTGGCAAGTACTTTATTATTACCAGCGCCAGTTTCAGCTAGTGTCGACAGCGGCGTCGATAGCGGCGTGGGATCGACGCTCGTACCGCTAGCTGTCGTGGGAGACACTGCAAGTATGCCCAGGCGGGCATCGTCGCCCTATTACTGGAATTTCGCTGCCAAGGCCATGTGGGGCGATGCGCCTTTTACTCTTTCATCCTCCTCAATATCGTCCGTCGCCTCGTTCCCACCATCGCGTTCTGGCACCCTGGAATCGCGGCGACTGGCTGCCATTCGTAAATACGGAACGCTCCGACGGTCCGCTGCGACCCCGCTCCGCCTCAGCCGGAACGATCGACCACTCGCGCCCGCAAAGTGCCAATTCGCCACGACCGACAATCCACCGGCGGCAGCGGCCTCCTCGTCCTCGTCCTCGTCCTCATCTGCTACGATTCCCGCGTGCTCCCATGCAGCCCTCCCGAGCAGCACGTTCTGTTTGAGACACATCCTCAACGATCCAAACCAGCGCTTGTATCGCAAGTGCGCAACTGACAAATGTTCCGTGCCGATCCTGCGCTTCCAACATGTGCAGTACTGCGCGCAGCACATACCCACATAGACAACCAGCCGTGTATCATTAAAAATCGATATTATTTTTTTTCTCTTTTTATTTTGGAAAGGTTACAGCTACATAAGTATTTGATTTTTTTTCTTCAGTTTTTCTTGTTGTGGATTGAGGGGAGGGAGAGATAAAAAAAGAGAAATGAGTGAGCCAAAAAAAAAAAAAATTGTGGGGGAGGGAGAAAGCAGCACGCAAAAGAAATGGGAGACAAATTTATGCGGTGCCGGGGGTTCCGGGGCCCTTGAGGCCCTTCTTGGTGGCCTTGCTAATGAGGCTCTTGTGGATGTGGGGGATAACACCACCACCGGCAATGGTCGCGCGGATGAGGGTATCGAGTTCCTATTGCCGAGGTGAGTTTCCAGAAAATGATTGTTAGCTTTTGGCTCGAATACCTCATCACCACGGATGGCGAGCTGAAGATGGCGGGGGGTGATACGCTTCACCTTGAGGTCCTTGGATGCGTTGCCAGCAAGCTCAAGGACCTTTTAGAAAACGTGTCAGCACAAAAATAAATAAAAAAAATTGAACAGATACCTCAGCGGTCAGGTACTCCAAAATGGCAGCGCTGTAGACGGCAGCGGTGGCACCGACACGGCCGTTGTTGGTGGCCTTCTTCTTCAGGAGACGGTGGACACGACCAACAGGGAACTGAAAGGGAGGATTGATTTCAGTAACGACGTCGTTTTTTTTGAGAGGTGTACCTGGATACCAGCGCGCGCCGAGCGCGAGGTGGGCGAGTTCTTCTTCTTGTCATCCTTTCCCTTGTCCTTGGCACCAGTCTTGCCTCCAGCCTTGCCTCCAGCCTGCAGAATTTTTTGAACGACCGTAAAAAGTCAGTGATGGGGTTCCAAGAAACCAAAGACGTAGGTAGGTAGGCTATTGTCGGAACGACTATACGTCGTCGAAAGCAAAAGGGAGCGAGCAGTAGAGAGTGAGTGAGAGGGTGAGAGCGTTTAGAAAGGGACAGACTGAAACGGCTTCCGACTGTTGGCGGGACCCGCACCCCCGAAAGAAATCACCTCTTTTTTACCATTGTTCTTGTTGTTGGGTTGTTTTGGTCTTGCGACGAAAAGAGCCTGCAGGAAGAAGAACTACTTGTTAGCAAGCCACAAGGTTGGCAGGGCAAAAAAAGAGAGAGAGAGCGGTGGGGAGGACGAAACGAAAAAAAATAAAAGTTTGGAAAAACGTTTTTAGGCGCCAAAACTTGTTTGCGCGCCAAAACTGCCGCTGGGCAACGCAGTCGCCTAAATATGGGCATTGTTTTCTATTTCGCGCCAAAAAAAAGAGGGTCCCGTCAACATGACTACCCTCTCGCAGCCGCAGCCGCAGCCGCTGCCCCAGCCGCAGTCTCCCCCGGCCATGTCGGCGGCGCCGACATTTGTCTCGCGCAAGTCGGCCCTGTCGTTTATGGCCCGGCAGCCACCTAGTGCGGCTGCAAACAACGTGTCTCCGTCGAGCAACAAACAGCACACGAGCACGAACACCAGCGCCAGCAACCACAACAGCCCGCCATCCGGCGGATCTGCTGGATCCTCGCCCCCTCGTGCGGTCGCGGCCCTGAAGAGTGGTGGTGGAGCAGGTGGCCAGCCGTCGCCGCCAATGTCACAAAACTGTGCCCCTTCACTTTCTTTTGTTCACACTTCTTCTTCGCCTGCGAAGGTGGTGTTTGACCAGGTATTTTTCTTTTCGCCGTGCCCTGTTTTTTTAAAAACAAACAAACGCGCCAATAAGACTCCGCTACCGCCTTTCGCTGCTGTTGTGACGGCCCACTCACGTTTGTCGCGGCGAACCACGCCTCTTACACCCACAATGCTCGTGTTTGACAACATGGACTCTCACGAGGCCAACAACAGCAACAGCAGCAGCAGCAACAACAAGACCAGGACCTCGTATATGTTCCCTGTGACCGCAGCGACGCCCTCCTCCCCCTCGCCTCTTTCCTCCAAAAGGTACGTGCAACAACAGCAGCAACAAAATGCCCAATTATTTTCTTCTTTCCAACTCAGGCCAAACCTACGCGCGCCCGGCCAACCCCGTCCACGGACGAAAAAGTCTGTCACGTTTGCCGAGCCCATCGAGGACGTGTACGTGCTCCCGCCGCTCGTCCGAGAGGCCGACCAGCGCCCGGTTCGTATCGTCACTTTTGGGGCGACGTTTACATCGGCCGACGAGGACGCCAACGTTGACATTGAGTCGCTGGACGACAACGACCACCAGGACAGCATGGTGCTCGACAAGTCCCCCTACCTTGCACCTGAACCTGAACCGCCCGCTCTTGTCGAGCCCGAGGTATTGGCCCAGCCCAAGGACATCGAGTCACCCGAGCCTGCACAAGTCGCCGTGGCCGAGCATGAGCAGGTCCCGGTGATCGAGCATGAGCAGGTCCCGGTGATCGAGCATGAACAAACACAGATAGCCGAACCCGGAGCGGCGACCGAGCCTGAGCAAGTCGCGGCCGAGTCAAAGTCCCCAGTCAACGAGGCCCTGTCTCCCCCCGCGGCAGAGCCTACTATTGCCGCCACCCCGATGCAGGGCCAGGAAGCGACCAACTTTGACTTTGGCGCGATGTACCTCCACGACTGCTCGCCCAGCTCGTCCGACATGGACTACTTTGTGGATGGATCGGACGCTTGCATGTCGTCTCCCGAGCGCCTCCAGTCCCTCGCGAGCGATATCTTGATCCACCCCGACGCAGAGCCCCAAACCGATGTAAGGAAACGCCATTTCTCTTTTTTTTATTATCTATGTTCTCTAAACAGTTTGCGAAGCAGCCACGTCCGGACGCTCTCGATTTTCACGCCAGTGTAGCTCAGTACTTGCTATCATCATCCTCGCCGCTGCAGTCACGGTCGCCCCCGCCGTCCCCTTCTGCACAGCCAGCCCCTGCCGATGAAAAGGACGAGGAGGCGGATGACAACGACGACGACAAGATGGAGGGAATTGTCCTCGAAGTGCCCAAGTTTGTAGATATGTCGCATATTTATGTCCCTTCCTCAACCACAAACGCAACAGAAGACTTCAAGGTATTTTATTTTTCATTCAAGAAATTATTATTATTATTATTTCTAAACGCAGCATGTTTTTTTTTATTTATTTATTTCAGATGGCCACTGCAGCGGCCACAGCCATGGGCCTGCTGATGAGCCCGCCAAATTCGCAGGACGACGAGGACTTCCCATTGGCCGAAGTCAAGAAAAGATCTGTTGACGCCATCGTTGTCTCTTTGTCCGTGGTCCTTCCCATGAAACGAGCCAAGATCGACAACACTGTTTCCTGTGAGCCCCCCCAGAGCCCATCCGTCAAGACCGGCCTCCTGTCTCCACCGGCCTCGCCCGCCACGCCATCTCGGAGGTCGCCTCGCGCACGCAAACCGTCGCTGCGACTTGGGCTAATGGATGAGGTCAAAGAGCCAGTCATCGAGATCATGGACGAGGTACAAGAGGAGGAGGACGAAGAAGAGTATGTCGTCGAAAAGATTGTCGCCTCAAGAAAACGAGGGTCGCGCCGAGAGGTAAAAAAAAAAAAACCTTTTTTTTTCAAGTGCTGAATTTCGCTTGGTTTCTAGTATTTGCTAAAGTGGAAAGGATACGCCGACGAGCACAACACGTGGGAACCCGAAGCCCACCTCAACTGCCCCTTACTGCTCAAAGAATTTCTACAAATAAATTCGATTTGATTATTTCGTTACGTATATTTGTTTGAAATTAGAACTTTTTTTTCCATCTTTTTTTTTTTTCCTTCTAAAGTCGAACAAGAACCGAACAAAAGAATCAGAGTGAGAAGAGACAAAAATTTATAAAAAGAAGGGGTGGTCGAAAAAAAAAAAAACACTAAACACGCAAACGGAGGGCGAGAGCAAAAAGAAAAAAGAAAAAGAAGGTACAGTCTTTACTTCTGCGCAAGCTCGTTGCCAATCTTGTATGAAAGGATTTTGTTCCAGTCGAGCTTGTTGCGGGTGATGGGGAGTGCTCGTCGGAGGGCCTTGAACGTGGTGTCGGAGAGCTGTTTGCAAAACCATTAGTTTCTAAATAAAATAAAAAAAAAGAAAGAAAGAACGACTACAAGCGACGCGTTCGAATGTACCTGAGCATACGACTCGTTGACGGCTGATTGGTACTCTGCCTCGGCCTTGAGGACCTGCTTGATGATCTCGGCAGGGGTCGAGCCGTTGAACTCGACGGCCTTCTCTGTCTGGAGCTGGACGTTGCCATCCTCATAGTAGTGAACCTGGGCCTTCAGGGTACCCTTAACACTGTTGCCGTTGATGGCATAGTGCGAGCGCCAGCGTCCGTTCCTATACATTGACGAAAACAAATCCAATTAAGAGATTTCTTTATCCTAGGACAATTGCCGTACCAGTAGTTCTTGGGGTTGTACTTGTTGTCGACGATCGTGACATTGTACGAGCCGCTGCTGCCAAAGACCGAGACGGCGCCGTTGGGGAAGTGGTTTGCGACATAGTCGATGAAAGCCTTCTCAAGCTGGTCGCTAAAAAAGGGCAAAAAGGGAAAGAAATTGTTGAATGAGCGTCAAAAATACACAGTGGCCCGGGAGCGCACATACCGTTGAGAATCGCCAGCGTTACCGGACGGCTGGGGGTCAGACGCGACCTGAAGAAATTATTATTAGTGCACAAATACGAAAAACAGCAACGACACCTGGCGCATGTGGTCAAACGAGAAGACCTGGTTCGAGCGGGGGTCCAGGTAGTGGCTGCTGTCGACCTGGCCAAACTTGCTCACGACGACCTTTTCGTTTTTTTTTTCCAAGGAGAGAGTGGAAGGAGTGAGCACAAACGAGAACAAACGGAAAACAAGTACCTTGTAGCTCTGGCCGGGCATGTCCACGGGCGTGTATTGCTCGGTGTTGTACTCCTGGAAGGCACCGGCGACGCCCTTCTGGAGCAGGGCGTCGTTGTTGATGAGCACACGGATGTCTATTATTATTGTCAAAGGAGTGTTTTTTTCTGGTTGAGCAAAGAAAAAGACCACACGATAACCCCGCCCGAAAAAGCACGAGATAAAACAGCAAAGGGAGGAAAGAAGGAGACAGGCACCCAACGGTACCATTGAAGACGTCGTTGAACTCTCCTGGCGGTGCGTTCAGCAGGTAGGTCGACGCGATCTTGACCTTTTCCTCAGCCGAGACTTCAGCCATCTTGTTTTTTCTTCTACTTTCCCCGTTTATTTTAGACAAGCGTTTAATAAAAAACAACCAGGTGGATAGCAAGTCCCGTGGGATCCCCACCGCCTTCCCCCCACGTCCTCCCCATTGAACACTCGCAAAAGAGTTCAGAACTGGTTCAAAAAACAGCACTGGAACGACGCAAGCAAAAGCATGCACCAATCAAAAAAAAGGAATTTTACGAAGAAAAAAAAAGAGGGAATGGCAGCGTCAAAACCACGAACTGGCGCAGTCAAGTCCAACGCGGCCGCGGCGGGCTGGGACTTGGACGCGTTCGACGACGGACAGGCCAAGAGTAACACAGTGCGCTGCCATTTATGTTCTGAACGCTGCGCTTTTCCTCCCCCCTTTTTTTTCATTCAACAACGACAACAGAGGTTGCTGTCGACGCCGAGCTCAACAAGCTGCAGAAGTTTGTGTCGACGCACAAAAACAAGCTGCAGGGCGTCGTCAACCAGATCGAGACAAGCCTCGGTGTCTCGTACGACGCGTCGCTCGAGCCGATCAACCTCAGGACCGACCCGTACGAGAGCCTGTCGGTGCTGCAGCTCGTCCACACCGAAAACAAGGTGCGGCTTATCTGCCCGCGTGGGTCGTCGGCTAATCTCTTTTGCTGGTAGATGCTCAACAAGATCTTCATGGCTCTGTCGTCGATCTGCACCGAGTGCGAGACGCTTGTGAACGAGGTACTGCCGAAGAGCGTGGCAAGGATTGACCCCACCAATCAAAAAACGTAGGCGTACGAGTTTTACTTCCCGTCCCTGGTCATGTATGGCGAGACGCCCTCGGGCAACCCGGTCGAGGAAGGTGAGGCGCAAGTGATGATGGGACGCATGCTTCTCTTCCTCCAGGATCTGTGCAACTACGTAAACCGGTAGCGTGTCACGAGTGATCAAAACTCTGGTTACTTACCGCAATGATATGCAGAGTGTACGAAGTCGTCCAAAACATGATGCGCCAACTCGCGTCGCTCTGGACTCCAAACAAGGTCAACAACGTGCACTTTGAGGTCAGCAACGTTCATTTCCTGGTAAACAAATTTTTTTCTTTATTGCACGACCTGACACATGTCGTTCCTCGCCAGATCATCTTTGAGAAGCTCGCGGATCTGTTTGGTGTCCTCATCTCTCTCGACAAAGTCATCGACACCAACGAGTACCTGAACGATCACTGGACCCTGTACAAGCGGTACGCGATGCCCTTGTTTTGAAGAAGTAGATCGAATTAATGCAAACAAAAAAAAAATTTTTTTTTTTGTCCAGTATGATTGCCCTCATCCGCAACGACCCGAGCCGCTTCGAGGCCGAGGAGGGCAAGCTGCGTTTGGTTGAGAAGATGCTCCAGCGCATCGAGGGCCGCGTGCTGGATGGATCCATCTATCAGGTATAGACATATCCTTTTTGTCCGTTTGTTTAAACAGAACTGGTTTGCCAGAACTGCGTCGAGCTCCTTTTCGACATTGACGGTCTGGTCAACGTGACAAAGAACCTCCCCCTGGGCGAGGAAATGTCTGTCAACATCAAAAACTACTTTCAGTACCTCAAGGACAGGATCGGGAGTGCGAGCGAGACCGACCAGCGCCTGCGTTTCCTCGGCTTTGCGGGCCTCTTTGTCTTCCACTACAAGATCTTCCGTCCCAACGTCGACCAAAAGTACTTTAAGCTCATTTACCAGATGCACAAGATCGTCCCAGTTGTCCATATCTTTGGCAACGTCTACTGGTCGCCGTCCGACTTTTTCGAGAGCCAGGTGCCAAAACTCGTCCAGCTCCTCGGCAAGTCCGACGTCCTCCAATCGCGACAGGCGTCCCTCAAGAAGATCCAGGACAATCTGCCTCAGTATGCACAAAGAAAAATGGGGGGGAAGCGGTTCGACTACGTATAAATAAATAAAAAAAATAGGTTCGCGACGGACTGGTATCACCTTATCTGCGTCTGGATGGTCCGCCTCACATCTGAGCTCGCGCCTTCGAGCAAGATCCGCGATGTTCTCAACACTCGCACTGCTCTTTTCATCCAGGTATGGATGGATGGACTTTTTCACCCCCTTCACTGAATTCCTCCTTTGTTAGGGTCTCTTTTACGCGTCCAGCGTGAGCAACCTCATTAGCGAAACCATCAGCCTTCATCTCATGCTCAATGCTCCGCTCAGCAAAAAGGTTGTGCGACCCCTGTGCCGCCTCATTGAGCTTCTCAAGGTAATAAGAAAACTTTTGTACAAGGATCACATTCTGAGACTGGCCGTGTAGTCCATCCAAGCCACCTACCGCCAGCAGGTGCCTATAATCGCCAATGGACTCGTCAACGTCTTCCAGCACCTGAGCGCCTCGGTTCACGTGATTGTCGCCCCCATTCGCGTACATTGTCGAATTCAAGAGTTTAAAAACTAACGCGATGTGTAACTCTAGGACCGACTCCTTGCGGATAGGCGCCAGCTTGGCCGAAACCTTGATGTCCTCACGGGCCTCAACTTGCTTATCAGTATGATCGACGGGCCGCCCACGCGCGAGCGTATGATCCTTGCGGAGCTTGCCCTGTCGACTACAATCCAGCTCGTATGCTTTTTTTTAGAAGAGGAAATTTGTTTACGTATTCTTCTTCCAGCCGACAATCCTCAAGGCTGAAGAGCTTGACGAAGTGCACAGCGTTCTGCGGAAGATGGACGTCCTCAGCACTCTGCAACACCGGTTGGCCTTTGTGTGCGACTGCCACTTTATGTACTGGAACAAGGTCCTCTTGCCAACGTACTTTTCCGACATGTACACGACGCCGCACGACGCGCACAACATGCAGTATATGATGGCCGCCATCCGCGACACAAAGCCCATCCTCGACCGCTGCATGAACGAGCCCGTCGAGCTCATCAAAAAGTTCGAGTCCGAGATCGAGCAGCATCTGATGGATTTCATTGTCAAGCCCCTGTCCAAAGACATCGAGACCGACTTGCGCCTGCACATTCACAGTCATCTCAAGCTGGACGATCGCAATCCGTTCAAGGTACGTTAGTTTTTTTTATTTTAAAAAAAAAAAGATTATTTATTCTAAAGGAAAAAAAACACCCACATATAGGTTGGCCTCAAGGATCTCACGGCTTTCCTCAACGTTCTGCCGCTCCGCCTGTTTGCACGGACACTTGACATCAAGGCTGTTGTCACCCACTACCTCGACACGACCTTTTACGATCTCACAACCGTTGCCCTACACGACTGGCGGACATACGCCGAGATGCGCAACCTCGCCCTCGAAAAGTACGACATTGAGATGACTGAGGTCCACCTTCCTTCGGGCACCCTTGAGCAGGTAGCTATTACTGCCTTTTTGTGCATTTTTATGTTAAACCGCTCTATCAGGGTGTGGACGCTCTTGAAATCATGCGCAACATTCACGTCTTTGTCACACGATACAACTACAACCTCAACAACCAGATCTTTGTCGAGCGCAACTCCAACAACAAGGTATATAACCATACAGGTGGAAAAAGTCCAAGTAACCTCGTTTTCCTTTAGCATCTCAACACCATCAATATCCGCCACATTGCCAACTCGATCCGCACGCACGGCACGGGTGTCATGAACACGACCGTGAACGTGACCTACCAGTTCCTGCGCAAAAAATTCCGCACATTCTCCGAGTTTTTGTACGACGACCACATCAAGTCGCGGCTGATCAAGGAGATCCGTTTCTACCGAGAGAGCAAGGAGGAACTGAACCAAAAGGTGGCGTTGTTTCTTTTCTTGTGTGTGTTTTTTTAAATAAAATATATGAATATCATCATAGTACCCCTATGCACATGCCGAAAAGTTTGTCAAGTCGATGCGCAAGCTTGGAGAGTCGCAGGATGGCACGACCTACCTTGACGAGTTCCGCAACTTGATCACAACCATCGGTAACGCGCTCGCCTACATCCGCATGGTGCGCTCTGGTGGCCTGCACTACTGCAGCAACGCGATCAACTTTGTCCCCGAGCTCAACGACATTTTGCGCATGGAGGACCTCGTCGTGCAGGAGGGTCTCTCTGCTGAGACTGCGCTTGCTGCCAAGTAATAAGCACAGACCATCATTTACTAAACCAAACAAAAAAAAAAAATTTTTTTTTTTTTTTAGAAACTTTGACGGCGCCGTCGAAAACTTGTCCAAAAACTTTTCCGAGTCGACCGACTACTTCCAGCTCCTGGTCGATGTCTTCGCCAAAGAGTTCCGCGACGCAAAGAACGCGCACTTGAAGAACTTTTACGTCATCATCCCTGCCCTCACGCTCAACTTTGTCGATTACATGCTCAACTCCAAAGACAAGATTGACAAGAAGCGCAAGGAGGGTGCCTCCTTCACGGACGACGGCTTCCCCATGGGTATACTCAGCAAAAGAAAAAAAAAATTTTTTTTCCCGCTGTATATTCAAATCGAATGCTCTTTAGGTGTCGCGTACATCCTCAAGCTACTCGACCAGAACGCGGCGTTCGACTCGCTCCACTGGTTCCAGAGCGTGGACGAGTACTACATAACCGAGGCGCAGAAGATGAGCGATCCCAAGAAGCGCAAGGATGAGCAGCAGTCGATCGTCCTGACCCAGCAAAAGATTGGCGTTCTCCGCAAAGAGTATGACCTGCTCTACTTTAGTCTCACGGGCGCGCGTATCTTCTTCCGCGAGGAGGGCGAAAACTTTGCCGCAGCCACCGCTGAAAAGGAGGGCGCAGATGGCATCCAAGCAGAGGCAGCAGCGGCACCACTTGAGGCAGCCCCCGCACAACCCACGATTGATGGATAGAGGTCTTATTTGGGGGGGGGGGGGGGGGGGGGGGGGGGGGGGGGGGGGGGGG
>Ga0302230_10001636_pt1 | contig 14285 bp, 28 predicted proteins | sample II_Palsa_N2_1_FD_193523 | JGI IMG/M metagenome (GOLD analysis project Ga0302230, IMG submission 193523) | Peat permafrost microbial communities from Stordalen Mire near Abisko, Sweden - II_Palsa_N2_1 | ecosystem: Environmental > Terrestrial > Soil > Palsa > Peat permafrost | place: Sweden... | reverse complement strand
GAGTGAATACACACAGAATGACACGAACAGTTACAAGAATGCAACGCGAATGCACAATCAATGCACAGTGGCGTGACGCGGGACGAATCAACTGCAAATCGCACTCCTCCCTCTTTTCCTTACCCTTGCAGTGCGCAGTCCTCTGATCGGTCGGCGCACCAGTAATCGGAATAGAGACGTGATTGGCGGTTGAAGACAATGACGTAGATGGCGCCACGACCAGATCAGCCAATCGCGCGGTTTTGCGTTGGTTTTGCATTGGCTGCATTGGCTGCAATTATGCTTGCATTCTTGTCACTTTGTGTGTCATTCTGCATGTATTCACTAAACTCATTCTCAGCTGATTCGCTCTTGAGGTTACTTGGGGATTGTACAGAAGGAAAACAAAACAAAAACCTATGAAGAAAGAAAGACGAGACACTGGATGAAATAAAACTTTTGATGGTTATTTTTAGGAAAGAAAGTTGCAGAGTACTTTTTTTTTTTTTTTAGAGCTGGCTAAAGATGAAGAGGTTGTTTGTTGCTGCAACAGCAATCGAGTTTTCGTGCGGGTGCCATGCTGCATGGAGGATCTTCTTGGAAAAGTCAATGTTTTCGACGTTGACATCATCCTTCTTCTTGCGACCGATGCCCAGCTTGGACTTGGTCGTTGCAGACTTCTTCTTGAACGCTGTGTGCCAAAAAAAAAAAGGGAGTGTTGAGAAAGTGGGGGAAAAAAAACAGGTCGTACCATTCTTGGATGCCTCAAGGGTAACATCGTTCTTGCCGTTGATGTCATACAAGTGGAACGAGTTGTGGTACGAGCCGGTCATAGCATGCCTGAACAAAAAAAAAACATGATTTTATAAATAATAAAAAAATGCGTAAAATGCGTACTGCCCATCGCCAGAGAACGTGCACTCAAACTTATCAAAGATGCAGTCGTTCTCATAGAGGTCGCAGAGCTTTGTCCTTAGGTGGTCGTGGACGTTGATAGTCTTTACAGGCTTGTTCTCCATGTTGACGTCCCAGATCTTGAGCGTGAGGTAATCGCGCGACAAGATGTAGCGACCGTCTTTGCTGAACCTCACGTCTGAGATGGACGAGATGATCTCGGAGAAGAACGACTTGTTGGCGGGGTCTTCCTCTTCCTCGAAAACTGGAAATGCAAGTTTAGAACAGCCACACCTGGAGAGACGGGGAGATGCAAACCTTTCGAGTGCTGGTCGCACAGAGCCTGTTGGCGCATGTCTGCCAGTTTGATGGTGCCCTGGGAGGGAAAAAAAAAACCAAAACTGAGCTGAAAACTTTTTTTTCAAAAAGAAAAACACACCTTGCTGCTGCTGTAGACAAAGAGGTTGCAGTGCGAAGGGTGGAACTCGGCTGCGGTGATGACCTCAGTGAGCTCCTCCATGTTTTGCGGCTTGATGTCGACAATGTCTACAGGGCGCAAGATTGTTCGTTAAAAAAAAAAAGAGAGAGAGCAAAAGCAGACAGACGTACTAAAGCTCTGGTCAGAGATGTTCATGTTCCACAGGTTGACACGGAGGTCGTCGGCAGAGATGAAAGTCTCGCTGTCCGAGTTGATCGAGATCGAGTTGATGTGATAGGCGTGTGCGTTGGCGTAGACACGACGCGGGACGTGGGCAAACACTTTTTCTTGGCTCGTGAGCTTGGGAATGCGCAGAGCGTTGGTTCCGCTGCTGGACCCGCCTTCTGTTGGATCACTCGATGAAAGGTTCGAGTTGGACACCATCTTGAGCGTCTTCTCATAGACTTTCCATAGTTTGATAGTTTTGTCTTGAAACAGGACGAGTCAATCTCGGATGGTCAGGGAAGGTGGCAAAACGTACCGTTGGTCGAGATCAAAAAGTGTCCATTGTTTTGGCGCCTGCACCACTTGATCTTGTTGATCTTCTCCTCGATCTCCAAGCTCTTGAGGTAGTCAAACTCGGGCTCGTGGCTCTGGAATTCTGTCCAGAATTTGTACTGGCACCCTTTTTTCTAAGCACGAGGAAAAAACAGTATATTTTTATTAGGCCCACGGATTGCCAGCGTAGGAATTAACAAGGCCAGTCCCAAGATTAAAGGGGGGGAAGAAGAAAATTTGCAAAGAGAGGAGAGTGTTGGAACGCAAATATAAAAGAGAAAAACAAACAACGTTACCGTCTCGTCACGCTCAAACAGGACGACACGGCCGCCCTTGTCACCCGTTGCGAGGTAGTGACCTGTGCTGTCAAACTCGACGGTGGAGATGATGTCGGCTGGTTTTTTTTTCGTGTAGGTTTGTTGCGGGTAGGAAGTAAAAAAAAGAGTGTTAGCGAGGGCTTGTGATTTGCCGCCGACCCAGAAAGAAATGAACCCAGCCACACTTGGCGGCCTCCTCCCGCCCTCCTCAGGTGTTGTCCCCGCCCTCCGTTCCCCACCTCCCTCTGCAAAGTAATGGACAACAAAAACGAGTGACCTACCTTCGGTAATTTCGTCCTGATTGCCCTTGTCGCCAAAGCACTGGGCAAACTTCCAGCCGCCGTTCTCGTCTGCCGCAGCTGCCATTTGTTGTGTGGGTAACTTGCTCGGTAGGTTCTTGTCACTGGGAGTTCGGTCGCTGCCGTCCGAGTCTTCACACTGTGCGGTTCCTTTGCGGCTTGGTGTGAGCAGAACCAAAAATACACTTTTTTGAAAATCACTGTGAGCGGCACTCGCGTCTCAATCCTACGAGTGCATCTCCCAATCCACAAGGCCAGCAATCGTCAACCGCACGCCGATCGATTCCTCTCCTCACGCTCTACTCGTTTGCGGTGGAATCGGCCAACGGATGGTTCGCGCGGCTCAACGGCACATGCAGGCGAGCAACGGTGGATGGGTCCGCGAAACATTAGTGCCAACACAAGGAAAAAGATGGCCAGAGTATGTTTATTTTTATTTTATTTTTATTTTTATTTTTTTAGGGGGGGAAAGCAACCACAAATCACCCGGTTCGAAGGATCAGATGCACGCCGGAATCTGTCTCGACGACACCGCTCATCTCGCCGACATCGAGCTTGCGCCTGCAGTATTTAGTTGTTAGTTGGCATCAAAAGGCCTCCCAGGCAAAGGGCTTACGTTGCGTTCTCAAAGGGAGCTTGCATTTGCCCGCTCTCAAACCAGCCGAGATCGCCGCCATTCTTGGCACTGCTGCAGTCGCTCTCGGTCTTGGCGAGCTCGGCAAAGGTGATCTCGTTGCTCTGAATCTGCTGCTGGTAGCCCTTGAGGATTTCGATGGCCTCCTCCTTGCTTCGCGTGATCGACTCCTGGCGCCACGACGACGGCCGGCGGCTCTTGCTGTGCTTGACCAGGAGGTGCGACGCGCGCAGTCGGTCAGTCGACGGCGCTGCTGGCTTCTCCCATGTGGTCTCGTTGGTCTGTGCGTTGAAGTAGTACGGGATGCCACGCGACTTGGACATTCGCATCTCCCTGAACACAGCGTTAGAGCGCGGGACAACAGGCGACAGGACAAGTTACCATCCTGGGGGAAGGTTCTGCGTGACGACAGATTACGAATTTGGCGAAGGAAATGAAAGGAACACGAGACTAGTTAGCAGGCGCGCGCGCGTGTGTGTGTGTGTTTGTGTGTGTGTGTTTGTGTGTCTGTGCGAGTGTGTGTGTGTTTGTGTGCGGGTGGCAATGTCAACGTACAGACGCCATGATGGGTTAGGGACGAAACTGGTCCAGGTCTCTTTCAACGCGACTCGTACGTAGTAGACGCTGGGCACATAGCGGCGGTGTGGCGCTGAGTGGAACGAGACGGAGGAGGAGGAGGAGGAGGAGGAGGAGGGAGGAACAGGAGGAGGCACAGCGCCGAAACCGGATGGAAGCATGTGTGGATTGGGCGGTGGATTGGGCAGGATGGGGAGACCATGGTCACTGAACGCCTTCCGTTTCGACAGACAGTAAAATGGTCAAGTTCATTAAGCCCGGCAAGGTCGTTGTCGTCCTCAACGGCCGCTACGCAGGCCACAAGGCCGTTGTCGTCAAGAACTTTGACGATGGCCAGAAGGGCGTACGTTTTTTTCAAAACACAATTCGACAAATTTCGAGCGAGGGGGGAAACTCACGTAAATTTGTAGAAGCGCGAATACGGCCACGCTGTCATTGCTGGCGTCGAGCGCTACCCCCTCAAGGTCACCCGCGGCATGGGCAAGAAGCGCATTGCCAAGCGCTCCAAGGTCAAGCCTTTCGTGAAGATCATCAACTACAACCACTTCATGCCCACTCGGTATGTTGCTTGAGACATTGGGGGCGTCGGGCAGCTGGGGATATGCGAATAGGCCGCAGCGCAGCAGCTGCTGCGTGGGGTGGTGGTGGTGGTGGTGGTGCTGGCAGCAGAAGAAAGAAAAAGAAAGTGGCTAAACCATGTCCTTGTCCATAACCAAAAAAAACAGCTACAGCCTGGACGTCGACCTCAAGAGCGTTGTTGAGACTGACAAGCTCAAGGATGCCACCCAGCGCAAGGCCGTCAACACTGAGGTCAAGAAGCGCTTTGAGGAGCGCTACGCCACAGGCAAGAACCGCTGGTTCTTCCAAAAGCTCAACTTTTAAACAGCGTCTCGTGTAAAAGCAGAATTAAATAAATAAAAAAAAAAGGAAAAAAAAATAAATAAAATTCAATCGTTATTAGTAGCAGCATCGTACAATAACACATGGGTGTGTACGGGGGGGAAGGACGCAAAAAACAAAAGCAAAAAAGCAAAAAAAATAGCATGTCGTATCATTTGAGGATTGCGTGGATGGCGTCGACCCACTTGTTGGCTTCGCTGTTCAGATCCTCGAGGTAGTACGTCCGGTGAGCAGTATGCACGAAAAAGGTCCTGTTGTTTTTGAGTTCTGCTTTGAGACCATCTGACCAAGGGATTTCGCCCTTTTGCACCATCTACGAGAGGAAAACAAATGAATACAAGCAAAAGAAAAAAAAACATTTTTTTTCCCAAGACCTTTTCCTCGTTGATGTAGATTAACCGCGGCAGGTCGGTGAGGATAAACTGACGACGCTTTGTGAAAAAGCCTTTGCGCTTGTTGAGAGGCCCGCTCCTCACAATAAGCTCGTTCCCCAGTAGAAAATCTGCCCATGGCGAGTTGGCCTTTTGTTGGCGCAATAGGTTTGCGCGCTCTGGATCGATGGCCAGCTGAGAGACACTACTGCTCGCGTCGGAAGGGAAAAAAAAAAGAGTTTTAGTTTGAATTGAAACAAAGGAATAAGGACCCACCTGACGCGTTTGGACTCGTCCAAGAACGGATCACGACCGAGACCCCCAAGACCGTCAGCTGTCTTGGATAGACTGTCGCCCTTTTCATCAGACCTGAGCTCCTCCGTGTCGCCAGGGATTGCGGGCAGGTATGGCAAGAGCTGAGCAAACCAAAGGACTTTCAACAACAGCTTAATAAAAGCAAAAACGCTGTACCTTGGGAGGCGTCTGCATCGGCAACGTTGTCCAGTCGAGGCTTTCAAACATGGGGTGCTGCTTTATTTCCTGGTAGCCTTGTGGGCCGGCACCTGGCCGATCGGCCGGATTGAGCACGAGGATCTTTTGTACGAGGTCTCGTGCTACAGGCGGGAAACCCTCGGGGATCGAGTACTCGAGCTTTGTGATCTTTTGGAAGGTCTGGTACTCGTTGGACCCTTTGAACGGTGGGCGGCCTGCCAGCAGTTGGTAGATGATGCAGCCCCACGCCCAGATGTCGGACCTGGTTTACGCATTTCAAGTTGAGTCGCAATTCCGGTGAAATTGACCGTCAAAGGGCGTACGCTTTCGTCGTAAACTTTTCGCCGAGGAGCTCGGGCGAGACATACTCGGCTGTACCCACGAAAGAACTTGCGCGCGTAGCTGTTTATTATCCCAAGCCATCAGACGATTGCTGGGCAAGAAAGAGACACTTGTACTTAGGCTGCCATCCTCTGTGTTTTCCTCGTCCAATATCCGCGCCGTGCCAAAGTCTGTCAGCTTGATGTGCATTTTCGAGTCGAGCAGCACGTTCTCGGGCTTGATGTCTCTGCACGCTCTCTGTTTAACTAACTCGTGCATCCCACCATCGTTTTTACCTGTGGATAATGTTGATCGAGTGGATGTACTCGATGGCCGCGAGGATCTCGGCAGCGTAAAAGACAGTGCACTTTTCGTCGAAAGATCCGAGCTTTTTAATCCAGTCCAGGAGCTCGCCATTGGGGGCCAGGTCGAGCACAAAATCTGGAGTGCCAGGAATCAGGAATCTCACAGCAGCATTCTGAAAAATGCATACACAAACTCTCGTTGTCCTGGAACGTGTAAAACAACCGCACACAAAACGGATGCTGCAGTCGATGCAGCACGTTCTTCTCCTATATAGAGCGAATGGGTATACTTTTGTCGGACGCAGCGCCCCATACCACATGCACGTATTTGGTCTTCTTCTCCTTCATGATGTGCCTCTTGTTGAGCACCTTGATTGCAAACTGTCGCCCACTGGACGCATCCACAGCCTGCACAACCGTCGAGTACGACCCCTCACCGAGTTGCTCGCCAAACACAAAGTCGTCCACCGTCCGCTTGCGCTGCGGCTCGGCCTAAACGACATTGTCGGTCACATGTTCACTGCGGTCATGCCCTTCTTACCCCTCCACGCGGCGTGTTTGGCGTGCTGGGTTTGTCGTTGATGGCTACAAGGAGAGACACGGAGTCAGTTTAGCGGCCAGCACCCCACCCCGACCAACACAATGGACACAGATACCTCCGAGACGCGGAGAAGGCGGGGTGACAACAATGCCGTGTGCTGACACTGACGACGACGTGGCGGGCACCGCAGTTGGCGCCACAATTTGGGTGGGCGGCGGCGGTGTTATCATGCTATTGCTGGGGATAGCAGCGGCCGCGGCACCCTCGCTGCTGCTTGCAGCGGCCGCTGCCACGGCTTCTCCGAGCTGGACCCGTGCGAGCTGGTCGTTCAACGGGCTTGACATTTCCGCGAAAGAAGAAAAAAAAAAAACATGTCACGAAGGCGTCGCGACTCGTCCTTCTTCGCCTCGCTGGATGCGCCACAGTGGACGGATCTGGCCCTGGAGCAGCAGCTGTTGCATCAGCAGCAGCAGCAGCATCACCATCTACAACCCCAGCCGCCGCCGCCGCAGCAGCATGATGATGAGATGACAGACGCGTGGTTTGAACAGGAGCATCCGCTGCATGAACGGCAATCGTACTCTGGATTTGGGTTTGGAATGGACGGCGACGATGGCGACGGCGACGATGGCGACGAGCACGATAGCTATGACAGTAGCGGCCAAGCTGGTGCTGTGGACGCGCCCGAGAAACGAAGCAATGGGAGCCCGAGTAGGCCATTTTCATCGCCAAGGGTATACAAGCATGGTTTTGCGTCTATTGACATGCTCCCAGAGAGTGGCAGGACGGGCATCGGGCAGCAGCAGTGCTGGCAAGTCACCGCTTTCTTCTGGACGTGCGTCTATATGTGTTTATTATTTTCATTATTATTTACATAAATAAATAAAACAACAGCTAGGAGGGTCGTCCCACAGGCACTACGCAAGTCGATCGCCGCCTCAGTGCTGGTTGCTTCTCCGACTGTTGAGGCACCGGCTGCACCCAAACGAATTCCTGCGGCCGCAGTCCATGTGACGATGACCCGATCGTCTGCCGCCACCACCGCTACCACGCCCTTGGCAAGCGTGCGCGAAATCGAGGCCTCCAAACAGGATCTCCTCAAGCTGATATCAAAGCAGAATGCGCAAGTACATGCTGCCCGCCAAGCGGCGGCCGTCAAGAACTCTACTGCCGCTCAGAAATCGCGGACTGCCGCGCCGCCGCCGCCGCCGCCGCCGCCGCCCGCCGTTTCCAAAAAACCAATAGCCGCCGCGAGTAAGGCCAAACCTGTCGTTCTACAATCGGAAACCATTCGAAAGAACCAGCAAGAGGAGGACGACATCAAACGGCTGCTTGCGCAGCACAACGCCAATGTCAAACAGCAGCGGAAGGTCCACCCGCACGTCACGAAATAGAGCATTACAGTAGTCCTCCAACCATTTTTCTACCCGGTTACATGCAAAGCTGGCCATCGTTACCTGCGACTTCTTTTTGCATCATTCGATTGCCCTTTCCTTTGCTGCTGCTGTGGCGTTGCAGGTTGGCTCGTTGAAACGGGCGCTGAAGTAGGTGCAGGCTGAGCATCCTTTGGTGGCTGATATCCCGGTGCTGACGGATCGATCGGGTCGCGCGACATCGTGATCGTGATCACTGGCGTGTGCCGGACGACTTGGACACTTGTGGAAGGAAGACGTTAGCCACAGAAAGAAGAAGGAAATTTTTTATTTTTTTTCTTTCGTCGTCGCGTACACGTCCAGCTTTTCCGCCACCGGTTCCCACCGATCGACGACCTGCTCGCTGGCGATGCGCGTGTCCTGATAGAGCCCGGACACTTTTCGCTTGAGAGCCTCGGCTGTTGACACGGCCTTGTTGATGCCCTTGCCCTTCCCGACGATGACTACGCGCGCATTGTCACCATCACGGTCAAGCATCGCGCAGGCCACGTCGACGTAGGCCGTCACTTTGCCATGTGCCGAGCAGAGGACCTCGTTGGGGGACGATGGAGCCTGTGCAGAGAGCACAACATCCTGGGCCGTGCGCGTGTAGTTTTCCATCACAAAAAAATGTGGCTGTCGAAGCAGACCGGCGCGCTGTTTGCCAGTACGTTTCCTTGTTTTTTTCCCTGCCGACTCTTAACCGGCGCGAGCGCCCATCAACAGAGGAGACCGAGGCCGATGGCATCGAGAAGCAAAAGCTGGTGGATACCCTCTCTGTGTCCATCGAGGGCATTCTGCCGTCGTCTCAGCAGACGCAGCAGCAGCAGCAGCAGCAGCAGTACAACAATAGATACTTTTGCGAAACTAACTGGACGATGCAGCAGCCCCGACTCCCTCACGACGTACACCAAGGCCGTCGTGGACTTGATTGAGCACGTGCATCTGGTGCTGCGGAACGGCCTGAAGGATCGGACGATGCCACTCGACAAGCAACTGGACGCACTCCTCAGCGGGCGAGGCAGGCCTGCCGCCCCGCCGCCGCCGCCGTCCTACTGGGCATTTGTCGCAAGCAAGACGTTTTCGAAAAACATCGAGTACATTGACCAGCTTGCTGCGATCAACCCCTTGCTCGACAAGGAACGTGCGTGGATTGCGCTCGCTCTCTCGGAAGGCACGCTGGCGTCACACTTTGCAGAGTTCCAGAAGGATCGAAGGGCTGTCGGCGAGCACTATACGTCGGCAGCCCTTCTCACCGACCAACAGCGTTTGCCCATTGTTCACGACCTCCTCGACCAGCTTTCTGGTACATCATGACTGATCATGTTGCGATAAAAAACGAAAATCGAAAAATAAATAAACAGACCTGCGCTTTCAGCTTCCCATCGACCAGGCCGTGCCAGGGATCATCTCACCCTATGTGCCGCCCGCACCTGTCTCCGCACCTGCGCAAACTCCTACTCCCGAGGTGGCAATAGACGCCCCTGCAGCGGCAAGCACGACCGTGACTCCGAATGCGACATCTGCCGCACTGCAGAAAAACATGTCTGCAGCGCTGAACTGGTTTGCTGCCGCTACAGCGACGGCCACGGGAGGGTCCACCGCGGCTGCTGCAACTCCGAGCGCGGATGCGTCCGCCACGACAACCGTGACCATGGATCCCTTAAATTTCTCATTTTACAAGCCGTCGGTGCCTGTGGCTACCGCAGCCGCAGTCCCCACGATCGCCACCGAGCCCGTCGTTGAGTATGCCCCTGTTCCTGCAGCCCCCCTCGCGATCGACGCCGTCCCGGTTACCAGAAAGACTGGCGGAAAGAAAAAGAAGCAGCAAAGCCACAACGTTGTTGCCATTTCCGATGGCACCCATGCGGAAGAGTCGCTAGGGATCCCGGTACGCTTCTTTATTCCCTTTTTTCCCCCCCCTTCTTGTTTGATGCTGAGGGTTGTCCTCTACACAGACGATTGTGAAGCCCCCGGTGCTTTTGGAAACGGCTGTAGTGACGGCACCGACCATTTCGGAAACGGCAGCTCCTATTCCCGAGACACTTTTTCAAGCAGTCGTGACTCCTCCCGCAAGTGCCGAAACTCCTGGCAGCGTGCCAGCATTGCCGGCCGAAGAACACATTTCCGATACGCGCTCTGCGAAATCGCGGTCCAGCACGATTGATTTTCAACCAGCGACCAAGTCGCGGGCGAGCACACTGGAGCCCGTGGAGTCTCCCGTCGTTCTCAAAACAGAGGATCCTGCCAACGACGAGCCCGCCGTTGCAACGGTCGAAGAGCCCGCCGTTGCAAAGGTCGAAGAGCCCGCCGTTGCAACGGTCGAAGAGCCCGCCGTTGCAAAGGTCGAAGAGCCCGCCGTTGCAAAGGTCGAAGAGCCCGCCGTTGCAAAGGTCGAAGAGCCCGCCGTTGCAAAGGTCGAAGAGCCTCTGCCCCCACCCGTCCTCAAGACAGTCGTCGCAATGATACAGACGCAAGACCATGCACCTCCACTGTCTCCCCTGCGGGGCGACTGGATGTCGACCAACGACAACCCGCCGCCAACCCCGATCGCCTCCGTGAGCTCGAGACTCGTCGATAATCTGCTGGCGGCTGTACGTGCAACTGTGGATGCCAAAAATAACTAAAGATCAATATTTCAATATTCGCAGCACGTGCGAGGTAGCCCCCCGCCTCCTCCCGCAGCAACGGTGGTTGCGTCCAGCCCTCATTTGTCGTTTGTCGACCTTGCAAGCGACACCGACACCAGCGCTCACACAATCGACAAGTTTGTCGCCGTCTCCTCCAGGGACACGGACTCGGCTAGCGAACACAGCAACAGCGATCAAGTCGAAACCAGGCAAGTCTTTTTTTAATAGGGGAAAAGGCGTGTGTTTTCTAATCATCAACCAACGAAAACAGCCAAAATTTCCTGCACGACGACGATCTCACGGAGGACTTTTACGGGCCCACGACGACGACGACGGCGGCGGCGATTACCACCACCACCACCACCACCACCTCCTCCTCCTCCTCGTCCTCTTCCAACCAAGCCGCCACGACCTCCAGTGCCCAGACAGCCACCAAGTCGTCCCGCCGGCCTGTCACGGCCCTGGTCGCGCGTGTCGGGGCCTCCAGCCAATCGTCAGAGGCTGAGATCATGTACGCTGACTCTGCTCTAGTATCGCATTCGTTCTTACACACGTCCTTTTCTAGTCCAAAATTCCTATCCTCTGGCGCCGCCTCTGCGACCAATTTTTTGGGAAACATTGTCAGCACAGGTATCTCGGGCATTTCTTCGGTCAAGACGGGGATTACGTCCCTGATTGGTGGCGAGCAATCCGATGGCCTCCCAGACGACTTTGAGGTGATCGACAAGGTCAACGAGGCGTTCATCTGGGACATCCGTCCCGAGCGTGGTCTGGACAAGCAAAACTACAAGTGCCGCAGCTGCGCACGTCCGATTGGCGTCTTCCTGGGCGAGGCGCGTGTTTGCGACTATGACGGCCAAAGCTACTGTTCCGAGTGCCATGTGCACGACCGCATGCTCATCCCTGCTCGTATCATGCACAACTGGGACTTTAAGCGCTGCCGTGTGAGTCGCCGCAGCAAGGAGATTCTGGCGGCTCTCTACGACCGCCCTCTGGTAAATTAAGTTACGAACGGGAAAAGGTGAACAACTATTGTTCTAGATCAACCTGCAACTCCTCAACCCTATGCTCGAAAATTACGTGGACGATCTCAAGCAACTGTACAGTGTCCGGGAGGAGCTGACCGTCCTCAAAGACTACATCCAGTCTTGCAACGACTCGGACAAGCTCGTCAAGCAGACTTGGCGAAGCGCGCACCTGATGAACGAAATCCATGTCGTGTCCATACATGACATCGAGGACCTCAAGTCGGGCGACTTGCTGAAGAAACTGCGTGACATGGCGTCCCAGTTCCGCGACCACGTCCTCAAGTGCAAAGTAAGGCAAACGTCCTTTACCGAAGTTCTGAAAAGAAAAAGCAACAACCCAGAAATGTTCAATGCGAGGAAGCTACTGCGACATTTGCAACGCCAAGGAGATCATCTACGCGTTTGACAAGACCAATACCGTGCGCTGTGGCCGATGCCACGCCCTCTTGCACAAGCGCTGTTTCAACCCACCCAATCCCGATCGCTGTCCCACGTGTATCCGAACCGCCAAACTTAAGCAGCAGCAGCAGCAGCAGCAGCAGCAGAAACAGACGGCCCAAAAATACCAGCGCAAGTGAACCGACCGGCATCCTGATGCATAAATGTGTTTTTTTTTTTTAACTGCTAAACCCCGGAGTGCCGTGTGTCTTTCAGTTGCACGTAACATTCAAGGACATGGGGGGAAAAGAGGAAATGATAGAGAACCTATTAGCGAAAGAGCTGTTCGGCGATTGGCTCAGGCAAGACTCCATCGTGCGCGGCGCCGAGGAGGACGGGTGACGAGCGGATCGCAGAGGTGCACAGAGCATCTAACCGCGGGATAGTGTAGGGCGCAGATACAAAGTAGTTTTGGATGGCCTCGCTCTCTGCGACATCGAGCGCGGTGTCGCCGAGCTTGTTGCGCAGAGATGGGTGGGCGTTGTTCATGAGGAGCATTTGGATGGCCTCGGCGTGCCCTCCCACGGAGGCGTAGTGCAAAGGCGTGTCGCCGTCGGCTGAGCGGACGTTGGGCTCGGCGCCCTCTTGTAGTAGGAAAGCGACGGTCTCGAGGGATCGGCCGAGGGAGCAGGCGAGGTGGAGCGGCGTTGTGAGGTCGCGTCGGCGCGCGTTCACGTCCGAGCCGTACTGCCGCAGGGTGCGCACAATGTCTAGGTGCCCGAAGCAGGCGGCCTCGTGCAACGGAGTCGACCCGTAGATGTCTTGCTGCTGGACGTCCTGCGCCGCACCGTGCTCGAGAAGGTACTGGACGACCTCGGTGTGCCCGCCTCGTGCGGCCGCGTGCAGAGGTGTCGCGCCCCTGTGGTTGGCAAGACGGACGTCGGCATCGCCCTCCTCCAGCAGCACCGACACGGCTTTCAGGTGCCCCCACACACATGCGCACAGCAGAGGCGAATACCCGCCCGAGTTGCGCAGGTTCACGTCCACTCCCCCGGCCAGCAGCAACGATCGGACAGCGTTTTGGTCTCCCTTGTTTGTTTTTTTCCTCGCTGTTTCAGTAACAAGAAAAATCACAAAGCACAGGATGCTGTCTGTACCTGGACACAGGCGTTGTGCAGGGTCATCAGATCGGCGGTGCCTGCACTCTGAACGGGCCCGCCCCCGGTCACTTTTTCAAGTGTTGTTCGAGTCGCGAGTGGGGATGTGGCCACAGCGACGGTCATTGCAGTAATGCGTTCCACTGCCTTTTGGCTATTATTTAGTAAACACACACAGATAAAGAGAGAGAGCTTAGTCCGGCTGAGACACAACCGAGGGGTCAGCAAGAAAACTTGAAAGAAAATAAAATAATCGTCACTAAACTACGAACGGCAAAAACAATGACACAAAAAACAACAACAACAAAAGCGAAGTAGCCTCGACGCGGAACCACTCTGCTCACACAGAACAGCTCGCACGGCAGAACGGCAGCTCTTAAACAGAACGGAAGGAACGGCGGGGAAACACAGGGGGAACAGGCAACAAAAATGGGACGACACCTTGCTCAGTCGGACTGTGCATGGGGGTGCGGAGAGAACACTCTGTTACGAAAACAAACGATGGGGGGGGCGCTGTCTGCATGCACGCGCACGTCATCCGCCGCCACCGCCGCCACCGCCGCCACCGCCGCCACTGCCTGTGTGAAGCGGACAGGGAAAGCAATTCAATCTGGGCGTGCCACTTTCTGGAAAGATGGCAGCGGTCGAATTGGTCTCTGCGCTGTTGCGCGTCGCCGAGGTGACTCTCTCGCCCTCTCGCTTTGATCTAACGGAGACTGTCGTGTTGTTGATCTAGTTTGTGCTTTCGTTCGTCGCCTTTGCAATCGCGGCGTCGTTCACAAACAAGTTTAGCGAGCCTTGGTGCGTTTTTTTATTTGTCCAGAGTTGATGTTGCTAATGCTTTACTACAATCCCAGGTTTGCGTTCGTGATCTACCTCGGTTTGTCGGGCTGCGCGCTCAACATTGGATTTCTTTGGCTGCAACTTTATGGCCGCAACAAATTGCCTGATACCCTTTTCAACGCTGGACGACTGCCAGCCCTTGAGATGGTACCTCATTGAGTTCGGCCCAGTTGCGGGGGGGGGGGGGGGGGGGGGGGGGGGGGGGGGGGGGGGGGGGGGGGGGGGGGGGGGG
>Ga0302230_10001627_pt1 | contig 14318 bp, 12 predicted proteins | sample II_Palsa_N2_1_FD_193523 | JGI IMG/M metagenome (GOLD analysis project Ga0302230, IMG submission 193523) | Peat permafrost microbial communities from Stordalen Mire near Abisko, Sweden - II_Palsa_N2_1 | ecosystem: Environmental > Terrestrial > Soil > Palsa > Peat permafrost | place: Sweden... | reverse complement strand
CATTAGCTCAAACGATTAAGCTGGATTCCCTGGCGGTGCGGGAGGAGATGGAGCGTGTACTCGCCAGTCATCACTTCCAAACCAGCAAACGATGTCAGGCTTTCCTTCGCTACGCGATCGAACAGACGCTCTCGGGACAACAGGACCTGAAGGAACGGTCGATCGGGGTCGAGGTCTTCGGACGGAGCCCGTCGTACGACACCAACCTCGATCCGGTTGTTCGCATGACTGCTGGCGAGGTGCGCAAGCGGCTGGCGCTTTACTACCAGGATGGTCCGGACTCTGAGATGCGAATGGAGTTGCCGGTTGGTAGTTACGTCCCACGCTTCACTCCACACCGTGAATACCGTCAGGGACACGCTCCAAGGCATGTGCCAGAGCGAGAGGTGACGGCCTCGACCGGCGTTGAAAAGTTTGGTCTCGTTGATGAGGGATCTGTCACCGCCTCGATGCTGGATACCAGGCCTGCACGCAGTAAGCGTTGGTTGATTGCGATCTGCTCAGTGGCGATCGCGAGCGTAGCAGGTGCCATCGGATGGTCTGTGATGCAACACCGGAGCCATCCTCAGCAAACACCGATCGACCAGTTCTGGAGTCCGTTTCTAGCCTCTCCGAATCCGATACATATCTCGATCGGGATAATTCACCCGGCATTTGCGCAGGTTGAGCCCAACCAGCTGCGCAGCTCGATCAGCGGTCCGATGATCCTAGGGAAAAAGACCGGCTATCCTCGGCAGGTGCCGGTTACGGTATTGGGGGACGGTATCGCTATGGCAGAGATCGCCGCGTTGCTGAAGTCACACGGACAGCAGTTCAGCATTCACCCAGAATCATCGACTTCGTTCGACGATCTGCAGCAGGGCCCCTCCGTCCTGATTGGGGCATTCAACAATGACTGGAGCATCATGCTGACCCACCCGCTGAGATTCTATTTCGACTTGGACGAGTCCAAGGTAGCAACATGGATCGCAGATCGTAATCAACCGGGAGTGAAGATCGGCCTAATCCCACCCGGGGGCACGGTTGCCACGATGAAGGAAGACTACGGCGTTGTGGTTCGGATGTATGACACGCGCACAAAGCAACTCGTCGTCATCGCAGCTGGACTGACGCCTTTCGGCACTCAGGCGGCGGGTAAGTTCGTGACCGATCCGACGTCGATTGCCGAGCTTAGCAAGAGATTGCCCTCTAGTTGGCCGCAGAGGAACATTGAGGTCCTGATCAAGACAGACCTCATCGATGGAGAAGTAGGACCGCCGCAAATCGTAGCGACGAATCTCTGGTGATTGCGATACGGATTATGAAACGCCAGATGTTCAGAAGTTTCACGCGTTTTATGCTATTAGTGAACGCTCCCGCTGTGCCTAATTTTGCTTGTACTCGCTTGGCTGAAACCCACAAACCACTTAATAAACCGTCGCAAAATGCCACTGCAAATGTCTGAGATCGAGCTAAATCATTGAAATTGGAAGTCGCTCCAGGCTCACCACAAACTTATCTGACGCAATGCCGCTAGCGTTCCCTTCAAAATTCCATCCAAGCGACCCGCGCACTCCATCCACATGAAATTCGCGAACGGTCGAACATCTGCAACTGTAACGCCTCCCCAGAAATATCTCGATTCATTTAGCATAAGTGCAAACAGGAAGTGAAGGTCAAATGACCCCGCTTGTCGCGATGGAGGCGGATGTTTCGAAGTGTTGACGTCTTAAGGAAGAGAGTCGTAGTGACAGGTGCGACCGGCTTTCTCGGTGGTCACGTACTCAATCAACTCCAAAGGTCCAACGCTACGGTCATCGCAGTCGCCGACCGGAGGCGGAGTAAGCAAGATCGTGAACATCCTGCTACATCCGTCGAGACCATCTGGTTTGACCGATCCGAAGAGCTAGCGGAATCAGTTAAGTCTGCAAAGCCCGATTACGTTGTCCATCTCCATGCGGCGGTTACGACCAACCGAAGTCTCGCTGCAGTCCGAAGCACACTCGAAACGAATCTTCTGCCATCGCTTGAACTCATGAGTGCCTGTTTAGAGATGCATTTGGAACGGCTCATTCTCATCGGTTCTGGAGAGGAGTTCGGCTCCGTCACCGGGCCGCTTGACGACAACACTGTATTGTCTCCTGCTTCACCCTATGGTGCCAGTAAAGCGGCAATCTCTGCTTATGCCAAGATGTTTCATCGCGCTTTTCAATTACCGGTCGTAGTTCTCAGACCATCAGTTGTCTATGGTCCACTTCAGTCTCCGCATATGCTAATACCGCAGGTTTTGCACGCTCTCCATGAGAAGAGAGAGATTGCTGTTACTGAGGGCAGACAAACACGTGATTTTATTCACGTAGAGGATGTCGCAAGAGGTATCGTCTGCGCGCTGGTAGCGAACGGTATCGATGGCCGCTGCCTCAACCTGGCGTCCGGCAAAGTGGTCACGGTAAGGGACTGTCTCGCAATAATCGAGCGCATTACAGGGTGCGAGGGACTCATTCGCTACGGTGCTTTACCGTATAGAGTAGGTGAGATCTTTTCTTATGAGCCAATTGCGGAGGCGACGTTTTCCGCGTTGAAGTGGCGACCAGACATCTCACTCGAGGAGGGTTTGACTGAAACATGGAAATCTGTTCGGGATACTCCGTCTCTTCCGTCAAGTTGATAGCAAGGAACATGATTGAACGCGATTCTTGACTTCAGTTGAAACAATACTGAAGTAGATGAAGAGAACTCTTTGGTACCTGCGAAACTGCTACAGAGAAACGAATACCCTTCCCCTCTACAATGCCGTGCGAAACAGAAACGCTAAAGCGTGTGTATCGGTTCAAATTCACAGTCACCGACAATCATAGCTCCGACCAACAATCTGTTTTCTACTCAAGGCTCTTGCTAATCGAGATAGCCGAGTGCACACATATCGGTTTTCTATAACCTTCGGATCTAAGGGCTAGAACATGACCGTTGTAGCTCACGTGGCAATACAGCAGTTCAATCGGACGCGGACCTCCAAGACCCGCATTAGCTCATAGCGACTTTTTAGGTGGAGTGGCAACAGGGAGTTGACGTCGTGTGTACAGCGTAAGGGTCAACGTAAGGAATCTTGGCTCCTCAATATACAGCGGGTCGTCTTCGATTGCTTGATGAGTCGCCTCTGCGAAGAGAAGATTCCTGTAGATGCCGGGAACTTCCGCCTGATTAGCCGCCGCATTATCGACGTACTCAAAAGTTTCGAAGAGGCTCAGCCTTAATTGCGTAGCACCCTCTCGACTAAGGCTCAAAAGAGGCCACCCCCTACCATCACCGAAGACGTCGCGGGAGTTTCTGAGGGAAACATCAATGTGACGTCCGCGCAAACGAGAATTAGACTTCACCTCTTGAACCACGAGATACTTGGTTTGCGAGACGCATCTCAGGTCTACTCACTATTAGTAGCACGTCGAAAAGAGGGAACAAAATCATGAAAGCAGTCATCCTCGCGGGTGGTCTAGGAACACGCCTCTCGGAAGAGACCACTCTGCGGCCTAAGCCGATGGTTGAAATCGGGGGAAGGCCGATGCTCTGGCACATTCTCAAGATCTACTCCCATCACGGCATCAATGATTTCATCATCTGCTGCGGTTATAAGGGCTACATAGTTAAGGAGTTTTTTGCAAACTACTTTCTGCACACCTCGGATGTCACCTTCAACATGCAGGCGAACAAAATGGAGGTTCACAACTCTATAGCCGAGCCCTGGCGAGTCACGCTTGTCGACACAGGAGAATTGACGGGTACGGGTGGCCGTCTTCGTCGGGTTCAGCAGTATCTCACCCCGGGCGAGCCTTTTTGCATGACCTACGGGGACGGAGTTGCTGACGTCGATATCACAGCATCCATCGCGTTTCACAGGACGCACCAAAAAGCCGTCACGCTCACCAGTGTTCAGCCTATAGCTCGCTTCGGCGCCCTGGGGCTTAACAACACTCAGATTTATTCGTTCCAGGAGAAGCCCTCTGATGAGGGCGGATGGATCAACGGTGGATTTTTCGTGCTCAATCCCTCGGCTATCGACGCTGTCACAGATGACCTTCAGATGTTCGAGCGTGAACCGATTGAGACTCTGGTAAATAAAGGAGAGGTCCACGCATTTTTCCACCGCGGCTTCTGGCAGGCAATGGACACACTTCGCGAAAAGCAACATCTCGAAGAGCTCTGGCAAACCGGTAAAGCTCCTTGGAAGTTGTGGTAAGCTCTGCACCGCTAAGACATTTTTTTAGCGGTTGCGGCGTCAGGGATTTGGAAGTAATGCGGAGGTTACATGTTGCACGATGCGAAGTTCTGGGGCGGGAAACGTGTCTTCCTGACAGGTCATACCGGCTTCAAGGGTGGGTGGCTCGCACTCTGGCTGTCTCACCTCGGTGCGAGGATCTGCGGCTATTCGCTCGATCCCTCCAGCAATCCCAGTTTCTTTGACGTTGCTCGTGTCGGCACCAAGGTAGATGACATTCGCGGCGACATCCGCGATGCGGCTCATCTGGAAAGTTCAATAAAGGACTTTGCGCCAGAAGTTGTCTTTCACCTTGCAGCACAGCCGCTAGTGCGGCTCTCATACGTCGATCCGATCACAACTTACGAGACAAACGTGATCGGCACAGCCCGTGTTTTAGATACGGTGCGCCGTACTCCATCAGTTCGCGCAGTGATCTCCGTCACCACAGACAAGTGTTATGAGAACAAAGAGTGGGTGTGGGGCTATCGTGAAACCGACCCCCTCGGCGGCTACGATCCGTACTCTAGCTCAAAAGCTTGCGCAGAGATCGTCTCAGCCGCGTTTCGCCAGTCTTACTTTCCAGTCGAGAAGATCGGCGATCACCACGTTGCAATCGCCACTGCGCGCGCCGGAAACGTTATAGGAGGAGGAGACTGGTCGCCCGATCGGTTACTCCCCGACCTTGTCCGGGGTTTTCTCGCTGGCAAACCCGTCCCTATACGTCGCCCACATTCGATTCGTCCTTGGCAACACGTCCTTGAGCCACTCCACGGCTATTTGAGCCTCGCAGAGAAGCTCCTGAGCCCAGACGCTGCAAAATATGCTACTGCCTACAACTTCGGCCCTGCAGATGACGACGCGCGTCCAGTGAACTGGATCGCCGAGCGAATGACCCGGACCTGGGGCGATGGTGCTTCGTGGTACCTCGACGAAGATCCCGGTGTGCACGAAGCCGGTTACCTTAAGCTCGACGCCAGCTGTGCCCGTGCCGATTTGGCGTGGACTCCGCACCTCCATCTCGCCGACGCACTCGATTGGCTGGTCGGCTGGTACAAGGCCCACGAAGCAGGGGGCGACATGCACTCCTACACACTCGACCAGATCAGTCAGTACGAAACTCTCCTCAGACTTGACCCTCGTCCTAGTTCCTATCGACTAGAATCTCTTTCGTCGAGCCATCCGGCGGTTTAGTCTTGCATCGTCGCAGGTGTTAGGCATTACCAATCAGTCCAGGGACGGACGGTCCCCTTAGAAATTGAACTTAACTACGAGTGAATTAGCGTGGCGCGGCGGCACTTACGATACCCGTAGTTGGGTTCTTCTACCTGGCCGTCGACCGCCGCAAAAAGGACGGGCTGATACACTTTTCTTGAGTCGGAAAGACGATATCTGCGACTCAACTTTGTGTTCTTTCGGAGGTCAATCTGGGAATTGATTTAAACAGCGCTCAGCTTTTAATCGAAGCGCATAAGAGTGGAGTATCTTTCGAACGCGTGGCTACGCTTGGCCGTCAACGCCTTATTGGTGATCGTGAAAAACTTGTCTCAGTTCTGAAAAAAGCGGGATACGCCATGTCAGAGGATTGCGTCGCCAGACTGCTGGCTACCTCGACAGAGTACTCCGAAGAGTTTTTTGCACTGCTGGGTGCTAAAGAAATCTTCTCGATCGACGTGAGCGACTTCGAAGGAGCAACCATCCTTCACGATATGAACCAGCCACTCCCGCATAGCTTGATCAGTTCATTCGATGTGGTTTTGGACGGAGGAACCCTCGAACACATATTTGATCTTCCGACGGCGTTGCGTAATGCAACGCAGATGGTTCGTCCCAATGGGCGATTCATATCGCTGACTCAAGCGAACAATTTTTGCGGTCACGGCTTTTATCAGTTCTCGCCTGAGTTGTTCTACCGGTTTCTGTGCTCCAAGAACGGCTTTACTACCGAATACTGCATTCTTTGGGAGGATATCCCTGGCTCGTTGTTCTATCGAATTCCGGATCCAGATGTAGCCCGCACGCGTATTAATCTCACCTCCGAGTTCGGCCTGAACATGACTGTTCAGGCGAAGCGGACGGGTGAAATGTCGGAGACATTCGTTCCACAGCAGAGTGATTACGTGCGTATGTGGGAAACTCAGCCCGTCGAAGCCGACCGTCTTAATCCAGCCATCGAACGTCCTCGCATCTGGACGAACTTCAGGTCAATCCTAAAACGGACTCCAGGTGTTCGGCCTGCTGTACTCTTCGCTCGAAGGCTGCTCCGTATCCCAACCCGCCAAGCAATTGGTGAGTATCGCAGACTCGGGATTAGAAAGAACACTTTGGGACTTCTCAGCCCGCTGCGAAACTTACGTGTCATCCGTTGAGGCATCCGTTTGACAGCTGCGATGTTAGTCCAGCGAATAGAGAGAAGATTGTCAGCAATCACTGGAATGCGAGGTGTCTATCCTTGCTGAAATACATTCTTGACATGCCTCTTAATCACCTGCGGAACACACCACTTCATCAGCTTAGTGACCGTCAGATCCCTTGAAAACAAGTGGTTAAATGGTGTCTTCCGCAGGTACTTCCAATACAAATCTCTGTATGGGTGCTTATACCCAAAATGCCACGGTTTGCTTGAGCCGGAATAGTGCACGATTGCTGGGCTATCCATTGCGGTTGTCAACTCACCATTCGGGAAGAATGGGAGATAAGGATCTATCCCCACTTCAAAGAAGAAGCTTTGCAGATTGAACTTAGGGTGAAGCTCTATCCATCTGCCGTCGACTACCGAGTTTAGGCCACACTGATCCGCGAATTGGATCGCCCATGGCTTATTTGTCACCAGGTCTATCACCCGATGCTTCAAATGCTCTTGCCGCCACCGAGCCACATTTATAAGCATTACCCCTGCGTTGAAATATTTTGCCCCGGACGACATACCGAGGTCTTCGTGCGCAACAAACCCCGGAGTATTAGCAGCGGCCAAATAAAAGTCGTCAACGTTCATGTTGTAAAGGCCACTTATCGAGCCCGTCACCACGATATCTACATCGAGATAGAGTGCTTTGGAGACGGGAATTCTGTCTGGTATGAGAAGCCTATAGTAGGTTTCCTTTGTAAAGTGATGAGAAACGACAAGGTCATCAAAATCTCGGTCGAGCACCTTCAAATCTATGAGGTTGTTTCCAAATCGCTCGGCGATCTTCTTCAGGGCATCCCAAGTGTCTTGACCTATATCTGCATTTAGGACGTAGACGTCCATTGGCAGTTCCTGATTATTTTCGAAGAGGGAGTACATAGCGACTGCCAAGTGCTCAACGTAACCCTTGCTGGAAGCGAAGACGATACTCAACCTTGTGGTGCACATTTCTAGGCCTCAGTCGATGCGAATCTCGATTAACCTTTCCCGAGAGGCGCATCTCGGAATCGTCTCTTATCGCGGTGTGCTTCTAGTGTTCGGCCGGTAAAACAGCCAATAGGGGAATACAGCCTTCGCAATCATAGCAAGCGCCTTGTGTTGAGACTTCATGATCGCGAAGAGCCCCACGGACCCAAGCCAGTACGAGATCAAAGTGGCGTAGGCAGAGCCCATAATGCCAAAACGAGGGATCAAGACCAGATTCAAAAGTACGTTGGTCACCGCCGTAGCTAACTGGAAGAAGAACATCATGCGAGTTCTGTTTTCCAGTAACATCCAGTTGGCCCAGGCGCATCCAAAAGAAACCGGCACGCCGCTCCAAATGAGTACGCTCAATACCCTGGCGGACCCAATATATGCCGGCCCGTAGAGCAGCCGGACAATAGGGCCAGCAAGAACTGCCATGATCAACCCAACAACAATGGGCAACAATACCAAAACGTTATAAAGACTTTGCAGCCTTTGATAATAAATCTCTTCGCCTTGCTTCTTGCTTTCAACAAGCAGCGGAAACGTGGAACCCGCGATCGCCAAGGGAATGAAATACCAAATTTCTGCTATCTTTGCTGCCGCGGAGTAGATGCCCACCTGCTTGTCGCTTAGAGACTGGCCAATCAATACCTGATCGGCTCGCATGGAAATCATGATCGAGATTCCGGTCAGCATAAGAGGCCAGCCGGCCGACAGCAGAGTACGCATCTCCTGCCATCTGGGACGCCATGCCCATACACTCATGTGGTTGGCACGGTAGGCTACGAGGAAGAAAGTCGAGCTTAAGACAATCTCGCCCAGCGTCGCCCCCGCGAAGGCAAGCAATGATGCACCGTAAAGCAGCAACCCCACCTTGAGAACGGTTATCAACAGAAAGGCGGCATTAGTTGCATAGACCGTATATCGTGATTCGACCCTCGATTGGAAGAGAAGGTCGATGACATTTAAAGACTGAAAGATCAATGCTGATGCTGAGAGGCCCACGACCCAAAAAGTGAGCGTTTGGCCAGGGCGCATGACCGTGATGGCGACCATAATGCTGAGAAACGCGATAGAGGCCCCCATCAACTTCAGCACAAACGCGCTGCCCAGAATTACATCCCTTCGCTCAGAAGATTTCACCAACTCTCTTATGACAATCCCATCCAGGCCCAGAGTTGCAACTGCCCCAAAGAGAGCAGTAAACGCTATTGCATAGTTTAAGAGACCAAACTGCCCCGGACCTAGATAGCGCGCTACCCAAACGCCTACTATCAGACCGACTCCCATGCGAATGATTTTGTCCAGAAACAGCCAGGTGCTGTTGCCCAGGATTGCCTGAAGATTGTGGCGACCGGACATTCTTTGCTGGACCGATTCCGGCAGGAACCGTATCCAAAAACGATTTACTTTCTTGTCACCGTCGATCACTTCCACAGCGGCGTCGGCGGCCGAATGATCTTGGCCTGCATCTGTGTTCGTCAATTCAGCGGCACCTTCCAGGAACAATGGCGCGAGTATGTTTTCATGTCTCTTCTGCCGCCAGTCTTTCTCCGCCGCGCGGCCCTATACGGTAGTATAGAGGACGAATTGAGTACGACGGATATCTCTCCAATCATGCCTACAAATGCATTGCAAACGCCTGTGGCGTTGTTCGTCTTTAGGAGACCTGAAACAACTCGCCGGGTGTTCGAGAGCATATCCAAGGTGCGACCAACCAAGTTATTGCTGATTGCAGATGGACCAAGAAGCGATCGAGAGGATGAGGCCGAAGCCTGCCGCCAAGTCCGTGAAATCGTCACCACGGTCGACTGGCCCTGCGAACTCTCCACCAACTTCGCCGAAAACAATCTTGGCTCACAGGAACGAGTCATAAGCGGCTTGGATTGGGTCTTTTCTCTGGTCGAAGAGGCCATCATCCTTGAAGATGATTGCCTTCCGGATTTGTCCTTCTTCCCTTTCTGCCAGGAATTGCTCGAGCGGTATCGCGGAGACAGCAGAGTGGCTGCTATCTCCGGCACCAACTTAGTGGGGAAATATCTAAACACCGAAGATAGCTATTTTTTTTCACAACTGGGTGGTAACTGGGGATGGGCAACCTGGAGATCGCAGTGGCTCAAATATGACAGGCACCTCGAGGACTGGCCAAAGCTTAGAAAAGAAAAAATGCTATCCGAAATCTTCGATCAACCGAAGGCGGTTGCTTACTGGAGCCGAATCTTCGATGAAATGCACGCTCAACGCGGCCCCGACGCCTGGGATTATCAATGGCTGTTCACGCGCTTCAAGAATAGTGCATTTACAATCGTTCCACACAACAACCTAGTCGCCAACATCGGCTTCGGTCATGGGGCCACACACACTGACGCTGCGGATATTCGGTTCACTCCGCCAGCCTCGGAGATTCAGTTTCCTCTTCGTCACCCATCTAGCTTAGTTCCGCTTCGAAGTATCGATGCTCGTCTCCAAAATTTTTTCACAGAGTCGATTGTGGAGCGCCTTTGGCGAAAACTCCGCCGAATAGCTGCCAAACTCTCCAAGAGTAGTTCGACCTGAATGATTTCTAACCGCAGAGGTAGCGCAATCGCATGGATCTTATTTTCAAATTAGCTCGCCGAATCAACCAAATTTTCTTTCGTTTAGTTGAGAGGGGCGAGTTGCTTCATAAAAAGAATTATTGCCTTTTGAGCGAAGGCGCACACCTATACCCCTCAAGCAAAATAGAGAACAATCAGGCAAGACGGGAAGCAATTGTAGTCGCGGCGGGCTCCCAGATATTAGGTCAGCTTCTTGTTCTCGCCCATGGAGGAAGCATTCGGATTGGGGAATCCTGCTTTGTTGGAGAGCATTCCCGAATCTGGTCAGCTGATTCGATCACGATTGGCAACAGAGTACTCATCTCTCACAACGTCAACATCCACGACTACAACGCCCACTCTTTATCCGCTCAGAGTCGAAGCCACCACTTCAAAGAAATCTTTTCCAACGGTCACCCCACTAACCTTGAAGACGTTGCTTCTGCGCCAATCGTTATCGACGATGATGCATGGATAGGTTTTAATTCGACTATCCTTAAGGGTGTGAGGATAGGGAAAGGCGCCATTGTGGGAGCTGCGACCTTAGTGACAAAAGATGTCCCCGACTATGCAATCGTTGCGGGTATTCCGGCGAAAATCATCGGGGATGCGAGACCCTAGTCGAGGAACTTGTTGCATAACTGATCGCTCTGTTTCGGTGAACGGCAAGCCGCGACTCCAGTACAATCGTAGTATCCGCTTGATTGTTTATAGCAACCAAGACCGCCTTGACAGGCAAAATATCGCGCAGCGCCTATGTAGCAGATCTTACTGGGGTATGGTTCATGTTGTTTTCTTTTTTGAAAGCCGGCGCAGGACGACTTCGTTTGATCGAAGAGCGTTGCAAAAAAATACAGGAAGCGCTGGGAAGGATCGAGGCAAGGCAGCTACAAACACTTCCAATCGCAGACATTCACGGGGCCGAATTCCGAACATATTCTCAGTGGGGTGAAGACGGTATTCTTCAACACCTTTTTCGGCATATCACGGCTAAGAAGGTTTTTGTCGAATTTGGGGTGGAGAATTATGCGGAATCAAACACGCGTTTTCTTCTGATCAACGACAATTGGGCAGGTCTCGTGATCGACGGAAGTGAAAAAAACGTCGACTACATCAAGAGAGACGATATCTACTGGCAATTCAATCTCAAAGCTGAAAACGCTTTCATCAGCAGGGAAAACATCAACGACCTCATCCGTCGCAATGGAATCGATGGCGAGATTGGGCTATTGTCAATCGATATTGATGGCAATGATTATTGGGTCTGGGAAGCTATCGATGTTGTCGTCCCGAGCGTGGTTGTGGTTGAGTATAATGCCGTTTTCGGTCCCGAGAGAGCCGTAACCGTCCCATACGATGCCAATTTCGTAAGGAACACCGCACATCCTTCGAATCTTTATTGGGGTGCATCGCTCCACGCCTTATGTTTGCTTAGTAAACGCAAAGGGTATTCGTTTGTCGGATGTAATACAGCTGGCAATAACGCCTTTTTTGTGAAGAGCGAGTTGAAGCCTCCGGACCTTCCAGAACTCACATCAATGCAAGGTTTTGTTAGATCCGAGTTTCGAGAGTCGCGCAACTCCGATGGCACATTGGCCGTCATGACAGACTCGCAAAAGCTCGCTATCCTCGATAAGCTTCCACTCGTCGAGGTTTCCTAAGTTGGTCGCTACTCCACAAAAGTGATTAGGGAGATCTCGATTGAAGACTAACGAACAGATAACCTGGGAGCAGGCTGTCATATGGCTCAAATCGCAGCCCGACCAGGATGCTTTGGTCAAAGCCTGTTTTTATGACGATCCGCTACTCGCAGCTGCTGAACGCTTCCACTCGGGCACCGAATGGAAGGCTGTCAGAAAGCTCATTGGCGTCGCTGGCGGGAAGGCTTTGGATATTGGCGCAGGCCGCGGCATCTCATCCTTTGCTCTTGCCAAGGATGGATGGAATACCGTCGCGCTTGAACCTGACACCAGCCAGGTAGTAGGAACCGGCGCCATACGCAGGCTTGCTGCGGAAGGCGGAGTTTGCATTGATGTGGTAGAAACTTGGGGTGAATCCCTACCATTCGCGAGTGGATCTTTCGATCTGGTGCATGTGAGGCAAGTTCTTCATCACGCACGCGACTTGAGTCAGCTTTGCAGCGAGATCGGGCGTGTATTGAAATCTGGCGGAATGATGATTGCCACTCGCGAGCACGTTATTTCGCATCGCAACCACTTGGATGAGTTCCTCAAACGCCATCCATTACACGCTCTCTACGGCGGCGAAAACGCGTTTCTGCTCAAAGACTATCTTGATGCTTTAGCGTCAGGCGGTATCAGGCTCTCAAAGATCCTAAATCCACTTGCATCCGACATTAACCTGTATCCTGAGACCCAAGATTCTGCGAGAGCTCAGATGGCCCGAAAGCTTCACCTGCCCTCTGCCACCCTCGTTCCAGATGCTGTCCTCGCGTTGAGAGGCAAGCTAATCAATGATCCCGGACGACTATACACATTCTTTGGTTTCAAACGGTAGATATGGGTAGAACGATAGTTGTTACCGGGGCTCACGGTTTTCTAGGCCGCCATGTAGCGCGCCTATTAGCACGAAAAGGCCACACGGTTCTTGGTTTGGGTCATGGAAACTGGTCGCGAGACGAATGGGAGCAGTGGGGGCTGACCGGGTGGAAGTGCGCAGATGTGAACTTGGAGACGCTGAAGGAGTATGCCGAAGTCCCATCAGTGATTGTTCATTGTGCAGGCGGCGGATCGGTGGCCTTCTCAATACAAGACCCTATAGCGGACTTCGCACGCACAGTAGAGACAACGGCCCATGTACTTGAATACGTCCGTATGTTTGCTCCTTCCTGTCGCGTCGTTTATCCGTCCAGCGCGAGCGTTTACGGAACCGTGGATCGACTTCCAATCTCCGAAGACTGTCACGCCGCGCCAATCTCGCAGTACGGCGTGCATAAGCTAATGGCTGAGCTCATGGTTGCCTCTTACGCCCGCCAGTTCGGAACCTCTGCAGCCATTGTCCGGCTCTTCTCCGTGTATGGATGCGGTTTGCAGAAGCAGTTGTTGTGGGATGCCTCCCGCAAGTTCGCTAAAGGCGACACGACCTTCATGGGCACAGGAGATGAAGTGCGTGATTGGCTTCACGTGGAGGATGCGGCCGAGTTGCTGTTTATTGCCGCTGAAAATACATCCGTCGGATGTCCCATTGTCAATGGAGGTAGTGGCGAAGGAACTACGGTACGGGAGGTCCTCCTTCACCTCAAAAGCAGCTTCTCCCCTACAGACAACACGCTGATCTTCACAGGGGCGCAACGAGCAGGCGATCCGAGCCTTTACGTCGCAGATATTCAGAATGCAGAGAAATGGGGTTGGAGTCCAAAACACCAGTGGAGAATAGGCGTCGAAGAGTACGCGGCGTGGTGGAGAGCTGCCTCACAGTGAACACCGACAAGCATATTAGGGTCGGATTTGTCCTCCCGCCTGGACACTGGCTCGGCGGTAAAAACTACCTTCGAAATCTCTTTGCTGCTATCCGCGCTGTGCCTGACAATGCCGTAACTCCAGTCATCTTCACAGGGAAGCACGAGGCCTCTTCACTTCCAGACTTCTCCGGAATTGAGGTAGTAGGATCGTCGATGGTTGACCATAAGACGCCAGCTTGGTTTGCCCGTAGAGCCACAATGAAGTCGATTTCTCAGGATCTTCCGTTACGAAAACTGTTGCAGCGACACAAAATCTCCGTCCTATCGCATTCTTTCCACTTAGGTCGACAAGACAACATCAAAACCATTGGTTGGATACCTGATTTTCAACACATCCATCTCCCGGAGTTTTTTACTCAGGAAGAGCGCGCTCACCGCGATCGCGAGTTCATGAGCATCTGCAGACAATGTGACACTGTGGTTGTGAGCAGTGAGTCAGCGCGGGCCGACCTTCTATCCTTCGCCCCGGAGTACTCCCACAAGGCCGAACTCCTCCGGTTTGTTGCCAGTCCCGTGCCTTTAGCCGATGCTGCAAGCCTTCAGGAACTGATGAAGCTCTATGATTTCGCAGGACCATATCTTCTACTGCCGAATCAATTCTGGGCTCACAAAAATCACCGTGTCGTCATTAAAGCTTTGCAAAAACTGAAACTG
>Ga0302230_10001622_pt1 | contig 14333 bp, 17 predicted proteins | sample II_Palsa_N2_1_FD_193523 | JGI IMG/M metagenome (GOLD analysis project Ga0302230, IMG submission 193523) | Peat permafrost microbial communities from Stordalen Mire near Abisko, Sweden - II_Palsa_N2_1 | ecosystem: Environmental > Terrestrial > Soil > Palsa > Peat permafrost | place: Sweden... | reverse complement strand
AGAGAGAGAGAGAGAGGGTGCGAGAGAGGAAGAGGTTCAGGTGACATATATCTTTTCTGCTCATGCCCGAGGGCATTCACAAACACAGACCAAGATTGAAAGATTAAGTCTCATCATGCAAAATTGCTCTTTTGGGGGAGGGGAGCGAGAGGGGGGAGAAAGGGGGGGCAAGGAAACGATACCGGCGTGGGCAATCAGACGGGCTCCGACAAGCTCGCCGACCATTGCTGTGAGGTTGGGGGCGATGGCCTGCATGCGGTTCTTGAGGTAATCATAGAGTTGTGTCCTGTATTCGCTGATCGAGATAATTTGGTCGCACAGGTATCCAATGTTTTCAATGTCCTGGTCGGAAATCTAAAAAATAAAAAAAACCCCATTAAACTCATTACTTGATTCAATATATAAAGCTACCTCTGTGCCCATGGAGATTTCTGCGAGTTCCTTAACCTCCTTCTCGAGCTCCTCGGGGAGGATGCCCGAGAGATCAACATTGCTGGCATTGTTCCGCATGCCTTTGGAAAAACAAGAGTGTGAGAAAGGAACATTATGTCCAGCGATACCAATTGCGCGGATGGTCTTGGAGTAGGCAACATTGTCGACAATGACCTTGCCCATCTCGGGGAAGTGCCAGCCGTACCACTCCTTGACACGCATGGCGTACGTGTTGAGCTCCTTGTCAAGGTCGTCGAGAAGGGCGATGGCCTGGATAATCATGGTGTCGACCTTGTCGGGGCTGAACTTGAGCTTGTAACGCGAGAGCGAGTGGGACAGACCGAGGACCATTGCGCTCATCTCGCTCTCGGGCAAGCCTGCAAATGAAAATCGCAGGGAGTAAGATACACGTTTCGCAGAGCAGGAAGAGCCTGCGTACCCGTGAGCAGGTTGGTGAGCTGGCCACGAATGCCACGGAAGAGCTCGTTGACGGCATTGTCGTACACGCACTGGATACCCAGCTTCTCCTTGATCAGGCCACCAAGCTTGGTCTCTGCAACGGCAAGAGTGTCCTTGACGTCCTTGCTCGCGAGCTCGTCCTTGAGGAAGGTCTTGAGCCCTGCAAAAAGGAAAAAAGAAAAAAATCAAAATGCGTATTAAAAAAAAAAAAGGCCGCGCATACCCTTGGAGAGCTTGCCGTCCACAATGGCGGTGGCAGCGCTGAGGGCCTCTGCCGTGTTCTCAAACTTGGAGAAGGCCTTGAGCTTGACCCTAAAAGAGAGAGACGTGGTTGAGCATTTGCACACACACAAAAAAAGGAACGCCCTACATCTTGTTGGCCTTCTCGGGCGTCTCAAACTCCTTGTACAGGTTGTTGACATCCTCCAGCTTGCCCTCGTTCTTAAGGGAGAACAGAGCGTAGCCCGCGGGGGTCTCGAACAGCACGAGCATTCTGCAGTCGAGAGAGAGAAAAAAGAAGGAAATAAGTGAGCCATGTGGCCCACCTTTTGCAAAACACATGCGACCCATCCATCCCCAACTCCAATCCCTCCAATCCGCGCCAATCCTGGGCCCATCCGCCCTCCGCTGCCCCGGAATCTCCCTCGCGGGACTGCGCACACCTCGTTCCTCTACTCAAACAGGCCAAACGCCACCGAGGGGACGGTGCACCTGAGAGGGGGTCAGTTTGTGTGCGTCTGTCCCGCCACCTCGAGATTTTTGGGAAATTTTTTTTTGAAAAGCACAGCAAGAGTTGATAGCGTATTAATTAGGACCCGTCTAGGAAGAGCAGACCGGCGAAAGATAGGTTAGGTGAGAGTGCGAGTTGAGCGAAATATAAAATGAATAGTCGAAAGAAAAAAAAATATAAAAAGGATTAGAAAGGATTAGAAAAAGGTCGCGGGCGGACGACCGATGGTCTTGTCGCTCGTGTCGACGGTGAGCACGACCTTGCGGCGATCAAAGTGGTAGCGGGGCTCTCCAAGTGACGACGCCGACGAGGAGGAAATATTGTTACGGAGCTTGGTCGGCTTGTGGTTCCAGAGCTTGCGGGTGCCCTTGGCGACCTGCGGTCCGCAGTCGTCCGTGTCGGTCTCGTCGCCACTGTCAAAGATGCGCAGCGAGGTGGGGTTGAGCTGCGGCTGAGGTTGTTTGCTATGGACGCCCAGGCTGTCGAGATGCTGGTGATGGCGGCGCGAGGGCGACTGGGTGCGAGGAGACTTGTGGCCGTTGTTGTTGACGAGACGCTGGTGAGCCAAGTGCATCTTGTTGGAGGGAGCGTAGACGGACGAGTGCACCATGTTTTCTTTGGAAGGCTTGGCCATGCCGTGCGATGCCAGGCCTCCTGCGGCGGCGTGCTCGGCGCTGATCTTGGGCGATGAGAGATTGCTGGGTTTCTTGAGGCCAGCGCCTGCGTTGGCGTTCAGTTTGCTGCTCGTGTGGTTCATCTCAATGTTGCACTCGTTGTCGCTGCCATCGGTGTCGTCCAGGTCGGAGAGCGGCAGGGTGTGGTAGCGCCGGGGCTTGCGTGCCTTGTCGGCGCCGGCGGTGTTGCTCTGGTTCTTGCTGCTAGAAGTGGGTGGAAGGCCGTTGCCGTGCTTGAGGTCGGTCACTGCTCTGGGCTGCAAGTGCTGGCCATTGCCGAGAGAGCTGTTGCTGCTCGAGGTGGACACGGATGACGTTGATGAAGTGGGACCAAAGCTAAGGGCGTTGAACGTCTTGGCGAGGCGCTGCGTCCATGAGGTCGATTGCTGCCGTAAAAGTATGAGTTTGCTGAACAGAAAAGAGAGGGCAGGATACCTTTTCGGGCCTGGAAATAGAAGGCTCGGTCAAGGTGTAAGACATTGGGTTCCTCTTTCAAATTAAGATTGAGCCCTCTGTACGTAAAAGACATGCGGTTAATCAAAACGAGCAACGAGAGGAAGGAATGGGAAGGAGTGGGGGGAAGGGGGGGGTGAGCAGGCGGGGGTGAGAAGTACGACGGCCTTGCTGCCAAGTGGGAAGCTAGAAAGTGAAGACTTGCACTGTGCGAGACAGTCAGATAAAAGGCCAAGAAGGGGACAAAAGGGGTTACCCACCCACCCCTTTCAGCAAGCCACAGAAACACCCCTCGAGACTGTCGGCTTGGGTGTACGCGAGCGGGCAGCAGATAAGGGGAGGAGGCACATGCATTGCCAACGCGGATAATGACTTGCAATGGAGCACGAACAGAGCAGGGGGGAGGAGAAGGAAGGGGGGTGGTGTGTGTGGGGGGGTGAGAGCGATGTACGTACCTTGTTTTTGGATTGGATTTGCAAAAGTGCGTTTTAGATTTGCAGCACGTTTTTATCCGCAAGCCGTTGCGTGATTGCGTGGTTTGATTTGTTGACGTCGCGTGCCCGTGTTGCCCAGAACCAGTAAAATGGCAGGCAACGACCCGTCATCAAAAAACACTGCGGCGGAAAGAGATTTACGGTGGTCCAGCACGAGGCGCACCCCAACGACACTTGCAGTGACGGCCATTGTTTCGAAAAATGTCGTGCCCTGAGAATGCACGTTATTTGACGAACGCAGGTTGTCAGCACTCGCCTGCAAACGCCATCGGCAGCCGGGACGAGGCCGTGCGATGGTGCGACGAGGCATTGGCCGTGGTGGAGGCTGAATTGGCCAAGATGATCGCCTCTGTGGACCGTCGTTGCCGGTGGGACGTGTACACAGGCCTTGGCGGCTATGCGCTCATGTATCTGCGTCTGTCCGAGTCCGAGGCGGCAGGGCGTGGCAGGGCAGAGGCGCTGCTTGGGAAGGCGCGTGTGTGTGTCGATCTGGCCATGCGCTTGTGTGGCGACGACCCCAAGGCCGAATCGCTGTTGTGTGGTCCCTTGGGCATCTTCGCCATTGCCGCGGTCGTGCTCGCCAGGCAGGGCGATCGGACGTCGGCTGCAGCGCACGTGGCCAAGATTCGACAGGCTCTTCGTTCTGGCGTGCAAGAGCCGCAGGCGACCAGTGACGAGCTATTGTACGGCCGCGCTGGGTGGCTGACTGTGGCCCTGTTTGTCAACGCACATTTGGACCCGGCGTTGCGAGTCGAGGACGATGTCCTGCGTCCAATCGTCGCGGCGATCCTGGCAAAGGGCGAGCGCACGGCTGCAACCGAGCCGCGCGCTCCGTCGGACCCGACGTGGACGTTGCTTTTCCGATGGCACGGAAAGGCGTACCTTGGGGCTGCACACGGGACGGCTGGGATTGTTCAGACGCTGCTGTGTCGACCGGACCTGCTCCCGCCCGGTGGCCTCGCGCTGCTGCACAAGACCATCCACGAGCTGATCGACGCCGCGACCGCCAACGGCGGCCACCTTCCCAGCAGCCTGCACTCGACGCCGTCGTCATCGGGGCGGCTGGTGCAGTGGTGCCACGGCAGCCCTGGCTTTTGTCTCATGCTGTGCCGTGCCTGTGCCGTGTTCAAGGATGATCCTGAGCTGCTCAACCAAGCGCGCATCGCCGCCAACATGACATGGAAGCGAGGGCTCTTGCGTAAAGGCGTGGTATGTTCCTTTTTCTTACTTCAAATAAATTAAAAAATAGTTATTACAGGGGCTCTGTCATGGCATCAGCGGCAACGCATACGCCTTCCTCGCGCTCTACAAGGTCACGCGCGACCCTTCCGACCTCGGCCGAGCCTGGCACTTTGCGCGGGTCGCCTCCAAGCGATCGCGTCTCGAGCTGGACGGCCTGCTCAAGGTCCCTGACCATCCGTGGTCCCTTTACGAGGGCCTTGCCGGATGCGTCTGCTTCTTTAGCGATCTCGCCAGCGACTACTTTATGACGGCCGTGGACCTGTTTCCGGGGATGGTCCTTTGATTTATTTTTATTTATATTTTTTGTACTCTCAGTCAACTATGAACGCATTGCTCAACCCCGAGGCACTGCTGTTGCCGCGACGCACGACAGGTAAAGCCAAAGCAAAGCACACGTAGGCATACATGCTGAACGCCGCCCCCTCTTGTAGCCGACGAGGTGTTTTCCCTGCATGCGTCGTCCGTTGGCGACCCCAAAGTGCGCAAGTTCAAGCAGGTGCAGACCCAAAAAAAAAAAAAAAAAAAAGAAACAAGCTAACACCGCCCACTAGCTCCTCGTGCAATGGTTCAACAGCTACCTCCGCGAGGAGAAGATCTATGTGCGCGACCTCGTCGAGGACCTGCACGACGGCCAGCTTCTGCTCGCCTTTCTCGGTGCGTGCGTGTGTTGTCCCTTTTGTTTGACCAATCCCCCAACCTGTTCAAACAACAGAAAAGATCTTCAAGACCGACCTCGGCGTGCACGTCGGCGGCACGTCCGAGACGTCCAAGCGTGAGAACCTCAACATGGTGCTCAAGGTGTGCCGCGAGCGCCTTGGCCTTACCCTTCCGGACGGCATCGTTGACGGTACGACGGTTTTTGGGCTATGGTCAAACTCAGCACACCACACCAATAGGCGTCATCGAGAAGGACTTTGTGTCGATCGCTCGCCTGTGCGTGCAGCTCGCACACAAGCTCAAGTGCCCCTACCAGCTGCCGTCCAATATTGAGGTCGTGGTCGTGCACCGCGAGTCGATGAAGAGCGGCTCGATGACAAAGACATCGCGCTACCCCATCACCGGCGATGAGAGCTCGTACGGCTCGCTGGAGGCCGATCTCATCCACGGCATGCAGGGCGCGTCGCTGGATGGAAAGACGTCCGAGTATGGGTGGTTTGTGTGTGGAAACTGGTCTTTACTAACAACGCTCGACGCCAGCGAGCTCTTTACCACACATGAACGAGACGCCATCGATGAGCTGTTTGAGCCACATAATGCGGAAAAGCTCCAGGCTGTGAAGACTGTATGCTGGATCCAAACAAAACAACGACAAAAGATTAATTATGGGTATTCACAGCTGTTGTCTGCCTTTGTCAACAAACATCTCGCCTCGTGCGGTCTCCAAGTGAACGACTTGATGAACCAGTTCCACGACGGCGTGTATCTGGTCATCTTGGTGGGCGCCCTGGGCAAGTTTTTCGTGCCACTGTACAATTACAAAATCGCGCCCACGACAACAGATGAAAAGGTAAACACGTCGCACTGCCTTTTTTTTTTTTTTAATTTGGCAGGTGATTTGATCCCTCGTTTTAAACTACTACCAGATCGCAAACGTCAACTATTCGTTCAAACTCATGTTACAACTGAACATCCCGAAAGGCCACTGGAAGGCGGAGGAAGTCGTGAGGCGAGAGGGCCAGTCGACTGTCCGAATCTTGCACAGTATTTTCACTGCATTCAAGAATGCACCTGCATGATTCAGTTGTTGTCTCTTTCCCTTGACATTATTAGGAAGAATAGGATATCAAAAATCTTCGGTTCAGGTGCTTTATGTAAAAAAGAAAAAAAAAGACAAACAAAAAATTTTCAAAAGTAGAGACAGGAAGAGAAACGAAAAGAGATCAGACGAGATTTACAGTCCAGTTGGGTTGGGGGCTGCCCGTCTTGTTGCCCTCGATGTACAACTTGGGTTTGGACAACTCGGCGATCGGATCGACAAAGGACTCGGGGATTCCGCTGCCCATGTTGAAGCAACAAAGCTGGTATTTTAAGATGAGTGCCTTGAATTGCAAAAGAAAACACGTTGAATGTACCATGCAAGGCAAGCAGCAGCAGCAACAGCAAAACAAAAAGCCGGTGACCATAAAGATGGGGACAAACACGACGGGCATGGTGTACCATCCGGTATTGAGACGCACGACGAGCAGCCCGACAAAGGCCAGGACGAGGATGATAAACACGAGCGACAGACAGATCTGGCAAATCGCGGACGAGAGGATTTGGGCGCGCTCCTCTTCGTTTTTGCTCATCGACATCATTTCGCTCGCTTGCACCAGGTCCAGGATGAGCGACGCAAAGATACCCACAAACAAGGGGATCGCAACCAATGCCCAGTTCCAGCTACAAATAATTGAAAGGAATTTTAGCTTGAAAAAAAAAAAAACTCTGCAAGCACCTGGTGACCCCTTCCGCTCGGAGGCCCACAAAAACGATCAACGTAGCCCTGAAGATCCACCACCGCAGCATAAACAGAGCAAGGCGGAGTCGCTGCCCAGCAGTCTACATTTGCGAAGGACTTCAATTTCAAAAAAAAGAAAAAGAGCTATTCTCGTACGGGTGTGGGAGGAGCCTCATCGCTTGGGTCATGGTTGGCGGGTGGGCCCCAGTGCTTGCGGATACTTCCAATAATGGACAGCAGGTTGAAAAACTCCCAAACAAACAAGGGGATCCACACGTGAATCCAGTCGGGAGCGCCGGTTTCCAGGCGAAGAACAAGCAAAATCTGCCGAGAATGAATGCGTTGGCCAAAAAAATTCATTTTATTTTTTTACGGATGGTAATACCTGGAAGGCCATGACGAGGGCGATGGAGATGATAGTTTCGAGAGCGGCAATGACACGCGCGCGCTTCTCTGCGCGTACCTCTGGGTCTTTGGGGTCGTGTTCCTCCTCATCGTCGCCCGAGTTGGGCGAGAGCGAATCGCGTAGGTTGCTAAGGTAAAAGATGATGAAGACGGCGTCGAAGATCCACAGGGGCGCAAAGACCGACTGCCAGTTCCAGCTGACCTTGCCTTCAATCTTCACAGCCAAGAAGGCCGGGAACATGACCAGCATTGCCGTGACGACAGTCATGATGATGACAAAGTTGCACGCAAAGGATGGGTTGAACAGGACGTTGCTCATAAACGACTTTTCGCCAAACTGCGTGTACATTTGCAGGCCCACCATGCCATAGTTGTCGTAGATGGAGCGTTTCCGAGGGTCAGACAGGACCTCGTACGCGACCGTGATGGCCTTAAACTGTTTAAAAAGCACGCACAGCTGAATAAACCGCATCCAAAAAAGTAAACATACCTTGTCTTCGTTGCCAGGGTTCTTGTCGGGATGGTACAGCAGAGCTAGACGGCGGTACGCCTTGCGAATGTCCTCGTCCGTTGCCTCAGGCTTTAGTTGCAGTGCTTCGTACAGTCCGCCTTCCTGCTCCGCCGGCTCGTCGTCGCCATGCGGCTGCTGCTGCGGCTGTTGTTGTTCGGACGGTGGCGCCTGTGCCTGTTCGGCTGCCGCTTGCTGCTCTGCCGCCTGCTGCTCGTCGCTGCCACCCATTCTACAAGGAAGCGTACTTTTTCAGTTACTTTAATAGGACGGTGGTTCCTCGACGTGCCTTGTTCGAAGGCTGCTCTTGCTGCCAATGTTCTTGCGCTCCTGGTGCTTGACGTCAGCGCCTGCACGCGCCGAGGAGGTCTTGCTGGTGCTGCTGTTGTTGAGAAGGGACACGTGCTCGTCGTCGACACTGGTGTCGTCTTCGCTGCTGAACGTGTAGCTGTTGCTGCTGCCGCTGCGGTGCGGGGGGTGCGGGTGATGTACAAGTGGCTGTCGTTCGTAGTCCTCTGTGTCGTGCGAGCGGGACATAGAATGTGTGTCCTACCGCCGGCCCTCTCCTTTTTTGCCTCGTTCACTGACGCGCGCGCCTTTGGAACAAACCCTTTTTTTTTTTAAAGACAGCAGGGCCACGTGGGCTGCCCATTACAACACATCATCGCTTGCCTCCTCCCTTCAGGACCGACTTGACGCCACGGCCCTTCTTGGGATCAAAGTCGTCCGACTCGGCATCGCCATTGTCGTCGTCCCCGCCCGCGCCAAAGTCGCTCGCACTGGACGAACTGGCCAGACCGGTCGTCGAGGCCAGCATGAAGCACGAGTCGCACACGCGCACCGACTGCTTGAAGCCAAGCGAGGGGAGCGCAGTCTTTTTGGACGAACAGTTGCTGCAGTACACACGCCCGCAGCATCGGCAGTGGTGCTTGCGCAGGGTGTTGTCAAACCTTTTGCTGCACCCGAGGCAGACCGTCACAAACTTGTCTGGAACCCACGTAATCTTGCGCGACTTGAGCTGGGAACTGAGGATGTCTTGTCGCGTCTAAATCAAAATTATCAATTAAGAAAAAAGGTTTTTATTTTATATATTATAAAAAAAGCACCTGGTCGGCCTCCACGAGCTCGTTCTGTATTTGACGCATCGCCACCTCCATCTCCTGGCTCATCTTGGTGAGCTTGTTCATGTAGGCCGATTCGAGCTGCACGTATGAATAAGTAAAAAAAAAATTATTTTTTATTTTGATCGTACGCGACTCTTTGAGCTCTCCAGCTCCTCGATCGTGGCCTTGCGCTCCTCCTCGCTCTTGCGAATACCAGCCTCGGCGTCCTTGAGCTTTTTCTCGTAGCCGTCTGTGTTTTTTGCGATCGCAGCCATAAGCTTCTTCACCCGCGCGGTCAGCTCGTCGTTGGCAATGTTCAGGGCGGTTATTTGGTACGTGTTCTGGACACAGTTGTAGCAGTTGGCCTTGCTGGAGGCATCCACCGAGGCGGAATCAAAGCTGTGCGATGGCAAAGATGCTGAGGATAATTGGGGTGAAGACGAGGGAGTCGTGGCAGAAGACGGTAAACGCTGTCGCTGTGTGGATGGTGCGGGCACGGGAGGCGAGCTCGACAGGGTCGTGGCGTGTACAGAGTTTACGATCGATTTGGACATGACATCGTTGGCCGCATCCAGGGAGAGCGTCAACTGAGTCACTGTGCGCTTCTGAGTCTCGAGTTCGCCTAGGTAAAGAAAAAAAAAAAGTCGTTGCAGATCAGAATTGAACTTGCCTAGTTGTGCAAACGTACTCTGAACAAAATCGAGATGGTCCAAAACAAGTTGCAGGGACGACACCTTGTCTCCCTCCAGAGCTAGCGCCAAAAACAAAAACAAAAAAGCAAGTAAATAAATATATAGTGCAAGTCGCATACTGCCCGACGTGATCAGCTTGCGAACATCCGACACGCACAAGTTGACGGTTGCACGCTTGAGCAACCTGAGAATTTCTCGCGACGCATTTCGACGAGTGGCCACTTGAAGGGGCGTCTCGTTGTTATTGTTGGCGACGTTGATCAATGCGCCGCTCTAGAAAACGATATACGTCAATTTTTGAACGCAGAAAGAAAAAAAAACTTGCACTACCTCGATCAGCATGCCGGCAATGATTTCGTGTTCCTTTTGGGTGCCAAAAACAGCTGCATGAAGCGGGGTCCACCCGTTCTAGTTTGGTGGTACACATTTAATAATGACGAAAGTACGGTGCCAAGTTGTACATCGTTGGCAGCATTGATATCGGCATTCCGCTCGATGCACATGGCGACGCACTGCACCGATCCGATCTCGGTGGCGACGTACAGGGGCGTGTTGCCGTCGGCGTCGCGCGTGTCTACTGCCTCGCCCTTGTTGAAGATGTTGAGCAGCTCCGTGGCATTGTTTGCTTTGGCCGCGGCGATCGAAGGAGGAACGACGCTCCTGTCCTTGTTGCGCCCGAGGCCCAGTCGTTTCACAATGTTGATGGGCAACGATCGCTGGGGATCCTTTGGGGGTGCCGCTCTTACCGGAAGGGCGTACGAGGGCTCCTCTTTCCGGGAGAGCAGAGCCCCCTCGGACAACGACAGGTTTACTGGAAGCAGCGGGGGCGACGAGTACGACGACGGCTGCGACGGAGGCGACTGCGATTGGAGCTGCCGCGGGGACGAGATCAGTATCGCGGCAGCGGGCGCAACGGGTGCGGACGCAGGAGCAGGTCTCGCAGGGGCAGCCGACGAGGACACGGGCAAGGGGATCGTGGAGGGCGCTGTCGGTTTGGCCACGGGCGAAACGGGTGAGGTGGGTAAGGATTTCACTGGAGAGGAAGGCGCAGGCACGACAGAAATCGGCAGGGGCTGAGGCTTCTCAGCAGCATCAGACGAGGACGCGGACGTTGTTGTGGCAGGAGAGACCGGTATGCGACCAGGGGGGCTGCCGTTTGTGGGGCTCGACGGGGCGTGTGGCGACGTCATTGGCGTGACACTGGCGGTGCTTGCTGGCGTGTTGTTATAAGTTGACGCGGCCGTGCTCGCGGCCGTACTTGCCGTCGTGGGCGTGTTGGCAGGAGTGTTCATGGCTGTGTTTGCGGCCGATCCCGTGACAGAGCTCGACGGCGTCGACGACACCGATGCCGAACGGCTCGCCGCTTGCTGCACGGCGATTGGGGCGCTGCTCGTAGTACCAAGAGGAGACGCGGCAGGAGCAGCAGCAGCTGCACTTGCAGGTGACGGCTGCACGGCAATGCTACCACCCGACGTCTTGCGGGCCGGGTCATTGACACGACGCGAAGACGGATTGCGCGCCTTGCGGACGTTGAGGGCCTTGACAATGTCGTCGCGTCCAGACCGCTCGGCGTACACCATTGGCGACAGGCCTTTTTTTTTTTGTTTGTTTTTTGTTTTCCCCCAGTGGGTCATTCATTGACAGCAGCTACTGCGTCATACCTTGTGCGTCCAGTAGCTCCACGTTGGCGCCCTTGCCGCTCTGCATGAGCGCCTCGACACAGCGCAAATAGCCCAGGATTACAGCGCGGTGCAACGGGGTGAACGCCTACATTGTTGTGTCAGTACAACGCCCACAGCACGCACGACGTTACGTTGTCCTTATCCTTGACGTTCGGGTCGGCGTTGTTCTTGATGAGGAGCTCGACGAGGTCTGGCGCGTTCTGGTTTGTTTGGCGGGGGGAGGGGTTGGACAAAGATAAGCACAGGGAGGCAACGCATACCCGCTCAACGGCATAGTGCAGCGCAGTCAGCGAGCGCGCGTCCCGGGCGTCCAGATCCGCGCCCGCCTCGATCAGCCGCGTCACACCGGCGACGTTGTTGCGCTTGGTCTCGTCCAACAGCGACGACGACGAAGCCATCTGGGGGACGCAATTGAGAAAAAGATGCTGCGAACGCTGGTGCGGAATCGGCCGGCGCTGTCGATTCGGCCCCCCATTGGGCGCGCGCAGCAGGCCGCCGTCAAGACGATCCAGCGTCGATGGATGGCAGAGATGCCGCAGCCAGAGATGTTTGCCAAGAAGAACAGCCGCCTTGGGGTAGTGAGATGATTTTTTTTAATTTTACGACTGACGACATCCCTCGTGTCTACTTGCTTTCGATTGTGGCAGCCCATAACGTGGACAAGCCTTGGGCTCATGCTTGCGACGGGAGCAGGTCTGGTGTCGTACTTTTTGAATGAGCGACAAAAGCAGATGTCCAAGTGTAATAAAGACCCTTGTTTCCTTGCGTCTTTTTTTTTTTTTGAATTGACCGCGTTTTCGTTCGACTCTAGTGCCTCCACTGGACACGCGACAGATCGGCAAGCCAAAACTGGGAGGGCCGTTTGAGTTGCTCGATCACAATGGCAAGACGCGCACCGACAAGGATTTCGTCGGCAAGTTTATGCTCATCTACTTTGGCTTTACGTTCTGCCCGGACATCTGCCCCGAGGAGCTCACGAAAATGGTGGAGGTGGTCGACGCTCTGGGTATGCCGTGCCATCCCTCTATGTTACTGAAAACCCTTTTTTTAAACAGACAAAACGCCCGGAATTGCGCCCGGATCGGTCCAGCCCGTGTTCATTTCGGTCGATCCCAAGCGCGACACGCCTGAAGTCATCCGCGATTACTTGAAGGGTACGGAAGATTCGTCTTTTCTGTGATTCACAGCACTTCCCGTGCAGATTTCTCGCCAAAGATCGTGGGCCTCACGGGCGCCGACAAGCCGTCGATTGCCAAGGTCGCCAAGGCGTACCGTGTGTACTTTTCGGCGGACGACAGCAATCCCACCTCGGCCGACTACCTCGTCGACCACTCTGTCTTCTTTTACCTGATCGACCCCCAGGGCCAGTTTGTCGAGGTGTACTACAGCCAGACCAAGACGTCGCCCGAGATCACTGCCGCCGTCCTCAAGCAGATGAAGAACTGGACCCCGTCCAAGGAGTGAACACACACACACACACACACTGTACCATGATGTGAACATACGTAGGGGAGAGATGAAAAAGGCTGGCAAAAAAAATTTTTTTTCTTAGTCGATAAAAGCTGTTCAGCTATCGACTAAGCTTTAGGTCCTATGCTACGGGTTGTTTGGGGGTCCTAAGTTAGGGCCGCCTCGCTCTGTTTGCGCGTGTGTGCACCGTCCTCTTCGCTCCCTGCTGAACTCACACGCCCCTTCTTCTTCTGCACGTCGTCGACGGACCCAACTCGTTACTCCACTCCCTCGTGCTCTCTCTGGCGCACGCCACATCGTTCCATCGACTTTTCTTTGTGTGGTCTCACTGGATCGTTCTGTCGCCTTTCTCGTCCAATCGCTCCAACGAACTGAATTCATCAGGCACATATTTTTTAATCCGATTTCTTTCTTTCTTTCTTCAGTTCTTCATCACTGGCGCAGTCGATTAAGATTTGGCGATTACTAACCGACGCTCTCCTAGTTACTTTGCCTTAACCAATGCTTCGTCTTTGCCTTCCTCGGGCTGTCAGGTTCGCCGCAGCCCAGCCGACCGTCCGCACGACGGCCGTTGTAGTGGTATCTCAGCCGCCTCGTACACCACTGTACTAAACAGCGGAGAAACAGCAACGCTTGCGGACGTTTGGAACGTCGACACGCGCCAACGAGGAGAAGAAGACGACGGTGTCTCCTTCGCCACCGCCGCCGCCACGAAAGGACGGTGCTGCTGCTGGGGCTGCTGCTGACGGTACGTTGTGCTCTGCGTATTGACCGTGGTTGGCTTACCTCGTGGCTGACTGGCAGACGCAGCGGCACAGGAAGCACTGCAGCTCAACGAAAGCAAGCGTTCCAACATTGCCGAGCGCATAATCGGACACAAGAGTTTGCCAACGAGCAGCAGCTACTACGTCAACCCATCGGCGCAAGAGGCTGTACGTTTATACATGGCGATGGAACGGCTGCTAACTCTTTTCCTTTGTTGCTGCGAACGCACCTCCCCCCCCAAAAAAAAGACGCTCAACCTGACCCGGATGATGCTGGACCAGACCGCCTTCCAGCGGCACATCCCGCGCTACAAGCACAACAAGAACGGCCTGCTCCTCATGACCTGCCCCATCCAGGGCTCGGAGACGTACATGGAGACGGTCGCAAAGGGGATTGCTAGCACACTCAAGCTGGACTTTCTCTCGATCGACAAGCACGACTTTGGACCGCAACAGGTATGGATTGTTGCGTCATCCAAGTAGCTCGATTAAAAACAACGGGAAGTGCAGAAAGAGAAACAGTCCCCATCGCCTTCTGCGCCTCCTTTCCATCCAGCAGCATTCGGAAGTTTGTTCGCTAACGGCCGGGGAATCCTGGACGAAGTGGAGCAAATCGTACGCGAAACTATTGCCTTTTAGGCTCGACTGATCTGCTCTTCCTATTTTAGCAACGTAATTTCAAAAAATTTGGCCTCGTGCAAGTTGGAAGGGTGAACGGTCATCCGAATGCCTTTGCGATGGCAATTCCCGTCGATGCCGCCATGTCAGGCTTTCCCGGTGGGGCTGCA
>Ga0302230_10001619_pt1 | contig 14357 bp, 13 predicted proteins | sample II_Palsa_N2_1_FD_193523 | JGI IMG/M metagenome (GOLD analysis project Ga0302230, IMG submission 193523) | Peat permafrost microbial communities from Stordalen Mire near Abisko, Sweden - II_Palsa_N2_1 | ecosystem: Environmental > Terrestrial > Soil > Palsa > Peat permafrost | place: Sweden... | reverse complement strand
GGGGGTTACGCAGGTGGTTTATAAACTATTTAATATTGTGAAAGCCGATATGGCCTTTTTCGGCCAAAAGGATTATCAGCAGTTCATGGTCATCAGCAAAATGGTGGAGCTGCTTAACATGCCGGTTAAGCTGGTGATGTGCCCTATACAGCGTGAGGCTGATGGCCTGGCCATGAGTTCGCGCAATATACATTTAAGCGCTTATGACCATGAGCACGCGCTGGTATTATCCGGAACATTGAATTGGGTAAAGGATAACTTTAACCCGGGTAACCTTATCACGTTAGCAACACAAGCGCGTGAACTTATCAGCGCCGAACCAGGAGTGGAATTGGAATATTTTGAAATTGCCGATGGCGATACTTTGCAACCGGCAAATCAAAACTCCCGTAAATTTGTTGCACTGGTAGCCGCCCGCGTTGGTAAAACCAGGCTGATTGATAATGTATTGTTGAGCTCATAGTTGATGGTTCATAGTTCATGCAAATCGCGTCTCTTGCTATGAACCATTAACGATGAACTATCCGGCTATGGACTATGAACCATGAACTATTACAATACGATGAATCACCAACTATGAACTATGAACTATAAGAATTAACTTTGCGCCATGATAATTGAGGTATTAAAATCCAAGATACATCGGGCCAGGGTAACCCAGGCCGAGCTGAACTATGTGGGCAGCATTACGATTGATGAGGATTTGATGGATGCGGCAAATATTATTGCCAATGAGAAGGTACAAATTGTAAATAATAACAACGGTGCCCGCTTTGAAACCTATGTAATAAAAGGCGAAAGAGGCAGCGGTACGGTTTGCCTGAATGGCGCCACCGCCCGGCTGGCCCAGGTTGGCGATATAGTGATCATCATGTCGTACGGGTACATGGAGATGGACGAGGCTCGCAGCTATGAGCCGATCGCTATTTTTCCGGATGTGGATAATAAATTGATAAAATAAATATCCTATTTTGGTGGCTTAAATAAATGAAGCCTCTATTTACCTTAGCCTTATTGTTTGTTACCGTGTTGTGCCTGGCGCAGCGGCAGAATGTTTATTTTCTGAAAAATGACGGCCGCTATGTAAAACAACGCGACAGCGCCGACTATATACGTGTAGTGCGCGAGCCCGATTCTGCTTCAAATTTATATAACGTGTTTGAATTTTACCCCAACGGAGCAAGTAAGCTTGAGGGTAAATCATCAGCTATCAACCCGCCTGCGTATGAAGGGGCTTGTGCTAAATTTTACCCAAACGGTAAACGGCAAAGCGTACTTACATATAAGGCCGGAAAGCTGGTTGGCAATGCTTATGAGTTTTATCCGAATGGTAAACTTTACGTAGTGAAAAAATTTCCCGACGTTGCAAACGCTGATGATGATATGCAGGATAGCTACCAGATCACTGCCGAAAATGATTCCCTTGGTACAGTGCTGATAGCGGATGGGAACGGCTATTTTAAAGCTTATAACGATAAATTTACGGCTGTAGTTGAAGAAGGCAACGTAAAAAATGGCAAAAGAGACGGCAACTGGAAAGGCTCCGAGCCGGGCCAGGGGATAACTTATAGTGAAACTTATGAGGATGGCAAATTTTTGTCCGGAACTTCGATCGGTAAAAATGGAGATAGCATAAAATATAATGTAAGGGATGTAGAACCCCAATTTAAGGGCGGGGTAAAAGACTTTTACAGGTACCTGGGCCGCAATATAGCTTACCCCGATTATGAACGCGAACATAATATACAGGGCAAGGTTATATTGACGTTTATTGTAGAAAAAAATGGCGAGCTATCAAACATCAAGGTACTAAGCTCCGTTAGCGATAACATTGATAAAGAAGCAATACGGGTTGTAAGCGAATCGCCTAAATGGATACCGGGTACAGAATATGGGCGCAACTGCAGGGTTTACTATACCATACCCATTGATTTTTCCTTATCAAATTAAGCAGCAATCAATCTCTTGGATAGGCGCCCAAGCCAAGCACCAGGCGCAGGTTGGCATCTGTAGTGATGTTGTTGCGCAGCTTGTACACCATCCTGATCCTTACATTGGGCATGCGGATCAGTTCATCTAAAAAATGGGAATTATCAATATCCAGCACCATACTATTGCCCACATTTTGGCTGATATCAGTACGCGAGGCTACCAGCACCTCCTCGCTGCCATCAGGCTCCGACATATAAAATTTAACGGAAGCCAGATCGCCTATATTAAAATCAGTAGGGTCTATCGATCTTAATTTGGCAGATATAATACGCACTTCGCTTATATTATTGCCATTGTTGCCATCTTTGGTAAAATCCTGGTCGAAACTGGTGGCCATGTTTATGGCAGTATACCTGATGCCCGGCTGTGATGTTGCCGGGATAGTTAGTGTGGTAGTATAAGGAAACGTTGACTTAATAATAGACTGCATCATGGCGCAACCGCTCAAAAACAGCAATACGGCAATTGAACCGGGTAACAATTTCTTTATCAACATTACTTTTGCGGGAGAGAATGGCTTATACTACAAGTTTAATAGTTTTAAACTGTAATTTACACTTTATTTAAAAATAGATTTTATTGATTTTGGAAACGGAAAGCCTTTTAAAAATAGCTGATAGAAAGCGCTATTATTAAAAAACCTTTAGGATTAGGTTAAGATTTCAGCGTGTTAAAGAGTATTTAAAAAAAAGCTTAAAAATGTTCTTACAAACTGTATCTTTGCACCCCGACACTGAGGTCGGGATTTCTCGCCTTCAGTGCATAGGATTTAAAATCCTTAGTCGTTAGCTGATAGGCCATAGTCATTTTGATTGGGGACCAGACTAAAGACTTAGGATTTAAGACTCAAGACTCAAAATACTATGCCCAAAGACACCTCCATCAAATCCGTTCTAATTATTGGTTCAGGCCCCATTATTATTGGCCAGGCATGCGAATTTGATTACGCCGGCTCGCAAGCCGCGCTTTCGTTAAAAGAAGAAGGCATCTCCGTATCCATCATCAACAGCAACCCCGCCACCATCATGACGGATAAGGTTATTGCCGACCATGTATACCTGCTACCCCTCACCAGCGACAGCATTGAAAAGATATTAAAGGAGCAAAAGATTGACGCGGTACTGCCAACCATGGGCGGCCAAACCGCGCTTAACCTTTGCATAGAAGTTGCCGAACGCGGCATCTGGGAAAAATACGGCGTTAAGATTGTTGGTGTTGATTTAGCCGCTATCGAGAAAACGGAGAACCGTGAAGCCTTTCGCCAGCTAATGGTGGATTTAGGCGTTGGAGTGGCCACCTCTAAAATAGCTAACTCGTTTTTAGAAGGCAAAGAAGCCGCGCAGATAATCGGCTTTCCGCTGGTTATACGCCCAAGTTATACGCTGGGTGGTAAAGGAGCCGGTTTTGTACATAAAAAAGAAGAATTTGACGCAGCGCTAAGCCGTGGCCTGCAGGCATCGCCAACGCACGAGGTTTTGGTGGAGCAAGCGGTATTAGGCTGGAAAGAATACGAGCTGGAACTGCTGCGCGATAATAATGATAACGTTATCATCATCTGCTCGATAGAAAACTTCGATCCGATGGGCATCCATACAGGTGATTCGATAACCGTGGCCCCGGCCATGACGCTGAGCGACCGCTGCTACCAGGATATGCGTAACCAGGCCATCAGGATGATGCGTGCCATTGGCAACTTCGCGGGCGGCTGTAACGTACAGTTTTCGGTTAACCCGGCAAATGAAGAAATCATCGCCATCGAGATCAACCCGCGTGTTTCGCGCTCATCGGCACTGGCATCAAAAGCTACCGGTTATCCGATAGCTAAAATTGCCGCTAAACTGGCCATAGGTTATAACCTTGACGAAATAGAAAACCAGATCACCAAAACCACATCGGCTTATTTTGAACCGACGCTGGATTACGTGATCGTAAAAATACCACGCTGGAACTTTGATAAATTTAAAGGCGCTAACAAAGAGTTGGGCCTGCAAATGAAATCGGTAGGTGAGGTGATGGGCATTGGCCGAAGCTTTATAGAGGCTTTGCAAAAGGCTTGCCAGAGTTTGGAGATCGGCCGCGCCGGTTTAGGTGCCGATGGCCGCCAGAGCCGCAACCTGGAAGAGATCATGTACAGCCTGGAGCACCCAAGCTGGGACAGGCTGTTCCATATTTACGATGCCCTAAGCTTGGGCGTGCCCATTGAATCGGTACGTAAGGTTACCAAGATAGACCGCTGGTTCCTGAACCAGATTATGGATGTAGTGAACCTGGAAAACGAACTGCGTCGTTATTCATTAAATAATATCCCCGAGGATTTTTTCTTCACCCTTAAACAAAAGGGATTTTCAGATACGCAGATCTCCTACATATTAGGCAACGTAACTGAAGAGGATGTGTACCAGCGCCGCAAAGTGCTGGGCATAAACCGGGTTTATAAAATGGTGGATACCTGCGCGGCAGAGTTCGCCGCCAAAACGCCTTATTACTATTCGACTTACGAAGGGGAGAATGAATCAATAGTATCGGATAAAAAGAAGATTATCGTATTAGGCTCGGGCCCTAACCGCATTGGGCAGGGCATTGAGTTTGATTATAGCTGTGTGCATGGCTTGCTGGCCGCCAAGGAATCGGGTTTTGAAGCTATCATGATCAATTGTAACCCTGAAACGGTATCAACCGACTTTAATATGGCCGATAAGCTATACTTTGAGCCGGTTTACTGGGAGCATGTGCGCGAGATCATCGAACTGGAAAAACCTTATGGTGTAATAGTTCAGCTGGGCGGGCAAACTGCTCTGAAGATGGCTGAAAAGATGCATGAACACGGCATCAGGATAATCGGCACCTCGTTTGATAACATGGATATAGCCGAAGATCGCGGCCGGTTCTCCGACCTGTTGAAAGAGCTGGATATCCCTTATCCGTTATATGGTGTAGCCGAAAGCGCCGAGGAAGCACTGGTAGTGGCACACCAGGTAGGTTACCCTGTACTGGTTCGCCCAAGCTATGTATTAGGCGGGCAAGGCATGAGCATTGTGATAAACGATGAGGACCTGGAAAAAGCTGTTGTGAGTTTATTAAAGAATTTGCCCGGCAACCGTGTGCTGATAGATCACTTTCTTGATCGCGCGGCCGAAGCGGAATCAGACTCGATAAGCGATGGCGAGGATGTGCATATCATAGGGATGATGGAACATATCGAGCCTGCGGGCATCCACTCCGGCGATTCATTTGCCGTGCTGCCGCCGTTCGACCTATCGGATAGCGCCATCAGCCAGATGGAAGAATATACCATAAAAATTGCTAAAGCTTTAAATGTACTTGGCTTGCTGAATATACAATTCGCCATTAAAAATGATAAGGTGTATGTGATCGAGGCTAATCCCCGGGCATCGCGTACGGTACCGTTCATAGCTAAGGCTTATGACGTACCTTACATCAACATTGCCGCCAAAGTAATGCTGGGCGTAAATAAACTGAAAGACTTTACCATTGAGCGCAAACTATGGGGCTATGCCATAAAGGAGCCGATATTCTCATTCGATAAGTTCCCCGAAGTAAACAAGGAGCTTGGGCCCGAAATGAAATCAACCGGCGAGGCCATCCGCTTTATACCAAACCTGCAGGATCCGTACTTCAGGCATTTATACAAGGAAAAATCGATGTATTTGAGCAGGTAGATTTAGGTTTCATCCTCCTTACTCCACCATCAACCCTGTAACTTCAAAATCCAACACATCCTTCGGATTGGTTTTTACGCCATGCTGCTTTTTACCGTTTACGGTATCGCCGGCAAAATGCTGTCCGTCATCGGCTATAAATTGCTTTTGGGCCACGCCTTCAATTATTACGGTACGGCCGGCCAGGTCGGTTGGCAGGTTGATGCCATAGTTCTTAAAATGCGCCGAGATCACTTTCCCGTTACCGGCATCAATAGTGAACCAACCGCCAATTGGTTTGGTTACCTTAATTACTTTGCCCTCAATGGTGGTGCTGATGCGTGTGCGGGTATCCATATAAGCTTCCACTTTCGTGGCATCCATCATAGCTGTAGTATTAGGTTTTGCGCCGAAAACCATGCCATGTGGCAGGGGTGTATGCTGCTGCGCATGCGCAACAATTGAAAATAAGGCGAAAAGAAATATTAATGGCTTCATAACTTGCTATATTTGCACAACAACAATTAATCCACTTGGTTTTGCAATATTTAGGGCTTTTAAATGTTAAAAAATGTGAAAGTATCCAAAAAGTTACCTTGCACTCACTGCAATGCTATACCTTAGCAATAGTTTTGTGCACTTGGTTTAAATTACGTGCGGATACTATTTCAGAGAACAGTTTTTATGATTCAATTTTATTTAAGCCCTAATAAATCTTTATTTTGTCACTTTGTATGTCTATGAAAAAACCCCTATTGAGTAAAATTTCTTTCGCAGTATTAGGACTATTTGTTATACTGATCATAAACAGCTGCGGTAAGAGTACAGGTTCGGGCACTACTCCGGCAACTTTGGCCGATGTAATTACTAATGGGCTTATCAGCAATTTAACTTCAACAACCGCGCAAAGCGGCGGTATCATCACGTTTAACGGCAATGCTATAATCTTAGCCAGCGGCGTATGTTATAGTTCCTCCGATGTAACACCAACTATCGCGGATTCTAAAACCAACGATGTAGGCGCTATAGATCCGGCCGGAACAACTACTTATACCAGCTCTATAACCGGCTTAACGGCAGGTACCGTATATTATCTAAGAGCCTATGCTACTAATAGCGCGGGTACGGCTTATGGTAGCGTGCTGAAATTTACAACCAGCGCCAGCATAAGTGGTATAAATGTTACGGTTAGCACCCTTGCCGGCAGTATAGCGGGCGGATTTATGAATGGCAGCGGTACTGCTGCTTTATTCAGCGGCCCGCAGGGTGTAGCTACTGATGCACAGGGAAATGTGTATGTAGCGGATGGGTTTAACAACTGTATAAGGGAAATTACGCCAGCGGGCGTGGTAACTACTTATGCCGGTAACGGAACCGCCGGTTATACCGACGGCCCCGCCGCCAGCGCCGAATTTTACGGCCCCGAGGCCGTAGCTATCGACGTGCAGGGAGATTTGTACGTATCTGATATTGGTAATAGCGTAATACGCAAAATAACCACGGCCGGCGTGGTAAGTACGTTTGCCGGTAACGGCACCCGTGGTTTTGTAAACGGGGCAGGCACTGTGGCCGAGTTTAATAACCCGCAGGGGTTAGCGGTTGATGCCAGCGGCAACGTATATGTGGCTGATAGGAGCAATGATCTGGTACGCAAAATAACATCGGCAGGTGTGGTAAGCACCTTTGCTGGCTATTACTTAGCCGGTTATGGGCCGATAGCAGGTTCGGCGAACGGAACAGGTGGTAATGCAGAATTTAACAACCCGGTAGCAGTTGCGGTTGACGCCAGCGGTAACGTGTATGTTGCCGATCAAAATAACTACTCTGTTCGTAAAATAACCCAGGCAAATGTGGTAACTACCTTTGCCGGCGGTATTGTACAAACCACCCTGGTAGGTGCGCCGGCGGGCGTAGCTACTGATGCAACAGGAAACGTGTATGTAACCGACCAAAATGGCCGCGTGCTGGAAATTACCACTTCAAGCGTGTTATATATACTGGCGGGCAGCGCCACCCAATCCGGTTATGTGGATGGAGCGGGTGATGTTGCGAGGTTTAGCAGCCCGCAGGGTATAACGGTTGATAGCAAAGGCAATGTTTACGTAGCCGATTTAAACAATAACGTGATCAGGAAACTGGTAGTGAACATTCAATAATATTTGCTTTTTGCAACAGCATAAAGGCAGGATCCCATATTTGGTAATCCTGCCTTTATTGTTTTAGCCAAACAATAAGCCAAAAACCTCCTCAATATTTCCAACGGTTTTCACCTCTATGGTATAGCGCGACAGGTCTATCCGTTTTTTGTCTTTCCCGCCCGATGGCAGGTTATATTTGGAGATGAATATTTGCTCAAAGCCCAGTTTTTGCGCTTCGGCAATGCGTTGTTCCACCCGGTTAACGGCACGAATCTCGCCCGAGAGGCCAATTTCGCCCGCGAAGCAGGTTTTGAAAGGAATGGGAATATCCTCGTTGGAGGAGATGATGGCTGCGGCAAGCCCCAGGTCGATAGCCGGGTCCTCTACACGGATGCCGCCGGTAATGTTCAAAAACACATCCTTGGCGCCCAGCTTAAACCCGCAGCGTTTCTCCAGCACGGCCAATAGCATGCTCATCCGTTTGGTATCAAAGCCGGTTGCGGTGCGCTGTGGCGTGCCATAGGCCGATGTGCTCACCAGCGCCTGCGTTTCTATCAGCATGGGCCGTAAGCCCTCCAAAGTGGCCGATATGGTGATGCCGCTCAAAGGCTCATCACGCTGCGACAGCAATATCTCCGATGGGTTGGATACCTCCCGCAAACCCTCGCCCAGCATCTCGTAAATACCCAGCTCCGAAGCCGAGCCGAAGCGGTTCTTCACCGCCCGTAAAATGCGGTAAACATGGTGCCTGTCGCCCTCAAACTGCAAAACGGTATCAACCATGTGCTCCAGTATTTTGGGGCCCGCTATCATGCCATCCTTGGTAATATGGCCTATCAGGAACACCGGGGTTGAGCTTTCCTTGGCAAAACGCAGCAATTCGGCGGTACACTCCCGCACCTGCGATACGCTGCCCGGAGTAGATTCAATATGCGAGGAATGCAGCGTCTGTATCGAATCCACCACCACCAGGTCCGGCTCCAGTTGTTCTATTTGCTTAAATATATTCTGGGTGGAAGTCTCGGTCAAAATAAAGCAGTTCTTCCCAAATTTCAAAGTATCCTGACGCCTGACGCCCGCCCCCTGACTCTCCGCCGCAGGCTCCAGCCGCTCCGCCCGCATTTTGATCTGCCGCTCACTTTCCTCGCCCGATATATACAGCACCTTAATATTCGGCATGCTCAAAGCCAGTTGCAGCATCAGGGTTGATTTGCCAATGCCCGGCTCGCCGCCTATCAGTACTAACGAACCCGCTACAATGCCGCCGCCCAGCACGCGGTTAAACTCCTTATCGGGCGTAAGCATGCGCTGCTCCTCGTTAAAGGTGATGTGCGGTATTTCCACCGGCTTGTTGGCGCGCTGGGTACTGGTTGAGCTTGCCTTCCAGTTGGGAACAGAGGCGTTGCCCTTCTCGATGATCTCCTCAACAAAAGTGTTCCACTGCTGGCACGAGGGGCATTTACCGAGCCATTTGGCCGATTCAAAGCCGCAGCTCTGGCAAAAATATGCTATTTTAGATTTAGCCAATGTAATTCACAATTTATTTTGCTAAATATAATAGTATTTTGCAGCATTTGCATTGTTTTTTTGCTATCGGTAAAAACAGAGCAGTTTGGCAGCTTAAGGTATCAATGTTCCCTTAGCGCGGCCCTTATTTTTTCGGCCGTAGCCTCCAGTTCGTCTTTGGTAAAGCTTAGTTTGGGGCGGGCAAAGTTCATATCGTCCACCCTGTTCATGGGGATGAGGTGAATGTGGGCATGCGGTACTTCGAGGCCAATAACAGCCACCCCCACCTTTTTGCAGGGAATAGCGGCCTTTATGCCTTCGGCAACAATTTTGGCAAAAAGCTGCAGGCCAACGTAGAGCTCGTCGTCCAGATCGAAGATATAATCAACCTCCGCCTTAGGTATTACCAGCACATGCCCTTCGGCAAGCGGGCTAATATCCAAAAAGGCCAAAAAATCAAGGCTTTCAGCTACCTTATAGGAGGGTATTTCGCCCGATATTATTTTTGAAAAGATGCTCATGGAAGGAATATTTATTGATTTACTGAATTAGTGATTGAGTGAATAGGCTTGAGTTTAAATCGATAATTCAGTAAATCAATAATTTAATAATTACCTGCTTATCTCTAATATTTCAAATTCCATTTTACCGGCGGGTACGGTGATCTCGGTTTTATCGCCCACTTTTTTGCCTAACAGGCCCTTGGCAATTGGCGATGCTACCGATATTTTGCCCGATTTAAGGTCGGCTTCGGTTTCTGATACCAGTTGGTAACTCATGGTGGCGCCGTTACGCACATTTTTAATTTTCACTATCGATAAAGCCAAAACTTTCGACGTATCTATTTTTGATTCATCAAGCAGCCTGGCGTTGGCTACAGCTTCCTGCATTTGCGATATTTTGGCTTCGTGAAGGCCCTGTGCTTCTTTAGCGGCGTCGTATTCGGCATTTTCAGATAGGTCGCCTTTATCGCGCGCCTCGGCAATCGCCTTTGATATGTTAGAGCGTCCTGTTGTTTTTAAATATTGTAATTCTTCCTTTAATTTTTCTAAACCATCTTTGGTATAGTACGATACCTCTGCCATAACTCACAAATTAATTTAATTTCTATTGCTTACCAAAAAAAACCGCCCTCCCTTTTAAGAAGGACGCAATGTATTAAAAAACAAACAAGACTATGTGGGCACCCTGCCTGCATAGTCTTGCTTTGTGTAAAACGAAGATAAGATAATTAAATTTTATAATCCAAATTTTTGTTACGCGCAACAAAAATTTGGATTATAAAATTTAATTACCCGTGATTGGAGATCAGTGGATTAGTGATTAGTTAGCTTCGGTTATTTATACTAATCCACTAACCTCTAATCACTGAATAAGCGCCAGCTTATTCCCCATTACCTCGCTGATCTTGCGGTAGGAGTCGAACGTCCAGCCGGCAACATGCGGGCTTAGCAGCACCTTGCCCGATTGGCGCAGTTCCTCAAACCAGGCTTGTTCGGCCAGCGCCGGGAATTTTTCAACTTCGAGCACATCCAGGCCCGCGCCTAAAATTTTGCCTTGTTTTATGGCATTCAATATGGCTTGTACCTTAGCAGTTTTGCCACGGGATGTGTTGATAAAGAAGATCGGCTTTTTAAAATGGAACAGGTATTCGTCATCCACCAAACCTTCTGTTTCGGGGGTTAGCGGTATGTGCAGACTAAGCACATCGCTGTGCTTTACAATTTCTTCCATACTTACCTCGCGGGCATATTGATCGCTAAAGCCGGTTTTGTATTTATCATAAGCTATCACATTCACCCCAAAACCCGAAAGCTTGCGGGCAAAGCTGCTGCCCATAAACCCGTAACCTATAATGCCCACGGTTTTGTCTTTCAACTCGTAACCACGGTTGGCTTCGCGTTTCCAGCTTCCAGCCCTTATCTCGGCATCCGCAGTGCGGAAATTGTTCATTAAGGATAGCAGCAAGCCAACGGCGTGCTCGCCAACGGCATCCATATTGCCTTCGGGGGCGTTTATGAGGGTAATATTTTTTTCGGCGGCATAAGCCTCGTCAATATTATCCATACCGGCTCCGGCACGGCAAACAAAGCGCAGGTTGGTACCGGCATCTATCACCTTGCGGTCCACATTAAATTTGGAGCGGATAACCAGCCCGGCATACCCGCCAATGATCTCAAGCGCTTCGGCAGGTTTTATTAAGGGTTGATAATCGCAGCTATAGCCCAGGGCTTCGGCCTGCGTCATAAAAATGGGGTGTATATCGTCAACAATAAGGATGTTTTTCAAAACCGTATTCAATTAATGGCTACAAACATATTCAACCCAAGGGAAATTAGCACCACTTTACTGCAATAATGTGAATATTAACCGACTGACGGTTTTGCCAGCAAATATTATTGGCACGCAAATAGCAATACAATTGCAGCAAAAAACGTTTAATAATTATAATACTTAACGATATGAAATTGATCAACTTCAAAAAAATCGGTTCAGATATTAAAGTGCAGGCCGAAGCACTTTCAGAAGAAGGTTTTAAAAAAATATTCGACCATATCGACCAGCTCAATATTAAAAAGGGCGTCGACAAACTGGGCATCGATAAATTTATTGATCAGTGCGCGTACCTGGCGGCTGGTACGGGCATTATATCGGGCAGTGGTGGCCTGTTTACCGCTGTTATAGGTATCCCGGTTGATTTTGTGAACCTGGTTACCCAGCAATTCCGGATAACTATGGCTATTATGTACCATAACAAGGGCAGTTACCAGATAGGTTTTAACGAATTTATGTCGCTCATAGCGGCTTCATTAAAGGTAGAAGCAGGTGTAGCCGTAACCAAAACCGTGATGGAAGGCATTGCCGAAAAATTGCTGATGCTGTTTGGCACCCGTACCGCCGAAAGATTGATCCCCGTAGTGGGCGCGGCCATTGGCGGCACCACCAATTACCTGTTTATTAAGCGCATGGCCAAACAGGTGAAGAAAATGCAACTGGAACCGGTGTTGATAGTGATCAGTTAATAGGAAAGATCAATCGCCAAGTGCGGCAATTTTACACGCAAATTCAGCCAAATTAACAGTTTGCTCGGTGTCAACCGGTTGGCTATTGCGGATAACCAAGATATTGCCAATTATTTCTATTACAAAATTACTGTACATGTTATCTTTTATCACATCTCTAAAACCCTGGGTGATGGCTGCGTTTGCCTTTCCGGCATCGTTGGTTACTACGTAAAAATTACTGCTAAAAACTTTATCGTCTTTAAATTTAAGTTCAATGTGGTTAACCAGTTGTAATACCTTATCGGTAAAAGTTTCGCGCCTTATGAGCACCCTGCCAAAGTCGTGTTTCAAATCAACAAAGGCCCAGGCCTGGCATTTTAAATAATCAAGGTGGGTTCTGCCTGCTGTAAACTGCGATCTTACCTTAACAAAACTTAAATAGCAATCCGTTGCCGGTGAGTTGAGCAATAAAGTGCCGCTTACACTCTCCGCCTGCCCGTTATTAAATAATTCAAACTTATTAATAGGACTCTTACTATCAGGCAAACCGATTTTAAACTTTGCCTTTAGCGCGTTGTAAGCATCTTCTAAAGCCTGTACATCATCGGCAGCCAGGCTTACGGTATTAAATGGAAGATTATGCATTGGGTTTCAGGTGTCATTTTATCGGTTAGCTATTATCTTATTAGTCAGATCCACAAAGTCCGCTACGCTCAGCCTTTCCGCGCGCAGATCGAGCAATGGCTCATCGGTCATTTTCTCTTTATTTATTAATGATGATACCGCGTTGCGGAGCGTCTTTCGCCGCTGGTTAAAGCCGGCCTTTACTACCTGCCAAAATAGCTTCTCATCGCAGTTTAGGGTAGCAGTCTCATTCCTCGTTAGGCGGATGACCGCTGATAGCACCTTTGGCGGCGGGTTAAATACACCCGCTTTTACCGTAAACAAATACTCTACCTTATAATAAGCCTGCAAAAATACGCTCAGTATCCCGTACTCCTTGCTGCCCGGTTTGGAGCTGCAACGCTCGGCTACCTCCTTTTGGAACATGCCTACCACCTCAACTACCTGCGCTCGGTTGTCCAATACCTTAAATAATATCTGCGATGATATATTATAGGGGAAATTACCAATTATACCCAGGGCGCCACTGAAGGTTGAGGCAAAATCCATCTCCAAAAAGTCGGCGTTGAGCAAATGGCTGCCCAATTGCGGATATTTCTTCTTCAAAAAATCGTACGACTCGGTATCTATATCCACCAAAAAAACCTCATACTCGGTTTTCTGCAATAAAAAATCGGAAAGTATCCCCATTCCCGGCCCAACTTCCAGCACCTGCTGGTATTTACCCGCCGGGCGCAAACTCTCCACAATTTTTGCTGCAATATTTTTATCAGTAAGAAAATGCTGACCCAAATGCTTTTTTGCCCTTACCAATGTCATTATTACTCAATTATTTGAGCAAATTAAATCATATTTGCTGTTTATTAGTGAACAAATCTTTTTATTTGCGTTTATTAAAATAGAAGCTCGACGTAAAAAGGCTGAAAGCCGGTCGAAAACAATTATAAATCAACCGCCGCAAAATCTGTGAAATCACCCCAAAATCGGTGAAATCATCATAAAAAATCGGTGGAATCATCATACATATAATGGAAAAATTAAGAATAGGGATCAGTATTGGCGATGTAAATGGCATCGGTTTAGAGATCATCATTAAAACCCTGGCCGATACCCGCATTTACGATTATTGCACCCCTATTGTTTACGGCCATACCAAGGTAGCATCGTTCTACCGCCGCGCTATCGAGGTTAACGAGCTTAATTTTAACGTCATCACCCACCCTTCGCAGGCACAGCCCAAACGCGCCAACATGATCAACTGCTGGAACGAGGATGTGAAGATAGAACCCGGCATTGTTAATAAGGAAGTGGGCAAATACGCCTTCATGTCGCTCGAACATGCTGCTAACGATCTGCTTTCGGGCGATATTGACGCGCTGGTTACCGCGCCCATTAATAAAGATACCATCCAAAGCGAGGATTTCAACTTCCCC
>Ga0302230_10001618_pt1 | contig 14363 bp, 17 predicted proteins | sample II_Palsa_N2_1_FD_193523 | JGI IMG/M metagenome (GOLD analysis project Ga0302230, IMG submission 193523) | Peat permafrost microbial communities from Stordalen Mire near Abisko, Sweden - II_Palsa_N2_1 | ecosystem: Environmental > Terrestrial > Soil > Palsa > Peat permafrost | place: Sweden... | reverse complement strand
TGGAGCTTTATTAGCTGCCGTGACCTTCGCCACCGTTAGAGTTTCAAGGCGCTTCTTCCAGCGACTCATACAACAACATCCCGAGTTAGCCAATTCCTTTACTCGCCCAATGATGGGTACTAGGTATGGGCCGATCCTCCCGTCGAAGATGGATTACCTCAAAGAGAAGCGCTTCAAGGACCTTCCGGATCCTGCCTTAAGGCAGCTAGGGCAACTTTCATTGACATTGCTAACGGCTCATGCCGTCGCATTCACCACGTTTCTCATTTGCACGCTGTGGTGGAGCGCTACTCGGCACAAGTCGTGATGGCTCGACGTCGCTTCTGGCCGCGACCAAAAGTTGCACGATGGTCGGGCGACTGGCACGCTGCTAAGGTCGGCTAGCGACCCGAAACAGACGTTACGGTCAGGCACCCCGGGAGGGGATATGTTCCGCACGACGTATGGATTTGCCTTCCTTGGATTTCTCTGTCTTCATGCGCAGAGCCTCGGCGCACAGATGCCAGACACTGACACGGTAACGAAGCCATGTGACAAAAGTTGCCAGCAGGAAAAGATTGAAGCCCTTTTCAAAGCGATGGATGGAGCGGCCGCATCTAGCCGCCCGAAACCCAGCGACTCCAAGGAGTGCTCTACATTTGACGGACGCAATGTGGCAGATCCGCTTCTGGACGTGTGCGCTAAGCTTAAATATGTCAGGTCAATCGCCGCTGGCACGGACACCAATTTTCCGTGTCCCCGTGATGCGTCCGCACTTGTTGGGCTGCCAGCAGGCAGAATCAGGGCCGTTTGGGGCGAGCCGGATTTCGCTGAGGGTGCAACGTCACCGAACGGCTCACGCGTGAAGACTCAATGGACGTATTTCATAGGGAACTCCAAGCCGGGGGTGTTTGGTGGGGGCTTCCCCGAGTTGTCGCTTCATTTTGATAGCGCTGGCGGTATTCGAAGTGTGAGTTGCGCGCTATCTCGGTAGCGTCGGCTTGCGACCCATGGCAGACATAGCCATCTACACTAGCAACTTGCGAGACCGGAAGCACAAGCCGTGAACTACAAGGTTGCGTACCACGTTGGGGAGACTATAGGCCTCAAGACAAAGGCTAAGGTCGGCTACGTGTCGATGTCGAACGGTTGCTTGCAAATCCGAGGCGAGCCTGAAATTTCGATCGTGCTATCGACAATTCGTTCGATCGAGATCTTTCGCCTGCACGGCACGGCGCGAATGCTCAAGGTCATTCACGAACATGGCACGCTCTATGTCTCGGTGATTCGCTACTGCCTATTTGGCTACTACGTCTCCGTAAACTTCTTTGCAACGGGCCAGTTGATGGACGAGTTGCAGGGAGTCAAGCATGAGAAGGACTCCAATTCACAGGGCAATCCTAGTTTAGTCTTACCCAGTGGGCGTGGAAGAATGCTGAGGGTCTCACTTTGCTTAGTAGCTTTTGCTCTGCTAGCTGGAGCGAGATGGACCGCATTCGGCTTTCTTCCTCGAGGATACGCAGCTCCCGCCTACTTCTTGGCTGGCCTAGTCATCGTCGCAGGGCTATGCAAAGTCGTGGTCCGCCAAGTTGAACAGGAGAAGCAAGCTAAGACCCAAAATGCAGCTCGAGTCGATGATTCTGCCTCTGACGGTCCCGCCGTTTAGCCTAAACGGGATGTCTGGTTTTGGCCGCGAGCGGAAGTTGCGCGAACGTCATTCGGCTGGCACGCTGCTAAGGTCGGCTTCTGACCCGAAACGGACCTAAACTTACCAACAGCTTTTCGATCTTTTCTTTCGAAAGCCTGCAAGCCACACGAGAAAATCCCATGAAGAGGTTGATGCCCGCGCTTCTCATGCTTCTACTCGGAGCGACAGTTTCCGAAGCTGCGTTCGCGCAATCGCCGCAGATGCCATCGACATCTGTCGATGCGGGAAAACAGCCGCTTTGGTTTGTGAGGTTAGTGTCCACGCATGCGGGCAAAGACTTCTGCCCACCGCCGAGTACGCCCTTCCGCGATCTGACTGCCACAGTGCAAGACTCCCCGATATCGCCGGATCAGCTTACCGATAGCGTGGCGATTGCAAGACTGGGGACGAAATACCCATGTAACACGTCGTCCGCATCGACGACTTCCTCAAAACTGTGAGAAGACTACTGGGTCGCATCGCCTGCTTTCTGGAGATAGTTTAACGTCTGTTTGTGGCCGCGAACGGAAGTTGTGCGAAGGTCGAGCGGATGGCACGCTGCTAAGGTCGGCTTACGACCCGCAGCGGACATTTTTTTCAAGCCTGCTCAAGGAAAGGAAGATAGAAGTATGGCTAAGGCAGCGAAGATCGTGATTGGAGCGCTCGTTCTAACACCTGTGCTTTATGTCGCGGCATGCAGCGCCGTCTCAAACCTTCGAGACCAGGGTTTCGCGAAGGTAAGGCCGGGGGATCGCGAGCCTCAGGTGATTGCAGCAATGGGCGAGCCTGCCGATCGTGAGGTGGCGAACAGCATGGGGCACGACCACGGAGCGGTCGCATGCATTGCTCCCTGCGCCCAGCGGCTGTGGTATCGCAACAATCTAGGTCTGGCTGGGGAAGCATGGTTCATAGACTTGGACGAATCTGGGAGAGTGCTGCACACGGCTCATCTGATTTCTCCCTGATGAGGGAAGCTGGAGCCGTTGGACTGGTACTAGACCAAGGTCTTCTTTCCACCCTCATCGGACACACCGAGAACAGAAAAAAAGCACTTGAAAGGGCGATGCTTAGGCAACGTTCTAGGGGCGCGACCACATGGATCGTCGCATTACATTTCTGACCGCCGTTTGTGCATTCGTGATCGCCGGTTTGACTGGCTTCTATCTCGGATATTCACAATGCGGCGGCCCATCTGCACCTCGACTTGCGGCATCCACGACAGCATTAGTCAGCACTCTAGTTTTGGGGTCGGCACAACTCTTCATAACGCGTTCGAAGAACAAGGCAGGGATCGTCTTGGCATATGGGATCTTGGGCTACTACGTAGGTGGTTCACTGGGATGGGTGCACTACATCGCACCGGATACGTTAAGGGAAGTTTTGAAAGAGTTTGTTCACGGGTTTGCCGGCGGCTGTTACTAACCGCTTGTATGAAAAGCCCGGTTTCGACCCGAAGGTCTGCTTTCCCCCGATGGGGCTATGCGTGTTTACCGAGGTGGTGATTTCCATGAAATTTCGCTGGGAGAGCGTTGAATGAAGCAAAGTGCTGCCGCCAACCTTGCATTGGTGTTGGCTGCCCTCGCATCGATGGCACTCTTCTTCGGGTTTACCTTTCTGGCGGGTGATCCAAGACCAGGGAGTCTTATTGAAGAAATTGCGTCAAAGCGCAATTTGGCGCTCGCAATCGAATGCGGCGGCTATGTACTTCTTCTTTGCTCAATTTGGTTGTCCGGGTACAGCTTTATCGTGGCACGAGGCCGGTCCTCGCTTGCGATGCTAGCCTGCATCGCAGTCCTAGGCATTCAAATTTACTTTAACTAAAGGCCTAATTCTGCCGCCTGATTGAAGCCCCGGATGTCCGCTTCTGGCCGCGAATTGCCCTTGCGCGGCGGACGGCCAAGCGGCAATCTCGGGATGGCTGCTCACGACCCGTAGCCGGCATTATGCGGTGCAGCCTCCGTTGAACATGGAATTTCAGAAATGGGCCAAACAACACGGGCCTCTTGGAAGACGCTGCCATCACCCGATAGGCGCGAGCGGTTGGATGTGCCGGAGATTTTCTCTGACGCCGCCGCCGATCGGATGAGGTGTGGCCATGTCCCTGTCGACATGGATGACAGGTGGTTTATCTATTTCGAGGACGGCTGGCTCCACTTTCATCGCAGTTGGACTGGAGCTCACATCTTCGCCCTGAGATTGGATGGTTGCCTAGCCGGTGTCCGGGTCATTGAAGGTTGGGCGAGCCGTGAGCCAGAGCAATATCGCTCTCCAGGTATTGAGCAAGACCGACAGATAGTCGTCGGGCTCATTCACAGCCGCTTCGGTCAGTAGTCTGGTACGTCCGTTCTCGACCCACGGCGCACCTTGCCGTTCGAGCACAATTGGCAAGTCAGGGATACAGGGAGAGCTAGCTTGTCGAGCCGGGCGCGTAAATCGAGGGGGAAATGAAAGCATGATCTTTCTAAGATCCTTACTTATCGGTGTTGTTGGATTCGCTATCGTTGCGATTCTGGCGATAGCGGAATCCTACGTAAGCTGCCTAGTCAGAGGCGTCACTTATAGTCTCTCGCTCGCGTTGCCTATTGCCGGAAAAGGCGGCGCGGTCGTAGGAGTAGCCCTCGCGGTTTTGACGTTCATCGGCAGTCCCAAGCCGCGAACAAAGCACTGAGATGTACATGGGTCAGCTAAGAACCCGTTCGAGGAGGACGGCACCGCCGTATCGGCAAATACGCTAGCCGAATATCCGTAAATCTACGTAGTGGACTTCGGTTATCTGATAGCAAGACTGTCCGCTTCTGGCCGCAAGCGGAAGTTACGCGAAGGTCAGGTGGATGGCACGCTGCTGAGGGCGGCTTACGACCGAGGCTGTGTGAAAACGCAAATTTGCGTTTGAGGCTGGTCAAGATTTGCTCAAATTGGGGCGCGTAGATTCGATTCAGAAGCTCTGACGTTCGGTAAGTCGTCCAGAATTCGCGCAGGAGGCACATGCTTGATGGAAGCTCCGAGTTTTCACACAGCCTGGACCCGGAGCGGACAGTTTTGAAACGGCAACCTGATCAGCGGCGGCCCCAGTCCAATGGCCAATTCTTTCCTTACCCGGACACGACCCGACATGAATAGAAGTGCCCTGAACAAAGTGCTTCCCTGGGTGGCTTGTGCGGTGCTGACTCTACTTGCGGCGTGCACCTCCGGTGTCAAAGGCAAGGGGGCGGATGCGCCTGCCTCACATGCTGCTTCAAACACAACGTCGGCGGCGCCATCGGATACGCAGCTGACAGCCGTTTCCAAACCGACTGACCCAAACGACACTAGGGCGTGGGCCTTCTACCTGGGACAGATCGTTCGGGAAAACACGGCTGGCACGAAGAGCGACCATCTGTACCCCTACCTAGTGCCAGCCGGTAACAGCGAAGATGCTAACGGCCTACGCCAGCGCCAGTTTGAGCTGGTGCATGGCATCGTGGCTCGCGGTGTCCCGGCGGGCGTCACGCTGGTATTCGCTGGTCCGGATTCGGGCAAGACCGCAGAATTCGTGACCGAGGTGTTCAAGGACGTCCAAGCAGACTCGCTCAAGGATGTGATCGTGCTGGTGGTTGGCGATGCCGCCGACCGGGAGAAAGTGACCAGCGCGGTGAGGCGGACTGGCGCCACCGTGCGCTACGCGAACATGTAGGCGCTGGGTGGCCGCTTCCGCCCGAAGCTGACATTGCATAGACGACGTATCAGTAAAACAGGGGAAGTAGATGCGTAAGAGAGTTTTGGCGATTGCCGCTTTAGTCGGCGTGACCATTGTAATTGGCGCAACTTTGGCTAACTCAAGATCGGGGACTTCACTGCCCGGAACGGGGGTTAAGTTGGTGCTGCCGGACAGGATTGTTTCCGCCCCTTTTGGAACGATGTATACCGATGGGAGCCGAGAGACGGTCTTCTCTATCGCTTCTGGATCCGTCGATAAAAATCTGGCGAAAAATGCCACTATGCGCGCGCTATACCCTGACCCGGTAGAGGCCTTTCATAGCGCGACTATTAGTGGTTCTCTCTATAAGCGAACACGCTCAATTGACGGTGGCACATGGGATGGATGGTGGTTGAATGTGGTGAAGGGTGACCACGTGCTCGCCGTCAAGATTTCGGGAGGCTGTGCTAATTCTCCTCGAGCGAGCGCCCCGACCGATCGATGTAGCTGCATCACTTGTGGATCTGATCAGGCCCATGAGCTGGAATGGATCGCGAGCCGAGGCGATTAAGCAGCGCTTGCCTTTGCTGGACGCCTTGGCTTCCATGCTCGGGCCTGAGCATGCAGAGCAGATTGCTTCCTGGAGGAGCCAAATTACCAAAACGATAGAGCGGGAGGCGCGGCGCGAACTGGAGGAGCATCGGGCCAACAACGAACGCTTCGAATAGAAGTCTGTTCCGTTGCGATGGCCTACGTGGGTGCCATCGCACTCCTCAAGAGAGCAGTGCCTCTCTGATCTCCGCTGCCATCACAGGCAAAATCGACGTAAGGTAAGCCGCATGATTCAGTACATCGCCGAGGCACAGGGTCTCTGGTACGAAGGTAGCGGGTCATGGCTGCGCCGAATCCAAGGCAACCCGCTGATTCTTCCGCTGTCGGTGGCCAGGAAAGCGCCGGGCCGGGAATTGTTGTTCCACGAAGACTATTTCAATTCAGCGACGCGAATTCGGCGTGGACGAGTGTTCGAGAAAGATACACGCAATGGTTGGGCTGCGGATTGCGTAGCGCGCTTTCCCAATCGCGATTTGAAGAATGCAGCCAACGACTTCCACGTGAACCGCGCGTACAAAACCGCGGACATCCAGATCAAGCCTGGAATGGAGATCGAGCTTGGGGATCATGGCAGCAGCTCCCGGTGGATTGTCGTTCTTTCAGAACGTATCGGCCTTGAAGGGCACTTTCTCACGCTCAAGTCGAAGACGCTGTTCGGCGTCCTTCCCGAACTAGTCCCTGACGCGATTTCAGAATCCAACAGGCACGATGTCGTGGGCTCGCTCAATGCCGTAGTTGAGGCAGCATCGGTGCAGGCACCGCAGTCGGTGATCGATGCCTGCCGGAATGCTGCGTGTCATGTGATCAGCGCCATGTTTCCCGATTCGAACCCGAATGGTAAGAACGATCTTGGTAAGTTGGTGAAATACCTCGCCAATGACAAGATGGATGCCCTTGCTCATGCAGGCGATCTGATCAACAGGCTGCATAGTCGCGCTAAAGCTAATGCTGCCGCCAGTCGTGGCACCCGACCTGTCTCACGCCGGGATGCAGAACTGGCTGTTGGCGCGATTGCGTTCTTGCTTCAAGACACCGGGTGCGCCGACGATGAGTATCCGAATATCTAAACATCGTCGTAACCACGAGCGATCTTGGAAAGCGTTACATAGACCGGAGGTAATGGATGCCTGGGTTCTTTTCAAAGCTGTTCGACAAAGCGAAACTCTCAAGCCCATTGCCGTCTATTGGCCTACCCCAGCTTCGCGGCAGATCGGAGCGCGGAAACGGAAGAAGGGAGCCACCGACTGAGCTCGATTGGTCTTCTGCCGAATACATACCACTTCCTCCGTCACCGCCAACGTGGGAACTCGACGGCCGTCGAGAGTTTCACCGCGAATACAACGACCCAGCAGCCGGACCCGTATTACAGGCAGGAATGCGAAGCCAGCACGCCAAAGTGGTGAAGCTTGCTTCAACGTTGTCGCCAGAACAGCGACGAGGGCGAGCTGGCGAAGTTGTCGCAAAGGCTTACTCCAAGCTCATCATTCATCGAATGAAAGCAGGTCATTTGGCGGCGGCGGCCAGGCAATGTCTTGAGATGTTCGAGCTCGTCCCCGAAAATGTAAAGGACGTCGACCGCCGTCGCTTTAATAAGATCGTTGCTGAATTAGACGCTTCCGGAAGGAAGCATGAGTTCGCGCGAGTTGATATGGAAGCTTCCGCCGCTCCTCCACTTTTCACCGTCTCGAGCGACGCCCCTTGGACACTCCAGGGGGAGCAAAAGCTTCACCGCGAAGAACGTCCCGATGTGTCATTCGATGTTATCGCTGCGGATGCGCAGGGATTTTGGTTACTCGATCGAGCCGGCCCCAGCGCAGAAGAGTCTCAGGTCGCAGGCGTGCTTCGTCGCGTCGACCGCTTCGGCGCGCCTCTCGGTGAAGCGATGTTGCGGCACGATGTTTACCGCACGGGAACATCGATCGCTGGTTCAAGTGTGGCCATCATGGACTCGAGCGGAACACTTCACGTTTACGACGCGCAGCTGAAGCACATTGTCGAGTCTGATTTGAGTAAAGATCCGCGCGTCGTCGATCACTTTCGGACTATCGAAACGAGCTACTGGGGTGCGTTCAAGTCCCAAGTCCGCGCGGTGGATGTTTCCCCCTCGGGTGATCGATACCTCTTCACATTGGCTGATGAGGCGTGGTGCTGCTCAACGTCAGGCCACGCGGCGTGGGGAGTTGTTACGCCATTGAAGGATGGATGGAAACGCGTTGTTACCCGTAGTGAGCGCTTCGGAATCCGCCAGGACGTTGAAGAGGCACTTCAACTTTTCGGTCTTACGTTGCCTGTTGAGCCCAGTGAAATAAAACAGCGATATCGCAAATTGGCTTTGACGCATCATCCCGATCGAAACGCCGGCAATCCCGCTGCTACCGAGAAAATGAAGGCCCTGAATCAGGCGTTTCAGGTGCTCACCGGCGTGGATCCCGCATCTCTTGTATTTGAGGACTCGGACGTCACTTATTTCGCTCGAACCGCGCCCGATCATGTGATTGAAGTCCAGGGGTTTCGCCTGGAGATCACGGTGACCGGTGGGACTCCGCAGGACTGGGTGTATGCCGCAAGCTTTTCCGCTGACGGCGGAGCGTATTTGGCGACCTACTCCGGAAAGGTCATCTTGGTGGCAAGTGATGGAAAGCCGAAAGTGGTTTACGACATTGGCACCTGTCCGCTGGAAATCGTAAGTACCGAGCATTACACGTACTTTCGCACTCCTACGCGCCTTTACGTCATTGAGGACTACCGAAAGCTAGCCGCATGCATCGACATTTTTAAGCAGGGGCGTCTACTCGTTTCGCCATCAGGCTTCGGTTTACTCACTGGAAAGCACGTGCAATGGTTCACACAAGCCGGAGCGAAAATTGGTGAACTCACCGCCCGCGATCCTATCCGGTCGATCCACGCATCAGCGACAGGGGCAATCATTTCTACCCGACAGCATCAAATAGAGGTCATAGGACTCGTGATCTGATTGCTTCGAGCTGCGGATCTGGCGCCGTCGGGTGACCCGTAGCCACACGCTCACCAGCGGCCAAACTATAAAACTATACTTTGCCATGGCGGCCAAACTATGGTTTAACGCGCACGATGCAAGCCGTTTTCGTATCCGGTCTCAGTTGATCTGGTATCCGTTCGTGTTCGGTTCGATATCAGAGAGCTCATCTACGCCGCCAGTTGTCAGCCGGATCAGGGTGCGGGACCATTCCACTTCGCGCTCGTGATGAAAAGCTGGTGCGATGAACATCGCTACGTACCGCGAAGTCGAAGTTCAACTCATCTGAGCTTATCCAAAGGTGACTTTCGCGACCTTGGTTTACCGTTCACTTTGAGGTTGCTGTATGGGCTTTCTCACTGATCTCGACGTCGGCGCAGGATGGAACTTGCTCGACTTGCAATTTCCTGCCGTCACCCAGATAGAGCAAGGAAACCTGGACCGAGCGTATGTGGCGGCAACCGCCCCAAGTGCGACGACAACGAACGCACCCAAAGCTCTGCAGGCGAAAATAAGGTTCAGGGTATTTTTGTTATCGCTTCTTATGCTCGGCTTGAACTTCATCTTGCCTGCAAGCGCGCAAGAAATAGGCCGAAAGCAGAACGACGTTACGGTGGGCGTAGTTCAGAGGGCGTTTGTCGATGAAGGTAGAAGCAACTGGCAAGGAACAGGGCCACGCCCTCTTGCAACGATCATCTGGTACCCAGCCGTGCCTGGAGCCAGGCTGAAGGCGCCCAATTTCGGGGCTCCTGAGCTCAAGCAATTTTTCGTCTCCTATCCTCTTGCGGAGGATGCCGCTCTCTCTGGTAAACAGAAAAAGTATCCACTCGTCGTACTCTCTCACGGCAATACCAGCTCCGCATTGTCACTTGACTGGCTTGGTTACTATCTGGCGTCGCACGGCTTCGTCGTTGCCGCCGTGAACCATCACGGCAACACATCGGCCGAGGCGGGAGGGCCGATCCCGCAGGGATTTGGAGCTCAATGGGAGCGTGCCAGAGATCTCTCGGTCCTGATCGATAGAATGCTTGGCGACCGGGTCTTTGGACCGCATATCGATGCAGATCGGATCGTTGCAGCAGGTCACTCTTCGGGAGGCGCCACCGTGCTCGAATTGGCCGGTGCCGTCTTCGATCCTGACCAAATAAAGACCTTTTGCGAGAGCCACACGGTTGACGATCCCAACTGCAATCTGCCCCCTGTCATTCAGGCTCAACTGTCTCGATTTGAGGCACTGAAAAAGACTGACGCCGTCGTGCAGGCTTCGGTAGAGCGTTCGCATCTACCCCATAGCGATCCGCGAGTGAAAGCTGTATTTGCGATGGCCCCGGCCCTTGGCGTGGGCGATACCGATGCAAGCCTGAAATCCATTCGGATTCCGGTTTATATCGTGGCTGGGCGAGCTGACAACGTTACGCCGCCAGCAACGAATGCCGAGCGAATCGCGAACCTGATCTCGACATCCACTCTCACTCTTCTACCGGGGATGGTGGGACACGCAACCTTTGGCAGCTTGTGCACGCCTGCAGGGATCAAGTCCCCGGATTGGGGAAGTTGGGTCTGCCACGACGAAGAGGGCGTCAATCGGGCGCGGGTGCATGAGCAGACCGAAGAGTTGGCGCTTCCCTTTTTCCAAAGTGTTCTCGCAGTGAAGTAGCGCTGTCTGCCGATGCACTACGCTCCAGGGCATGCTTTCACATCGAGCGCATCATCTATTTTCATCCCATATCACTAAAATATTCATACATATCTGTACGAAATGATAGGCCACGCCTAGACTGCGCCCACTACCGCAGCCCGAGTATTGGGCTGGGAGCTAAAGCCGCTCGATCCCCCGTTCAGGAGCAGCCACATGGGCGCGCAGCCCAAAGAGAAGCACTTCCGTATGCCCGATGGGCACACGGAAGTTGTATTCATTCCAGAGCACTCTCGCCGGTGGTTTGCGCTCGCGGTGTTGCTTATGGGTGCATTCCTGCCACCCCTCGATTTCAATGTCGTCAATTTGGCGTTGCCGGTAATCCGGCTGAATCTCGGCGCGACGTCGAGCGCGGTGCAGTTCATTATTTCGGCCTACGCTGCCACCTACGCGGTGTTCCTGATCACGGGCGGACGGCTCGGCGACCGGTTCGGTCGTAAGCGGATGTTTGTGCTTGGCGTGGTGGGTTTTACCGTCGCCTCCGTATTGTGCGGAATGGCATGGTCGCCGAACGTGCTGATCGCCGGCCGCATCCTGCAAGGTCTGATGGCGACCGCGATGGCGCCGCAAGTTCTGGCTTCGATTCGGGTGTTGTTTCCGCCAGCGGAACAGAGCCGGGCACTTGCGCTTTATGGCGCCACCTTTGGTCTGGCCAACATCTGCGGTCAGCTGCTCGGTGGCGTACTGGTTTCAGCCCATCCGTTTGGACTGCCCTGGCAAGCGATCTTCCTGATCAATGTACCGATCGGCATCGCTGCCCTCGTCGGCAGTGTTTTTTTCCTGAGTGACTCGCGGGAGGAACATGCGCAAGGACTCGACCTTGGCGGCGTCGTGCTGCTCTCGGTAACCCTGGGCATGCTGGTCTACCCGCTGGTCGAGGGTCGCGAGACCGGGTGGCCGTTGTGGATCATCGCCATGCTTGCGGTGTCGCCAATGACACTTTTCGCTTTCATCCGGTTCGAAAAGCGACTTGCGGATCGTGGCGGCTCACCGCTCGTGGATCTCTCGCTATTTCGCAACCACAGTTTCGTCGTGGGCATCGCGATGGCTGTGGCGTTCTACATGCAGTCTTCGTTTTTCCTGACCCTTTCCGTGTACCTGCAGAGTGGACTCCACATGACGCCGTTCGATGCCGGCGTCGCGACGCTGCCCTATGTTGGCGGGGGTTTCCTTGCGTCGTTGGCATCTTCGCACCTGATGCATCGCCTTGGCGTGCGCGCGTTGACACTGGGCTTCGCCCTTCAGGTGCTTGGTTTCGCCATCGTCATGCTGGCGGTCAGCCACACGCTTCCCGCAGGCCTGAAGATCGGCCTGGCATGCGCAGGGCTGGGCTTCGGCACGGTGATGCCTTCGGTCATCAAGGCCGTCATCGGCGGTATTGACCCGCGCCACGCCGGATTGGCTTCAGGAGTTGCGATCTCCGCCTTGCAGATCGGCGCTTCGCTGGGCGTTGCGATCATCGGTGGAATTTTCTACAGCGCGCTCGGCACAGAACACAGTCTGGATGCCTATGCGCACGCGTTCACCTCGGCCCTGGGATGCAATGTTGTGCTGCTTGCGCTCGGTGGCGTGCTGTCGTTGTGGCTGCCTGGCGAAAAGCGCGCTGCCGAACCACTGCTACGGCTTGCCAGCGATCTTGAAACATGAGGCAAAGAAATGCTTCGTCCCACAACAAAGCTTCCGCCGGCGGAACACGTCATCATTTCGCGATCAGATGTAGCGATCACGGTTCCGGGCAAGCAGATCTCTACACGGGCCATGGCCGTGACCACGGCGAGACATCGCGGAAGTCATCGACACCACGCACTGTCTGCTGCGCCGTTTCGCGCCCATGCCGCTAACCCCCTGGAGTACGTTTAAATGTTGAGGATTGTGCGGCTGGCGTTAGACCGGCCCTATACGTTTGTCGTCCTCGCGATGTTGATCATGATCATCGGCCCGCTCGCGGCGCTGCGTACACCGACCGACATCTTCCCGGACATCCGCATTCCGGTGATTGCCGTGGTGTGGCAGTACACCGGCCTGCCGCCCGACCAGATGGCCGGACGCATCGCCTCACCGTTTGAGCGCGTGCTGACCACGACGGTCAATGACGTGGAGCACATCGAGGCCAAATCGATCGGTGGCTTCGGCATCATCAAGATCTTCTTCCAGCCCACGGTCAACATCGCTACGGCCAACGCGCAGGTCACCGCAGTGTCGCAGACGCTGCTCAAGCAGCTACCTCCGGGCATCACCCCGCCGCTGATCCTCAACTACAACGCCTCTACCGTGCCTATCCTGCAGCTCGCACTCTCGGGCAACGGCTTGAGCGAACAGAACCTGGGCGATCTTGGCCTGAACATCCTGCGGCCGCAGCTGGTGTCGGTGGCCGGTGCAGCAATTCCATACCCGTATGGCGGCAAGACGCGCCAGGTACAGATCGACGTGGACCCAGCCGCGCTGCAAGCGCGCGGCTTATCCGCGCAGGACGTTGCCAACGCATTGGCAGCGCAAAACCTGATCGTGCCGATAGGCACGCAGAAAGTCGGCACGTTCGAGTACACGCTGCAACTCAACAATGCACCATCGGATATCAATGCGCTGGGTGATCTGCCGGTCAAGACCGTCAATGGCACCACGGTGTATATCCGCGACGTAGCTCATGTGCTCGACGGCAGTCCGCCGCAAACCAACATCGTGCATGTAGACGGCCATCGCTCGGTGCTGCTCAGTGTGTTGAAGAACGGCTCGGCTTCGACGCTGGCGATCGTGAGCGGAATCAAGCAACGCCTCGCAGACAGCAAGGGCATTCTGCCAGACAACCTGAAAGTGGCACCGATCGGCGATCAGTCGCTGTTCGTGCGTGCGGCGATCAGCGGTGTGGCACGCGAGGGTGTGATCGCGGCGGCGCTGACCAGTTTGATGATTCTTCTATTTCTGGGCAGCTGGCGTTCGACCGTGATCATTGCGATCTCGATCCCACTGGCGATTCTGGGCGCGATCATCCTGCTATCGGTGTTTGGCGAAACGCTCAACATCATGACGCTGGGCGGCCTGGCACTCGCGGTCGGCATCCTGGTCGACGATGCCACGGTGACCATCGAAAATATCAACTGGCATCTGGAGCACGGCAAGGACACGGAGACGGCGATCATGGATGGCGCACGCCAGATCGTGACGCCGGCCTTCGTATCACTGTTGTGCATCTGCATCGTGTTCGTGCCGATGTTTTTCCTGGACGGCGTGGCACGCTTCCTGTTCGTGCCGATGGCAGAAGCCGTGATGTTCGCGATGATCTGCTCGTTCATCCTGTCGCGCACCCTGGTGCCGACCATGGCGAAGTTCCTGCTTAAGCCGCATGCGTCGCCTACGAACGAAGATGGCACCAGCGTCGCGCTGCCACCGTCGCGTAATCCGCTGGTGCGCTTCCAGCGTGCGTTCGAGGCGCGCTTCGAGAAGATTCGCGGCTCCTACCACGCGCTTCTCGAGCTGGCGCTTGGCCATCGCAAACCTTTCGTCATCGGCTTTCTCGCCTTCGTTGCGGTCTCGATGCTGTTGGTACCGTTTCTGGGGCGTAACTTCTTTCCCGATGTGGACGGCGGGCAGATTCTGATGCACGTGCGCGCGCAGATCGGCACCCGCATGGAAGACACCTCCACGTTGTTCGCGAGCATCGAACAAAACGTCAAGCAGGTGATTCCCGCCGACGAGCTGGGCACGGTGGTCGACAACATCG
>Ga0302230_10001616_pt1 | contig 14369 bp, 12 predicted proteins | sample II_Palsa_N2_1_FD_193523 | JGI IMG/M metagenome (GOLD analysis project Ga0302230, IMG submission 193523) | Peat permafrost microbial communities from Stordalen Mire near Abisko, Sweden - II_Palsa_N2_1 | ecosystem: Environmental > Terrestrial > Soil > Palsa > Peat permafrost | place: Sweden... | reverse complement strand
CAGCGTCGACTGCTGCCCGCTGCTGTGGCGAGAAAAGATATCTTCGACACGGCGACTCAATTTCTTGACGCTAACCGGAAAGGATCAACGGCCCAAATTTCGTTGGCGTCAAGATGCGATTGTATTCGATGAAGCCACTCCGCGAGTGGAGTTAGGCTTATGCCAGGCGAAATCGAACTGCCGAAGGACTCAGAAATGAACGGCGCATCGTCTTCCGAACGGCGGACCACCTGAACAATATGAGTGATGCCGCGCATGCGAGGATGATTATTCGCCCAAGCAGGTTCTCCAATTTTTAGTCCAATCGTGGCACATCGTGGAAGGCTACGAGTGCTAATTTCCCGCTCAGACAGAATGAATGCCGTTCGTGCCTCAAGCTCATGGATCATCCGATCTGACTACGATTGCATGGCTTTTATGTCATCGGCGGCGAAGACGGCGCTGTCGGCTGCCCGGTTTTCCTCTTGCATGGCTTGCATAAGAAGCAGCGAGACCCATCCAGAACAATCAATGACCGGTGGGTTCATCGCCAACCCTTCGGCCTTTACCCCTCGCTTGTATCCGGCTCGGCCTGTGTAGCGCTGCACAAGTCGCCACATCGCCGCCTCTGCTGTCTCGAATGGCATGGTGTTCCTGCAACTGAATTGCCCAGGCACATTATCTACCGCTTACGTTGCCTGCATAGACTGTCCGCCATGACAGACTCTCGTAATCCTTTACACAATGCTCGTCAACGTATTTGCCCGACGTTGATCAGATCCGCCTCTTTAGCGAAGTCAAAATTTCGTCCCAGACTGCTAGAAAGGCTGGCCGATCGGTTTCGGCGAGGCCAGTCGTCGTATCCAGGGTAATTTCCACCATGGGCTCTGCGGCATGATCTTTCCCAGTCTGCACGCTCCATTGCAGCGACATTGACTGATCATCCTTGGTTACGTATCCGTATTCGTCTCCGCTGCGGCCTGCGAGAGACCGATTGCCGCGCCTCACAATTGTGGTATTGCTTGAAATGAAATTCGCTAGCGGTAGGGGTAGGAGACTCATCCTATCCAAGATATTGCCACCAGAATCATTTGCCTCGCTATTGGTCATGATCGTCATTGAGGCATTTATCTTCTGCAGGTCGGCAGTCATCGTGACTCTCTCTCCGCCCGCGTATTGACCAGGAATAAATCCGTGGTCGATACACAACCCATGCTCCTTAGGTACACTCAGCGGATCGCGTGGAATGATCGATGCCAGCAACTGGCGCACAGAAATTTTTGCGCCATCCAAATAATTCTTGGTTGCTTGGACCTGCAAGAAAAACGACGTGTCTTGCTTTAGCGTGAAACCTCGGACAGTGAAGAGGTTATCCGTGTCCTGAGTTACAAAAATTTCAGCATCAGGCGTTCCGATATTGGGCTCTGAAATTGGACCATCTTTCTTGTGTAATTTTTCCTCCCCGACGCGCTTTTGAATCTCAGCTTCCAGCATTGCAGGATTTGACGGGTACTGCACCTCGATATCGACGTCCTTAAAGCTTTGGGATAAGTGAAAGCCAGCTATCGGGGTCGGCACGTCTATCACGTACCGCCCGACGCATAAGGGTTGGGCAACCGAGGCAACGGGGTTGTTCATATTCTGGTCCTGATGGTTGCTACACGCCGAAAACTGGCTGATGGCTACTGTCAAAGCAGCAGCCACAACGACGATCCTAGAGTTCATGAGTCAGCCCAGTCAGCGCTTTGCGCAATTTTTGCGATGGCATATTTGGATACGGCCATGACTTCGGTCATGCTCGGAAGGTATGCACTTTGGTGATCAAAGCCTGTCAGGCCGAATTGTTCAATAGACCCTCCAACTTTACCGGGGGCCAAGCCAGACTCTTGCGGAACAGTGCCGTCTCCAGGTGTGGTTGCATCCTGCAGTTGGAAGCGGTCTGTGATATCCCCCATCCAAGACGCATGACTCGCTTTGGCCTCCACAGTACCGGCACCATCATCACTCGTCGGCTTACCGTCTAGGGCGAGTGCTTTCAGTTCTTGCTGCGAATCGAAAACGGAAAAGGGGCCGCGCATTGCGTATCGCAACGTTCCAATATCCCATTCGATTTTCCCCCAGGAGTGGTGAGCAGGGTCCGAGCCATAGAACGAATACGTTGTTGGATGGTACCGATTACCCAAATTTTTATGGAAGTCCTGAGCAGATGAAAGACAAAATTTGTATCTTTCCCATGCTTTATCGGCGAGGCCATTGGCGTTTGGACCATCCGTATGCGCAGAGGATGCGGACGAATTGATAGGGTCCAGCCAAGCTGGATTAACAAGTCGCCACCATTTATCTTTCTCTTGGTAAATTTTATCGTATGGCTCGCCATCCACCTTGTAGATGGTATCGTTGATTTTGATAGTTAGCCAACCACTTGGATAAGTTTGATTCGGAAGTAGCTGTAACCCCCCGGGCGATTGTGCCAAGACGGGTGTGACATCCGGCCCATAGGCACCAAGAAATAGCCATGTGGCTAATTTCGTGGGAGAAATCCCCCCAGTCTCGTTACCCGCTCTCATGCGCTTGTAGGCGGCTGGTGCGCCGAGCGCTGGCATGGCGCCATGAAGAATACCCAGCACCTTATCCTGCGCGTTACCTATCGACGGATGAACCGCAGCGCGAGCCACCAGACCACCCATCGAATGAGTGACGAGGATGACTTTCTTAACGGCTTTGCTTCCCCATTTGACCTTGTAGCTGGCGAGAATTCGGTCGATTTCAGCCGCGAGATCTTTGCCTGATTGTTCATTTGACTGTAGCCAGTTATAGCCAACCGCGTGAACCGGATACCAGTACTTCGCAACGTTAGTCAGTTCCGACGTACTCAACTTGAGTAGATGTTCTTTACCCTCGGTATGGATTAAATTTCCACCATCATGAAATGCGGACCAGGAAGACGTTATTTCAGCGCTGCCACGATGTGAATCCCATAGCATGATCTCATTTAATTCATGCTCAAGATATTCAAGGAACGGGCCGTAACTGTTCCAATAAACTGTTCCCCATCCGCGCGCTGTCAGCAGTTTTTCGCCAAATCCATTTTCGACTCGGACAAGCCGTTTTCCTTCCACAGCCAGAGCGTTGTCCACTATGGCGTTACTTGGATTAAAAATAGCTTGCCTGCCCGCCGGTCCTTGTTTGATTATCCGGATCGCGCAACTAGCTGAGTCTGGACGCCAGATATTTTTAATGCCATTAGACAGATTCGGATCTTTTGCTTTGAGGTTCGACCCCATGATGCCGGGAACAAACACGATCGGTATGATCCGATCTGGATGCAGCAAACATTCGGCCCGAGAGGTATCGCTGACGGGAGATGTCTGTGAATGCCAACAGGGCAACCCATCGTCGTCATATTCGCGCGGTACAGTTCTATTTGTTGAGTCCATCAATCTGGGTCCGGCAAATATTTAAACTTCAGAGGCTCGGAAAGTGAACTCTTCTGCACACCAGTCCGACCTTGCGCATCAGTTCTACCAAGAATGATTGAACCATCGCTACGCATAATCTGGAAACGTCTATTTGCCATCGGTTCGCCGGTTGCCTGATGTCGAAGAATGAATTGTTCATCAAGAGGCATGTCCGGCCAGGAATTCATTGCGCGTGCATAAGTGGTCGGCCCGGAAAACGAATGCTGCGTGCCCTTGATACTGATCAGCCCCGGTGCATGCATTTCGATGTTGCCGTCGGAAATACGAATGTAAGCACCGCCTGCCGTAAGCAAGATTTCCTGCTTGGCCGCAGCTTCAATGCTGTCCGTGGCGGAGACCAAGCTTAGCGTTTTCTGCGCGGTGAGTTCAATATTGCCGGAGTGAGCTTGGATCTCAATCTTGCCTTTGGCGGCGAACACCTTCATCCCGGCGTTTTGCACGAACAGGCTGATTTTCTCGGCGATACTGGCGACTAATGATTTGCCAGTTGCAATAAATGTGCTTTGCCCGCTCACGACGTTGATCTGCTCGCCAGCATAGATCTGGTTCGATTTCTGCGTCGACAGTGCAATTCCGGCCGGACTCGCCAGCAGCATGATGGGGTCCTTGAAGCCGTTGGCGTTACCTGTGCCGCCGCCTGCGGTAATACCGCCTGAGGTTGTGCCGGCGATGCTGGTCTGCGTGGCATCGGTGAAGGTTTTGAGGGCGTCATACCCATCTTTGAGACTTTCGGCTTGATGTGCCTCACTGGCCTCCGACATTGATTCGAGCAAACTTTCCGAATTGATCAGTTGGCTGGAAGCAGGACGCGCATCGAACGGTTGACTGCCCATGCTGGCCGGGTAGGTGGTCACGTACAAACCTTGCCCGGCCCTTAGTGCACCGTAGGATTCGGTCTTAAGGTCAAAGCCGCTGCCCAGATAATTGCCGCGTGAGTTGCCGTTTTGATCGATCAAATAACCCAGGTGTAAATGTGAATTGCTGCTGGTGCTAAAAAGCTGGGTGCGATTCTGCCCCGTCGCATCATCCATCACGAGCTGGTTAAAACCAGCGCCCTGATGCTCTTTGGACTGGTAGCCGGAGAGCAAACCATTGGAATGCCAACTCGGTGTCTTCGACCCGTTATACACGCGGGAAGTAACCAGAGGTCTATCACCGTCGTTATCCAGGAATGAAATTACGACCTCTTCACCGATTCTGGGGACGTGGACGCCGCCGCTACTATCCCCCGCGTTGGAGTAGGCCACCCGGACCCAGGATGAGGCGTTTTCGTCGCCAGGATTCAGGTGGTCCCAATGCATCTGGACTTTGACGCGGTTTAACTCGTCGGTATAAACCTCTTGGTTGGCCGGACCGACCACAATCGCGGTTTGCAGCGACATTTCAGGTTTGGGGTGCTCGAAGGGGCTGTGATATGGGATCGCCTTGCGTTGCACTTCGATCTGCGCCAAGAAGAACCCTTGGCTGCCGTCAGGATGCAGGATGGATAAACCGCCGGCAGGGGTCGCCTGCTGCGCTTTCACCTCATCCACCTGAGGTTTTAAACTAAACAGGAAATTCGACGTATCCGACACCGGCAGATTGTTCTCAATAAACCACTGGGTCTCGATAATCCCGAATTGCCGGTTGGCCTGGCTATCGCTGCTGTGTCCCGGGCAGTCGGTCAATTCAAACCAGTATCCAGCATCGAGGTTACGCACCCCGCCTGAGCCAAAGAACCGCTTGGAGCGCGATTCCCACTCTTCCATCCGGATCTTGGCTAAATTATCGCTGCCGGATTGCTGGCCGAACGTGTATGACCCGCTGTATTCATACACCTCGGTTTGCGAGGGCAAGTTACCTTGGTTCGGCAGCGTCGGGGTCGAGGTACCATTGGCTAGGCTCGACGGTCCACCCGGAGCTTTGTAGTCGAAGGTCCGGGTGGTGAGCGTCGTACTTTGCAAGGTCCGTTCACCCGACCATTGAACCAGCGCATTCGTTTCGCTGCTGGTCCCGGCCCGATAGAACGACACCGTCTGCGGCGACAACGCAGGAAACGCATCGAGCGTATCCGTAATCACCACCGTGTGCGACTTACCATCCGTCTGCTCGATATAACAATACCAACCTTCCTGCTCCATCAAGCGCATGCAGAAATTCCAGTCATCTTCGTACTGCACACAATACGAACGCGGCTGCACCGGCTGGCGCGAAGTCAAACGCAGATCAAAACGAAACGCCCCTTGCGCCTGCGGATGCTGATTAAACACATCCGTCAAAATCAAGTCGGCCGTCTTATCCTGCCAAATCCGCGCATCGCTTCTAAAGCGCAGGAAATTGAGCCAGGAGGCAAAGCCGATCTGGTAATGGCCTAGGTTTCCATCCGACCCCAAACGGGCGGCCTTATGAACATATCCATGATGAGGCAAATACGATTGATCCGATTGCAAGATCCACAGCGTCACCGGCTGGGCAATCAGGGTTTTGAGTTCGATGGTGTCGGAGGTGGACAGCGCATCAACGGTAAACAATCCATCGCGCCCGATGCGTGAATGACCGACAACTCTTTGCGGCAACAGGACGTTATTACCGAGCGGCGTATCCAGTTTGACCAGGCGGCTGCTTTGCACCAATCCGTTGCTTAAAGCCAAGATGCTGTCCAGCGCTGCCATACCGTCTACCCGTCGATTCACTGAGGCCTCAATACTAGCGTACCCACCTTGCGAAAGGATTACAGCGATTCCATGTCCAGCGGCGTTGGTATTGCAGCTCGGTTGGTACCTTTCCGCAATCCCCCTCGGTGTATCGAACTCGTACCGACTAGGGAATCAGTCGAAGAAGCGACGCCTCTACATGGAGCTCACCTTACCGGCCTCTTCGCAGCGTATCGACTCGCCGCGGTACATCGGCACTACGGAAAGGCCCCCGCTACAAACTCTCTGAGATTGTCAATCGACACGATTCGGTCAGACGGTAGTGGCAAGTCTTTTACATAGCTGAACGGCACCGTCACACTCGTGACCAATGGATGTTCGATTCGGAGCCTAGTCGAGGGCAGTCCCAAGTGCTTTGCAACACGGTCAGGATTGGCGCGAATCCACTCGATCCGCCTCAGATGCTTGTGCAAATGGTCACCTTCTCGGCCGGCAAATCGTGCGCAGCTTTGAGCTATCTCGGACACGGTGCGCATGCTTTTCAGGCGCTTGCACTCAATGGCTAACACATCGCCAGACTGACGCCATGCAAGCACATCGACGTCCCCGAGATCCGGAGACTTACCGGCGCCGAGTTGCGACAACTTGACTTCCTCCTGAGTATTCCATTCGAGCTCCCGCAGTATGGATGCTACGTCGTGCGTAAAATCTCGACCGGCCTCGTCTACCTTCGCACCGACGTATGAGCGCATCTCTCGTGACTCAAAGACATCTTTGTCGAAACGACCGTTGATCGTCGAATCCAAGAGGTACGTCAATGAATCGCGAAGTGTGCCAACCCCAGCGACGTAGTAGGTTTCCTCGCCGTCCTTGCATGTAATCAAGGGGCGCAACATGACTGAAAACCGTCTCTCGAATCTCCATGGTTCTACGTCTCTCGGTTTTTGTGGCGGCTGCGGTGCCCAGCTTGAGCGTGCCGGGAGTGCAAAGCATTTCACAAATGCATCGACGTCGTCGGTACTCACGGTGAGTGCTTTGCAAAGCAGTTTCAATTCCGCACAGGTGAACCCCCGCACGATCACTTCATCTTCGACAAAAACATCAATCAGCATCGCACTAATCTCGACGAACGCAGCACAGTCGAGGCCATACTCGGCCTTGAATGCTTTTTTATAGAGAGGGTCATCGTGGAATCCTTGCGGCACATCTGCCGGAGATTGCGACGGCACGACCCACTCTTCGTACGATTCGGCGGCGTCGGCATATCCAGCGGCGAACGTCCGTTTCTTGTAGGGAACGCCAATCTCCTCCAGCAGGTCAGGGGAAAAGACGTATGCACCGCTCGGTGCGATGGTGATACCTTTGGACGAAAGGCCGTGATAAATCGTTTCCGAGTGCCTTCCAAGCGATATCAGGGTGCTCATCAAACCATAGAGTTCGTCGACCGAGAAATCGTCAGGCGTCTCTCCGCCTGTCGTAGCGCATTCACACACGGCGGCCTCGACCAAAGTCCGTAGTGTGACGCTCATTTCCGTACGTTCCGTGTCTGCTTTACTCGCCGCCCCGAGGCCGTCTTCAGCCCCATAAAGGGCTTGCACCGCGCGGGCGGTGGAGCGCCACCGGAATTTGTCATTTAACTGAGTTTCGTGCAAAAACAGCAGGTGCGATACTAGTTGTCGCTTATTGAACTGACGCAACTTCTCGACCACTTTGACCATCAGGTGAGTAACGGCCGCATTCAACGCCTTACAGCTTTCTTCCCGGGCGAGGATTTGTCGCTTTTGAATGACCGGGTAGAACTCGAATGCAGTCCGCTGCGCTGCTCCGACGTGCTCATCTGGCCGCTCGAACACCGGATTTGCCAACTTCGCCAATAAATACTCAACTGGGTCCAGGTTCTCGAATGCATGGAACATCTTTGCGTTAGGTCCGCCCAACGCCAATACTGCACGTTCCTCGTTTGATAGTAACGAGGCACCAGGCATGTCTGGTGAAATCAGAAAAGGTTCCAAACCAGATAGAACGGCCGCTAGGAATTTTCGTTCCCCATCATTTGACGTCCCCGAAAATGTCCGCAAGAACGCTGGGCCTGGCGTAACCTTCACGAGCGAGACTTTGGTATGCCGCAAAAGCTCGTATTTTTCGTCCTCCAACGGACACTCCATAGCTTCTTCCACCGACAACACACGCCTAAAATCAAGAAGCAGTTCCACTGCAGCCACGGCGTATCTCAGCCGAGGAGTGATTTTAAGCAGCGCGATAGGCAGCAGCAGTTTGAGCTCGTCCCAAGCCCTATGCTTTGCGTATCCAAGCCTATCTTCCCCGGCAGTTCCGGTCGCCGAGACCCAAATCGTTGTATCCAGTACATCAAAGCAGAAACATCGAGCGCCAGCTAGCAACCGAGTCATGCTAAGGAAAACGGGCTGTTCTCTGACAATCGAATATATGTCGTCGCGGTTCTCGCGAAACACCGTGTCATAACCCCCGAAAGCATTGAGTTCACAATGACGGTCAACGGAGCGTCGGTGCCTGGCACGAAACCCTGTAAGGTGGTCGGTCCCAAGCTGAAGATGCGCCGCTCCGCTTCTCGGGAGGTCTGCCGGCAAGATGTAGCAATCCTGCTCCAACCAGTAGGCGTAGAGATTGAGAAGACCGCTCAAGTTTCCAAATTCGTACCCTTGCGCTGCCAACCGTGCTCTCTGGGTGAGCATGAGGGTCATCCGATTAAGGGCCCCCTTCTTGTCCCATGCCACGAATTCAAGGTCCTGCAGTCGACACAAGTCGAGGCTCCAGCATGCCCGCGGCGCTGCTGTCTCAAATAGTACAGCTCCCCCGAGGTGCCCAAAGAGCGCTACGGTATGGCCGAATGCAAATGGACCGCTCGATTCAATACGACTTCTTACGCTGGCTACATGACTTTCAATCTGAGCTTGCTCGAAGGTACTGTGCTCTCGCGGCTCTAGAAACCCGATGTTAACAACGCGTTCAAGTTCATCCCAAAGCACGAACAAATGAAAATATCTCCGCTGACCCAGTCGAAACACGGCACTAAGACCCAGCTCGCCACATACCGCAACGTGTTCCGGAAGCGTCAGCTGTTCGACCTCGTGTCGGCCCCCTATCCCCAAACTGTCGCTAGCGCGCTTGAACACAAGCTGGTTCACTGCGTCCTGGAAAAGCCTCAGCTGCCCGTGGGACGATAGCTCCAGTAACAGATAGCGTCGTGCGGCGTAAGTCACCGCAGAAGGCAAGGCAAGAACGACGCAGTCGTTGAACCCAATTAAAGGAGCCTGCTGGAGCGCCGACTCTGCAAAGTTCTCTGTGAAGGTTGAGAGGTCGCCTACAGGGCTAAATATAAAAGGTCGCAACTCAGAAAGATCGACGCCAGCTTCCTCGAGTTCACTCAAGCTGACAACTGCTCGCGCGTTCGTAGCGTTCCAATTGAAAGCGATGCTGTCGGGAAATGGGCCCTTCGGGGCTGACGGTTCAATTGTCCATCTCGCCAAACTCGCACGGCGGAGGACGAAATCCGATAACTTGAGCAACGCGTAGACCGGGCGAAGCGTTTCGTCAGCTTGTTCGCCCGCGTTCTCCAACAATTCGAGCATCATATTCAACGAGCCATCGGGGGTCTCCCACAAGCCACCAAGCACGAGGAATTCGCCGACCGCTGACACGACGTTCACCACGAACATGTCCTCGGGCGGGTCCTCCATTGTAGCAACCGGATGCTTCCCCAACTGTCGGTTCAACCAATTGAGCACGTTCTTTGGGCTAACGGGCGTATTTCCTTCACAGTTCGCGACGATGAAATGCGTCAGAATTTCAAGCCGATAGGTACTCGCCTGAAACTGCGGAAGTGTCATCAAACCTGCAACAGCCGCCAGTGCTTGCCTCTTCGAGTACTTTGCCAACATGTTTGGCAGATGCGGAACCGCTGTGACATCGAGCCGCCTGCTCGCGTTGAGCTCAAATGGATACCGCAAAGTCGATGAGATATCTTGCATAATTTCGGTTCAACTCAGCGATTTTGAAAATACGTTGTCGAATTCGGTCGCCGCTTTTCGAAACGAAAGGCAACGCTTGGTCGACGCCGCTTTCCACATGTTAGAACGATGGATAGGCCTATGTCCTAAAATACCGCCAATACCGCTCTGCGAAGACTTGGATAAGGTACCGAGACGATGACTCACGGTTTTCGGGCAATAGCGCGTACGATTCTTGATGAATTTGGGGGTGTCAGCTGCGATTATCGAGGTACGGTTAGCGCATGGGTCAAGGACCCTCTGGGGCAGGCTCATACACCTTCATTCATAGCTCAGCTACCTATCCGATGACTGGCCCACCAACCACGCAGGGAGTCAATCCCTCGGGGTGCCGTCTAGCTGACCGGCTATAATTCGACTCAAACGGCTCGGTACCTTCCACGGCATCAAGCCATAGCTTGCAGCCGCTCAATATTTCGCCGACGAATTCGTCGAGTTGAATCATCAAGACCTTGCCGGCAACCAGACAATAATGGAGTCCATAGTTCGGAAGGCCGGGCTCTACGAACATGATATTGCTGAATTGATCGTTTTGCCTTTGGCTGCGGCCCTGATGCAACATGGCACATCGAAACCCATAGCAGGATTGCCCGGAAAGCGGATTCGTCCGCCCTCGAGTTTCGAGCAATCTCGGACGCACCCACTTGTCATACCAGGTAGCATAGCCTTCACCTGACGCCCGTCCGGCTTGCGACTCAAGAGCGGCCGCGATGTCTGGAATGGTCAATGCGCTCATCAAGGCAAGGTAGTACAGTTTTGTCTCGATTGCCTTTTGCGTTTGGCTTACAAGGGTACGCATCATTTTCTCGTCCTTACTTGATCCCGAGCGTGCGCTGAGCTTCGAACAACCCAAACCTGTCGACTCACCAATCACCCCATGTTACTAACCATGCCCCCTTCCTGCAAGCTGGGGCGTAGATAATCGCTGCGGCATCGCGCGCCGGCTCGCCCGGATCGAGGCGTACGAGGACCGCGCCGCAGGTTGGGGAGAGCTCAGGCCGCCCGAAGAGCGGATGAGCCGGCTGTGCGATCAAATCCCTAACAGCCGACCGAAAACCTTCCCTTTGGCGACTGTTTCTCGCTAGATGCCGCAATGCGCTTCATTTATTCTTTGGATTGGCGATGGCGAGCAGGTAATTAAAATTCGTTGCGCCATCGTTTTTACCATCCGTAGGTTATTAAAAAGAAAAAGGAGTTATGCATGACCGTTTTTATGAATATTCTCACCGTATCGGGGTTCATGGTAGGCGTTCTTTGTTTTTTTGGGTATGACCAAAAATTCAGGGGATGGAATCGACAGAGGAACATCAGTCGGCTCGAAAAGCAGCGCAAGTACTATGTCGAACTGGCTGGGTCTGAGGCTGCAAGAAATCGCCTCATCTATCCCAATCTATTTATCCTCATGGGCTTGCTTTTCGCCTACCTCATGTTTTTAGGGGTTGCCGGGTCCCGCGCAGACAGCGTAATGCGGCAACTACTTCAATTTGCCATAGGAACAACCGGGTACATGTTCGCATGCTTAACACTCGGCCGCCTCAACCGGGTTCGTGTGATAGACACGTATCTTGCTCGCGTCGACAAGGCACTTGAGAAGCTCCACACCTAATGTTGCCTGCATGGGCTCGCGGCAAGAACCTGCTTGAGCCAGTCCAACGACTGGAAGCGTTCGCGAGCCCGCATCTCCGCCCTAGATAGGACGCCATTTCACACACTAGGCCAACCTGGAGCCGTTGCCCGTTGCGGTAGATTCATCGGCAATACGATATTCGCGCAGAGATCAATGTGGAGGAGCAGATGGTCTCCGTTAAGTAGGCATGTCCATCGGGTTGTGATTTATCCCGGTATCACTCAAAAAAATAACCCTCCCGAAGGAGGGTCCGCTACCCGGTTGCCCGGGTAACGTCAAGGCTAATTATGGGTTTTTCCTTGCTGGCAGACTGCGACTGGCTTGAATTCGTCGCCGAAAATCTTGACGATCTGTCATCTCTATCAAAAATATCCGCGTCAGCGAAGGAATCTCAGAGATCAAGACCGTGCGGCGGCGCATGCCATCTCAATTGCGTTGTCCTTTGCGCGTTGGAGCTCGGAAAGTATTTCCAGAGCGCGTCCCTCGTCGAGCGTGAGGTCCACAAGAAATGCCGCGTTGTTTTCTTTGATCCATGATAGCGGCATGTCCCACCACGCCAGTGCCAGCAATTTTTCACGTACCTTCTCAGAAAACCGAAACCGTACCAGGCGTGCCGGTGAGCCGACGTAAATTCCATAAGCTTCGCTGCGGAAGTTGGGCGGAACCACGGCACGCGCGCCGATGATGCACCCGCTTTCGACAATGCTACCGCCGAGAAAAAAAGCCTCATCGCCGATCCATACGTCGTTGTGAATGATCGTGTCTGGGTATTGGGGAAACGGTGGATTGACCAGGCCATTGCCATATTCGCTCAGTACTTTCATCGCCATGGTTCGTATTTCATGCCGGCCATTTAACAGAAAGCGTAGTCGCAAACCGCCTGAAACGTACTTTCCCACGACCAATGTTTGCGGGTCTGAGTCGTATTTAACGATGGAGCCGATACCGAATCCAGAGGCACGGCCAATGGTGAATGAGCCGCCCGAGATCTCCTGGTCCAACCAGTTGCGGAAGAATTGGTGGGGAATCCCGATACTTTGTGGGGTGATTTGCTATCCTGCTGTGTCGATGAAAATGAGAAATACATAACGAAGGATAAATGATGGCTGGAAAGTTTACCGAGGGGTACGGCGATTGGACTCAATATCGTAAATTGCCAGATATACAGGAAGTTGACCTCCATTTGTCTGGCAATGGATATCATGATTACTACGAAAGCATGGACGCTGCCTACGCCGGTGCCATCGACAGTGTGAGGAAAGCACAAGAGGAAGGTAAAAAATATGTGCTCTTCACACATGGTCATTCCACATCACGCCTTGGAAAAACAACGGCAAGGTCAAAAGTACGAGAAGCGATGCGAGGTAAAGAGGCGACCCCTTTCATCATTAGACGCAAGTGTATCCAGCACGACAGCGTCTTCGTAGCTGCAATCAAGCCGCTTTCTCCCGCCGGAACTTCGAGAAAATCTGATCGAGCTCTGCCTGAAGATGATCTTGCATAGCCGTCTTCGGTGTAACCAAGATATGGGGACCAACTTGCGGTAACAACCACGCCTCAGATCTGTGTGCCCCCGTCATGCCGACTCCTTCGCTATGTGGCCGGTTACTCAGCGAGTCTCTACAATGCCTTATGTTCCGTCCGGTGGGTCGTCCTCGCTAACATAACGCGACCCTACCCTTTACAGGGTGTCCAGAAACGCCTTCAATTTCGTGATCTTCTCCGGGTCTATAGCGCGGCATAAAGGGCAGAGAAATCCTCTGCCCTTTATGCCGTCCGCATGGTTGATTGCAAAAAATCTTGGTCACATATCATTATTCGGAGCGAGATAACAACCGTCGCTCCATTAGCTGGATTGTCCCGCTGATGCCCTTTAGCCCCAGGAACCATCGTGATGTCCATCCCCTCTCCGTTTGAATACCTTTTAGTGTTCGCCATCATCTTCGTCGCGGGCTTGCTCACGTCCGCCTATCTGCGTAAAACCGCCGAACGAGCCGCACGGAAGGCCATCGGACATGCCCAATCAATTTAATGGATCATTCGATCCCGATGAGCCTGATGACGCCCACACGTTCTATGGCACCCGCGAAACGCATGAGCCCGACAACTTTTTTCCGGGGTCTCGGGCGGGAGTACCCCCGATGACACCACCGCCCTGCCCCAAATGTCAGTCTGGGCGTGTTGAAACCCGCAACCATGCAAGGAAGGCCGGCGGCGCCATCGGGACTGTCGCGGGTGCCGTCAGCGGCGCGGCGGTTCTGCTGTCCGGCGCAGAAATGGGCGCCATGGTCGGGTTGGTTGCCGGTCCTTTCGGCGCCATGCTCGGTGGTGTTGCGGGTGCGGTACTGGGCGCCCTCGTGGGCGGCACAGCAGGTTGTGCCGCCGGTGCGACGTTGGGCGAAATGGTCGATGACAAGGTTCTCAACAACTATCGGTGCCTCGGCTGCCAGCACACGTTTAGTCAGCGACGGTCAGATTTCGCCTGATCTAATCAGCTTGCCGCCTTTCATCAGCAATCCCCTTTTCCCGTAGACCGATTTAATCAATCAATGTACCGACGTGCTTCTGCTGGTTTTTACTCAGCGGCATCGTCATGTGCAGACTC